>Ga0187873_1000433_pt1 | contig 44620 bp, 35 predicted proteins | sample June2016WEW_16_1_2_FD_133012 | JGI IMG/M metagenome (GOLD analysis project Ga0187873, IMG submission 133012) | Peatland microbial communities from SPRUCE experiment site at the Marcell Experimental Forest, Minnesota, USA - June2016WEW_16_100 | ecosystem: Environmental > Terrestrial > Soil >...
GACCATGGTGTAGGAGATGTTGTAGCGGCGCAACGCCTCCTCAAAGAGCCGGGATTGGGCATTGGTGCGGTAGAGGACGGCGCTATGCCCCCTTCTGGGGTCTTGCGTTTTGGACGAGTTTTCCTGGCTGAGGAAATGCTGAATGCGGTCGGCGACGAACAGCGCTTCATTTTCGCCGTCAGGAGCCTCATAGTAGCCGATCAGGGAACCGCCCTGGCGATCGGTCCAGAGCTTCTTTCCCTTGCGACGTATATTATTCGCGACGACAGCGCCGGCGGCTTCAAGAATCATCTGCGTGGAGCGGTAGTTCTGTTCCAGGCGGATGATGCGGGCGTTGGGAAAATCCTGTTCAAACTCGAGAATGTTGCGGATGTCGGCGCCGCGCCAGGAGTAGATGCTCTGGTCCTCGTCGCCGACGGCACAGACGTTCTTATGCTCACCGGCCAGCAACTTCATCAGCTCGTACTGGGGGCGGTTGGTGTCCTGATACTCGTCGACCAGCAGATAGCGATAGCGGCGCTGGTAACGCTCGCGGGCTTCAGAGGAGACTTTGAGCAGGCGGACGGCTTCCAGCAGCAGGTCGTCAAAGTCGAGGGCGTTGCACTTGCGCAATTCAGCGCGGTAGCCCTGGTAGATGTGGGCGATGCGCTCACCGTTGGGATCCCTGGATTCGAGGTAGTACTCCTGGGGATCCTTCATATGATTCTTGGCCCAGGAGATGCGGCCGAGCACCGCGCGCGGGGTGAGCTGCTTGGTGTCCAGGCCCATGCGCTTCATGATCTGCTTGACGACGGCCTGCTGGTCGTTCTCGTCGTAGATAGCAAAAGCGCGGGTGAGACCATCCTTGCCTACCTTCAGCGCCTCGATGTCGCGGCGCAGGATGCGGACGCAGAAGGAGTGGAAGGTGGAGATGAGGGGCTTAACGAGGGAGGAGTGGCCGAGGAGCCGGTCGACGCGCTCGCCCATCTCGCCGGCGGCCTTGTTGGTGAAAGTGACGGCCAGGATGGAGTCCGGGGCAACGCCCTTCTCGCGGATAAGCCATGCAATGCGGCTGGTGATGACGCGCGTTTTGCCGGAGCCTGCTCCGGCGAGAATCAGCAACGGGCCATCGGCGGCCTCGACGGCGGCGCGCTGTTGGGGATTCAGGTTGTCAGCGAGAGGCTGCAAGAGGCAAGTCCGGGCGGGAAAGGTCCTGGGTCTAGTGTACCGGCTGGGGGATAGGCGGGCGCTGCGGACATGGCTCGATGCCTTAAAGCGCCCGCCCTAACAACCTTACTGTGCTTTAGAAGAAGGCGATGCCACGTTGCTGGGGACATTATTGGAGATTGCAATAGCCTTGACCGTAGTGCCAGCAGCTAAACCGGTAACTGTACACGGCGACGAACATGCGGTACCCGATGAAACAGTAGGGTCCGAGCCATCCGTCGTGTACTTGATGGTCGCGCAGGTAGCGCAAGTGATGGTGTATTTCGGTGGGGCTGAGCTGTCCGGCACGATTTTGGGCGCATCAGGCGTCAATTGATAACTTTTGGACGCCACGGAACTTTGCCCCTTGTTGGACGCTACAGCAATGGCCTGAACGGTTACCGTCTCGCCCACCGAGCCTTTCAACGCGAAAGCCGCTGAATACTTGTTGGCGGGCAATACCGCCGGCGTGCTGCCGTTGGTGGTGTAGTAGATGTCCGCACCGGTTTCGCCGCTCAGTGTAATTGTCTGCGACACACCCAGAGTGTCAGTAGCCGGAGAAAAGGCCGGCGGGTTGGTGATGGCCACGGGAGTCACCATAGTTCCGTCCACGCATACATCCACCTGATCGAAATTGTACTGATTCAGCAGATCGCGCGTCTTGCGCCAGAACATTTTCTGCTCCCGTGCGGAGAGCAGCAGGTCTTCTGGAATGAAGACGGCAAAGACCTTGGTATGCATCTTGTCGATGAGGGTGTTGCTCTGGAAGGCGCTATCGCTAAGCCGGTTCAATTGCGTCGCCGTATGATCCGGAGCGATCCCGGTAAACGACTGAATAAACGGTCCGCTGAAAGCTGCCATAGCCGGCCCCATCACGCTGGAAAAAGGCGTCAGGCTACTGACTGCGCCGCCCACGTTGCCCACGCCTTGGAAGATATGCAGCGTAAGGTACCGCGGATCGAAATCCATCCCCTTTTCGGGGACGCCGCGCAAAATATTCAACTCCCGTCCGGATGCCAGAAAGCGCTGGTCAGTATTATCTGGGTTAGGAATACCCATCTTTTTGAACACCTCCGCCAAATCAACGGAGATGTCCTGCACAACATACTGAAAATCCGGGCTGTTGTTCGTCACCCGCACCTGATAAACAAAATACCGGCGTCCCAGGCGGCGGCCAAAGATATCCGATGCTTCCTTGGGTGCTAAAAGGTGGCGCCGAACGCGCACAAGGCCGGGAAAGGTCGCCGCTGCTTGGGCATTTTTAATGCTTGTGGAACAAGCGGTACTTGTGCCGAAGTGCGAGGCCTGAGCGTCAGAGCCGTTATGAGGAACTAGCGAGGACCCAGGCGCTGAAGTTGGGGGATTACTGCCTGATTCGCCCGAGCTTGCCGGTATAACGCGCGGGGTCTCAATGGTGACAAGAGGCAAATTTTTTGCATCTTTATCCGGCTTGGGGCTAATCTCAGCCTTCAGCTCCGCCTCGATCGCCGCAGTTAACGCATCCGTTCCCTTCTTGATGAGTGTATGAGGGACGGAATCGGGTCGCGCAAAACGCTTCTGTCTTTGGACGCACCTGTAGGCATCAGCTAACGGCTTGAGAAGCTCCTTCTTTTCTGCGCTGTTCACCTTGCAAGAGACTCGAATCTGGTCGAGTCGTTCCTGGGTAATAAGTGGCGCGGCAGGCGCTGTGCTCGCAGTAGGTGTAGTGTTGTTCACCGCAGGGGTCTGGGAAAACGCGCATGGCAGCAGCCCGAACAAGGCACACACCATCGTCAGGAGAGGTAGTGGGGGAGTCGTTTTCATGGCCAACAAACTAGCACCAATCCGAATGCGTTGACAATCAGAATTTTGCAAAAAAAAAGGAACCTGTGATAGATTGAAATAAATTGTACAAATTGTACATTTTGTCTATTTTGTCTATACTGTTGATATGCCTATCGTTTCTGCAACCTACGCCAAACAGAACTTCGCTGCCATCCTCGACCTGTCTCAAAGGGAGCCGGTGATGATTCAGCGTCATGAGCGGGACATCGCCGTATTGATGTCGGCTGTGGAGTACGACAGAATCCAACAGATACGGATACAGAAGCAACGGCGGGAAGAACTGACGCCAGCCGAGTACCTGGAGCGCGAGTAAATTGCGTGCCGAGCGGTTATCCTGAAAAGACCATGACGCATTCCCATCAACCTGTTCGCCGCGTGGCGGTTTTCTGCGGATCGGCAGATGGAACCAATCCAGCATTTGCAGCCGAGGCGCGCGCGCTGGGCGCGGCCATTGCCGCCGCGGGGCTGGGACTGGTTTATGGCGGAGCCTGCGTGGGGCTGATGGGCGCGGTGGCCGATGCTGCCCTGGCAGGCGGAGCGGAGGTAATCGGCGTGTTGCCCGCGGTGCTGACCGGGCGCGAGCTGGAACACACGAAGCTGACCAAACTGGAATTGGTGCCCTCCATGCACGCGCGCAAGGCGCGCCAGGTGGAGCTGGCCGATGCGTTTCTGGTGTTGCCGGGCGGCTACGGGACGATGGATGAGATGGTGGAGGTGGTCACCTGGGCGCAACTCGGCCTGCACGCCAAACCATGCATCCTCATCAATACCGCGGGGTACTGGAACGGGCTGCTGGCTTTTCTCGATACAACGGTTGCGGCGGGATTCGTGAAGGCGAAGAACCGGGGGCTGGTGCAAGTGGCGGGTAGTGCGCAAGAGGCGGTGAGGATGGCGGTTGAGAGATAGCCTCGATGCTACACCTGTGATTACCTGCTGAAGCGCAAGGCCATTCGCCGCTGTTTCCGCTGTCTTCCTCGTATACTCGACTCAGGATGTTGACGACTCTCGACAGAATTCTGGCGACGACGCGAGCCACGGTGGCCGCGGCCAGGGCGCGTGTTCCGCTGGCGGAGCTGGAGCGGAAGGCTGCCGCGCATCAGCCGCGTGGATGGGCCAAGGCGCTGCGGAAGAAGGCGGCCAGTGGCCCGGCGGTGATTGCCGAGATCAAGAAAGCCTCGCCATCGAAGGGGCTGATTCGCGCGGAGTTCGATGCGGAGTGGCTTGCCCAACTATATTTCGCGGGCGGCGCGGCGGCGCTTTCTGTGTTGACTGACGAGCCATTTTTTCAGGGTAGCCTGCGCGATCTGGAGATGGCCTCGGCCGCAGTTCCTTTGCCCTGCCTGCGCAAAGACTTTACGGTAGACGAGTACCAGATCTTGGAGACGCGCGCGCACCATGGGGACGCAGTTTTGTTGATTGCCGCAGCGCTCAGCGACGGCGAGCTCAAGCGCTTTGCCCAAGCGGCGCACAACCTTTCACTGGATGTGCTGGTTGAGGTGCACACGGCCGAGGAGCTTGACCGCGTACTCGATACACTGGGCGAAAGCGGCGCCGACGCCATTGGCGTGAACAATCGTGACCTGAAAACATTCGAGGTGCGTCTCGAAACTTCGCTTGAATTAGTGGACAGGATTCCGGCCTCTATGGTGCGTGTGACCGAGAGCGGGATAGCGAGACAGGATGACCTGGCGCGGCTGCGCGGGGCGGGTTTCGATGCTTTTCTGATCGGCGAGAGCCTGATGCGCGAAGCCGATCCCGGCGCGGCACTCAAGGCTCTGCTGATTGGGGCAGTCCAATGAGCATCTGGATCAAAATCTGCGGCAACACTTCGCTGGAAGATGCGCTGCTGGCTGCTGAAGCCGGGGCAGATGCTGTGGGCTTCGTCTTTGCGCCCAGCCCGCGCCGCGTGACAGCAGCCGAAATCGCTGCGATTACGCCGCACCTGCCGGCAACGGTGGAGAAGATCGGCGTCTTTGTCGATTCGACGCTGGAAGAGATCGTCTCCACGGTTCAAGCCTGCGGTCTGACCGGCGTGCAACTGCACTTCGACGCGGACTCCGATCTACCGGCCAGGCTGCGCGAGCATCTGGGGCCGGAGCCGCGCATCCTGCGCGTGATCCGCTTTAATGCGGAAACCGCCGCGCAATGTGCAGTTCAGCTTGCCGAGTGCAGTCAGAATCCGCACGTGGACGCGGTGCTGGTGGACGCGAGGACGACCGCAGCCGCCGGCGGCAGTGGCTTGACTTTCGACTGGGATGAGGCGCGCATTTCGATCTTTGAATACGCGCAAGCGCGGAAGCGCCTGGTAACCGCGGGCGGGCTGAACCCAGACAACGTAGCCGAAGCCATCGCCACGCTGCGTCCCTGGGGCGTGGATGTGGCCTCCGGCGTGGAAGCCGCTCCTGGCCGCAAGGATGCGGTGAAAGTGCGGGAGTTTATTCGCCGCGCAAGGACCAGGAATGTCACATCTTGAGCTTCTCCGGCATGGCTCGGCTCGGCCGACACATAAAAAGTAAGTAATTGAAGATCGATTTTAGTTTAGCGTCTCCAGTAACAGACGAATGCGCTCAACGATCGATTCCGAACGTGCGGCATCACGTTCGACAAGGCCTCAGCCAACTGGTGGTGGGTTATCCGACTTCCGGGAGGCGGAAATAGGGCTTATGGCAGGATTCCATGCACTGCTTTCGTTGAACTTCCAGGAGACAGCACTCACCCGAACATACACGCGACCAGGACTTTTCATCTACAGATTGGAGCCATCTAACGATGTTTGTGCGGGCCAGACGATTCATCTTCAGGAAACCCGCTAGTGACAGCCACCGGGAGGCGAAACCAGGTGTACATTCTTGAAGCAATTGCGTAGCCTCACCCCATCGCTGGCCGGCGATCAAGCTCTTTGCGTATTCGATCCTGCTGGCCTGTTTCACTCGCTCATTTTCCTCAGGCTGGCAACTCACGCGTTTTCCTATCATGTTGATGTTCACCAGCTCCGCTCGCGCCATCTTGAAATCATTTGCGGATAGACTCTGCTCAGTCGGATGATACAGAAATAAACCGATCTCTGATTTCACGAAACGCCAATTCGTCAACGCAATCCTCAGCCACAGATTCAGGTCCTCCACACTCATGACTGCCCGGGCTTCCTCAAATCCGCCAACATCCTGCAACGCCCGTTTCCGGACAAACGCGCCGCTGGGCGTAATATGAGCCTGCCTGTGCCAGAGATTACCGAAGTGGATGGGATCGAAATGATTGGAGTAGATCACCCCTACCTCCTGCGAGGCGCACGCCAACTGGATCTCTGTCTTTCGAGGAACCCAATGGTCGTCACTATCGAGGAACGCAATCCACTCACCCGACGCCGCATGGATGCCGGTATTCCGTGCCGCGCCGGGTCCTCCGTTGGGCCGTTGGATTACGCGTACTCCCGGAAAACCTGCGGCGATTTCGGCCGTACGATCCGTGGAACCATCGTCCACCACGATGATTTCAGCGATTTTATGTGTTTGCGCAAGAACGCTTTGGATCGTGCCGGAAATAAATCGCTCGGCGTTGTATGCGGGTATCACTGCGCTTACTGAAGGATGGCGCCGATACACTTCCATTCTTAACCTCCCGGCGGGACGGCAGCCTCTAGTTCGAATAAACTGGACACCGTTTGATTGGTCAAATTCGTCGGTATCGGGTCACAATCTCGCTTGCGCCTACAACCGGTTTATCTAAATAGGTTATCATCTGGTTTGCATTCTTCAGTTTGAGTTGTTCAGGATGGAACTGGAGGCGGAGCGGTGTCGCCGCCACCAACACCGATGGCCGAACCCTCCGCTGGGTAGTTGGCCCGGCAGGCCACCCCGAAGACATCTCCCAACCCGAAAATTGGCTGCGGCAGCATGTATTTATTACTGGTGCGTCAGCAGCGTCACAAACTTGCCTGCGGGGTGAACGATTGGCTGTGGCAGCATTGCGGTCAGGACGTGAAGACGGTCGTGGTCTTCCGGCTCCAGTACGCGCATAATGTAGATCAGCCCGAAGAGAACGATTAAGGAAGCGCTTCCACCGCACAGGATGGCCCACAACGGCGCTAAATGCAGAGCAACGTAATGCGCGGTCAGAGCAGCCAGCGCGCTGATAAAAACGATCTTGGCCACCTGCAACCAGGGAAGTTTCACCTTGTAAAGATGGATGCAGATAGCCCACATGATTCCGACGGCCACCAACTGCGCAGCTCCGTTTCCGATGCATGCGCCTACCGCGCCGAGCGATGGAATCAGATACCACGCCACACTCATATCGATCACTCCCGCCAGCATGGTCGCGGCAATGACATAACGCTGCTGTTCCAAACTCTCCAGCAGATTTTGCGCGGGCGCGAGAAAAGCTTTAAACATGCACAGCAGCGGAGCCAGCATCACCACCATCGCGGCGCCTTCAAACTTGTGACCGTAGAACAGCAGCAGCGCGGGAACCGCGAGCGGCACCATGATGAAGTGGAGCGGAATCGACATCATGGCTATGTAACGGAAGGTGGAGGCCACAAGTTCGGGCAGCCTGGACTTGTCTCGCCCGTACTGAACAAAGATCGTAGCGCCGGCCGCTGTCCCGAAGATGGTCGCCACCAGCAGCAACTGTTCAGCCATAGTGAATGCCACCGAATAGTACGACACCTGGCGAATATCCGGGTAAAGCGGCTTCAGCAGGATAAGCTCTGAGCGGCCCCAGACGATTATCGCCACCGTCATACTGGCAACGCTCTGACCCGCGAAGGCCATCATGCGATTGCGCAATCCCGGCGGATAAGCATGGGTAGTCTGCCAGGCAAGCGCGCTCTTGATGGTGGGAAAGAAGCGTACCAGAAAATCGATGATTTTCCTGCTGAGCAGCGACGCGCAGACGCCAGTAACACCCCAATGAAACACCAGAGTTGACGCAATTGCTATGAGGTAGGTGAAGGCTGAAACGATGGAAGCCGGCAGATTCTTCGACAGGTCTTCCGTGGCTACATTCGCCTGCGCTGAGATAGCGTTGACCATCCCCGGCCACATACTCAACACCAGCAGTGCCGAAGCCAATTTGTACTCAGCCGAGGCGTCCCTCAGCGCCCAGAAGAGAAAGCCGCAGGTGGCCAGTGTTGCAAGACCGGTCTGCAGCAGTAAAGTGCGTAGATAAATGTAGCGCGCAGTGCCGCGGTCGCCCTTGCCGAGAAACTCGGCCATATATTTCCGGGTGGCAGCGGGGATACCAAGTCCTCCCAGGCTGCTGACCACCCCGGCGATAAATGCGATATAGATAATGTAGCCATTTTTCTCCGGACCCAGATAACGGTTAATCGCAATCGAAGTAATAAATCCAATAACTACGTCGATGATATTTTCGATGCTGTACCAACCGGTATTGCGGGCGATGGTTCTGGTATTTGTCATGTGTGAATAAACTCTGATCCGAGAAGTATGGGTACTCCATCCATCGCGTCAGTAATCCGCATATATAATCAGCCGGCAGCACTTCCTATGCTGCCGGCTGGCCTCAGAACCTCATTATTGTCTAACCTAATCCCTGCAATGCAGTCTGCGCGCTCTTAGCCTCCGGCGAATCCGGCGCCAGCGAAATCGCCTTCTTCAGATGGGTCGCAGCGTTGCTTTTGTCTCCTTGTTTGGCGTACACCATACCCAGGTGATACTGGGCTACGTAGTTGTTTGGAGCGGCCTTGATTGCTTCCTCCAGAAGATCGCGGGCATATCCGTATGATCCCTTAGAGTAGTAGGCCCACGCCAAGGTATCCGCAGAGCTGGGCGAATTTGGCATGCCGCGACGCGCCGTCTGCGCCAGCGAAAAGGCTACATCGACGTTGCCGCCATTCTGAAGCATTCTGTAGGCAAGATTGTTAGCGGCAACAGACTGCGTCGGCTGTATGGCAAGCGCCTTCTTGTAATAATCCTCAGCCTTACTCCCATTTCCGCGTGACTCCTCCAGAGTTCCAAGGATGGCCAGGGCGCCAGCATTGCCAGGATGAGCCTGCGACCATTTTTCCCAGGCGCCGATGGCGTTTGCCGCTTGTTTGAGTTGCATCTGGAGTTGCGCGTAGATAGCAACCGCCTCGCCGTCATCGGGATTTATCTCCATAGCCTTCTGAGCTGAAGCGGCGGCCTGATCCAGGTTCTTGTTTTGCATCTGCAGTTGAGCCAGCAAGTCGTAGAAGCCGCTGTTCTTCGGGCTCTTGGCGATTTGCGCGTTGATGCGCGCCAGGGCCTGGGCAGGCTGCTTTCTGTAGAGGTCGTAATTGACCAGCCCGCGCAAGGCGCCAAGCGAATTGGGGTCGTACTGTAAAGCCTGCTCCATCAACGCTGCTCCATCCGCATATTTTTTTTGCGAAAAGCGAAGATCGCCAAGCATAAGATAAGCCTGCGCGCTTTGCGGTGCGATGGAGATTGCGGTCTTAAGGTCTGCCTCGGCCTTGTCTGGCGCGCCATGTGACAGCTCGGCAATCGCCCGCCATATATAGCCGCCAGGGAAGCGAGGAGCAAAGGCAATTGTCTTCTCCGCCACATCGGCCAGTAAACCCAAATCGCCACGCAGAGTTGCAATGCGCGCAAGTTCCTCCTGCGCCTCCAGGTAGCGCGGACTGATTTGCACCGCCTGCCGGCAGCTATTCTCTGCCAGGCCGATATCCCCCTTAGCCAGCGCAGCTCTACCCAGCCATAACTGAATGTAGGCGTCCTTAGGGGCATTATTGGCCGCACTCTGAAGGGCAGTGACCGCATCCGCCGTCTTGCCGTTGTTGAGCAGCACAATTCCGTTCAGCACGGCGACTTGGGGATCTTTGCTGTTTTTCTTCATCAACTCGGTAATTACGGTCTGGGCGGATGCATAATCCTTGACCTGAAGAAGAATCCGAACATATCCCTCCTGCACAGAGAGGTTCTTGGGATACTTTTTAGCAAGGCTGGCGAACTCTGCCCTTGCCTTGTCAATCTGTCCTGAGTTGGCATAGTAGTCCGCCAATATCCGCACACCCTGCGGGCTGTCAGGAAGATCGTTCGAAGTCTGGCGCAGCACTTCCTCGGCCTTAGGCTGATTTCCTTCTTTGAGGTAGATCTGAGCGAGGCTTTCCCGGGCAGTCAGGTTTTTGGGATCCGTGGCGATGGCGTTCGTACATGTCTGTTCGGCTTCCGGCCAGCGGCTATTCTTTGCGTAGAAAGCAGCAAGAAGCAGCTTGGCGTTTACCGACTTTGGATCGAGCGCGACCGCTTTCTTCATTTCGTCTTCGACAGAAGCGCTCTGTGATACATCCCTCACTTCAAGCAAGGCGAGTGTTTCATGAAGCGTAGCTTCGTTCGGAGCGAGTTCCAGCGCCTTACGGATCTCAGTAAAAGCCAGGTCCTTCTGTCCTCGCCTGGCGGCAATGCGGGAAAGCAAAGCATGACCATCAGCGTTGTCCGGTTGCGCAGCCAAGACAGCATCCGCCTGTGCCTGGGCATCGTCGGGTTTGCCTCCAGCAAGATACAAGTTTCCCAGATCAATCCGCGCCTTGTAGTTAGCCGGCTGCAGGGAGACGGTCCGTTGTAATTCATTGAAGGCAGCATTTAAGGCGCCCAAATGAAGATAGGACTGCGCCAAGCCATAATGAGCCTCAGCGAAGTTTTTGTCGATCTTCAAGGCGTTAACATACTGAATGGCTGCTTCCCTGTCCTTGCCCTGGGCGCTATATTTTTGTCCGCTCTCCAGATATTTTTGTTTTCGCACGTTCGGATTGCGGAAGCACCCGGACAATAGGGTGAGTGATAGAAAGAGCGCAACTACCCAAAGAGCCGAGTAACGAGTTCGCGGCATGCGCCTGCCATCGCAGTCGAGCTGAATTGCTTTGACTCTGCTTTCCACTTTCTTCCATCCTTTCATGCTGTCTCTCGAACGGCTACAAGATAAAGCCATTTGCCGAACAGCGTTGCCATTCCCTGCTTCTTCCAATGCGCTTAGTCAGGGATAAATCGAGGCAGCAAGAGCACAAGCTGCTTGGTAAAATTCTCGGCGCGCCTTCTTGCCGCCGGATAATCTTCGCTGTACGCAACCGGGGTGACGACCCGGACCAGCGCCCCGTCCGTGCGATTCATCCGTATTGCATCAACGACCGTGTAAATCTTCGCCATGTACTCATTCGCCACGCTGCGACCGTGCGCCTGGTACCAGTAGATGACGATCTGCTTTGCCGAGCCGTTGGCGACGACGTATTCGCCTACATGATGCGATTTGCCGTTCACGTCGATCAAATCGATGGTATCGGATGACTCGAATATCCAACCGGCCCCTGGCAGGCAATGCTTCGGAGAATGAATGGCCTGGCCAGATCTCTGCGTAGGAAAGTAGCCGATGAAAAGACCAATTGGTTCCACTTGCCCGTTCTGGGCATAGGTGCGCGCCACAAAATCTCCGGCGCCAAGAGTCTCGAGCGACTCTTGGTCGATTTGCTGGTCAGTCCCCGTCCATCCTGCAAGGGTATACGGCAACTGCGACAAGGGCTCATAGGGGGGATTCCGATCGACAACGGGGCGCGTAAACAAGAAAAGCCCAGTTGCCGCCAGCAGTAGGACCACGGTCCAGAAACGTAAATTCTTCATATCTGCCGCCTTTTAGCCGGGAATAGACACATCACGCGATGGACAGCATACAGGCACACAAGCGAAACCAAAAAAATGACCCAGCCGGAAAACTCATGGAAAAAACCCAGGGCCTTTTCCGGATCCCAGTACTGTACGCATATCCCGGTGCCGAGGATACGTACCGCGTTGGCCGCTATTGCGATGGGAATACTGGCCAGCACGAGAGCTATCCGCCTCCAAATGGACTTCTCCAGGAAGTAACCATAAAAAACAGCGAGGGTAAACAGACTCATTAGGGAGCGGATGCCGCTACAAGCTTCAGCCACCTCCAACCTAAGCATAGGAAGCTCAATGACGTTTCCCCAGCGCATAGATGGCACGCCGAATAAAGGAAGCAGGGAGCTGGCCAGCCATGAAGCCAGGAGCTGCAATGGGAAGGTTATCTGGTTGAAAATAATGGCCGGAATGGGAATGGCCAGCAACAGAACCAGCAGGGCGTAGCGCAGCTCCTTCAAGAGCTGCCATCCGCCAAAGCAAAGCACCAATCCGGCCAGCAAAAAGATTAACGAAACTCTTGAGAGGAAGAGCTCGGCGCCGTAGACCCCCAGGAGCAGAATAACCAGCCCCAGAGTTATCACGGCAATCCCACTCCAACAAGGAGCGATTGTTGTGCCGCGGAGGGTCTCTCTCTTATCCCAAACCAAATAAGCCGAGAACAGGGGAACGAGGAAACCATGAGAGAAATCAGGTATTTGCCACCAGTCGGTAACCAGTTTTACCAGCACCTGGTAATAAACTGCCACGATCAGCAGGCATATGATCGACGTACCCAATGCAAACTGAGCGTGGCTGGAGAGCCAGTTCCCCGGTGGAGCAGTTCGCGAGTGTGCGCTTTGAGTCATAAATCCTTTCCTCGAGCTAATTGACTCGTACTACTTTACTTTAGCAATCAGCAGGCCTAAAGAGAAACGGATTGATACAGAAAAAAACACATGAATAATCCATGTAAACGGAATCCCTCTTCCAACGCCGGAGGAAAATGGTTACCACTTTCATGAACAATTAATGGTACACTGTTTCCCGGTAGAAAGGAACAATTTTGACATATCTTTGGCATCGCCTAAGGAAGCGCGTTCGATAGTCGATAATCCGCAAGGGAAGCCCATTCCTTGTTTTCCCCCCTCAGGCCAGGAACTACATTGCTAAAGATGTAATGAACATTGGTCCGCTTATGGCAACAATTGCAATGATCCACAACGGAAAGAGGCAGGCGAAGCCATCCCCTCCGGCGGAGGCGCGGATGCAGTGCGCGATTACCCGGATTGCCGAAAGCGACAGCCCTGTCCTGATACTGGGTGAGCACGGCACCGGAAAGCGCTCACTCGCCGCGCAAATCCATGCACAGTCGAACCTGTCACGCAGCACGTTCCAGGAGATCCGCTGCATGGATGCCGACGCCACCGCCCTGCGGACAGCCCTATCGATCAAGGGGACCCTATATCTAATTGAAATAACAGAGCTTACCCTTCCATTGCAGGAGTTGATCGTAAACACCTATTTTCGCTCCGAACAGGCGCGGACCTGCCGTCTGCTGTGTGGCTCGAGCCACGAACTTGCGGAAGAGGTCAAGTCATGGCGCATGAGGGAGGATTTCTACTACCATGTCTCGGCCGTTACTCTTCGGATTCCCCCTCTGCGCTGCAGGAAGCCAGAGATTCTTTCCATCGCTGATGATCTTATGACACAGTACTCTAAACAGTTTGACCGCCCTAAGCCGGTCCTCTGCAAGGAGATTATCGGACACCTGATGGAGCACAACTGGCCCGGCAATCTGACGGAACTTCAGACCGCACTCAAGACCTTTGTCGCCATAGGAGACCAGACAATATCTCTGGCGGCCATCAAGGCAGCGGCGCCATGGGGGAGGCCAAATGGGCTCCGCAGGCCTCTGTTGCTGAAGGAAGCCACACGGGCCTCATCGATTCAGATTGAACGCCAGTTGATCTCCGAGGTTCTGGTTTCGACCGGCGGCAACCGGAAACGCGCGGCCATCGACCTGGGAATCAGCTATAAGGCCCTGCTGAACAAACTCAAGCAAATGGAAACGGAAAACCATACCGTATTCAGCAAGAATGGAGTCGCACCATGAAAACGGGAAGCCTACTGATTGTGGCATTTTTTGCGCCGGCGCTTATCAGCCCTGCCCAAAACAAGGTTCCGTCAGCACAGGACATGACCAAGCCGGCCGCGCCGGAAGTGACCGCAATTGCTGTGCCCGACAGTTATGTCATCGGCGCATCCGATGTGGTTACCGTTTCCGTGCTGAAAGAGCCGACGCTGTCGAGCAGTCTGCTTGTCCGGCCAGATGGCATGATCTCGATGCCGCTTCTCGGTGATATCAAGGCCGAGGGGAAGACGCCGCTGCAGTTGGCGGACGAAGTTACGACCAAGCTGAAGAAGTACATACAGGATCCGAATGTCACCGTCATTCTGACTCAGATGAACAGCAAGAAAGTATACCTGATCGGTGAAGTTGGCAAGACCGGCCCGGTGGAGATGACTCCGGGCATGACCCTGCTTCAGGCAATTGCTACCGCCGGCGGGCTCACGCCATACGCCAACGCGAAAAAGATATACATTCTTCGTAATGAAGGCGGAAAGCAGCAGAAGATTCCCGTGCAATACAAGCAAGCATTGAGGGGCAACGGCGCTCTCAATCTTCCCCTGAATCCGGGCGATACGATTGTTGTACCGTAAGGCAACCCGAATGAAACCAAGTCTGACACTTATGGCGATCCTCTTTACCATCAACGCAGCAGCAAGGGCGCAAGTTGCTCCCGCGGCGACCGGACCCACCGGACCTACCGGGTTGCCGGTGAGTGGGTCGCTGCACTACGATCTGCGCTATACACAAACTGAGCAGTTCTACGGCGGTCCCCAGGGCGACAGGCAGATGAGCGTGGTTTCCGGAGAGGTGACTTATACAAATGCCAATACACGCCGCCCTTTTATCTTGACCTATTCAGGCGGCGACATGTGGACGATTTCCGGCGAGGAGGGAGGAACCGGGATATATCAGCATCTGATGGCATCGCAAGGTTTTATAGGACACTCCTGGGCATTCAATCTCAACGATAATGTGAGCTATATGCCGCAGGCGCCGACGACGGGATTTTCTGGAATCCCCGGAGTGGGCAACCTGCCCAGCTCTCCGGATCAGCCGGCCCAACCGATTCTGACGCTCAACACACGCAGCGTCAACAACATGACTGGCGCTACTTTCACGCACAGTCTCGGCCATGCAACCAGCCTGGGCATCAATGGCAGCTATGCAATCCTGCGCTTCCCAGACAACAACGGCCTGGAGACGAATTCTTTGGGGGTAGGCGCGCAGATAACCAGGCGACTGAACGCGCAAAATTCAATTTTTGGTCAGTACGCATTTTCCCGCTTCAGCTATTCCGGGGCCACGATCACCATGGGGACTCAATCTGCGCAGTTTGGCTACACGCGCATGTGGAGCCGACGGCTCAAAACGAGCGTCGCTGCGGGCCCAGAGTGGGTACAGGGCTCAACGGGCAGCAATATACCTTCGTCGACAGATCTCTCTGTGAGCGCAAATATGACCTACGATGCCAGGTCAGTAACGGCCACGCTGGGCTACACCCAAGCTTCCTCGGGAGGCGCGGGAGTGATAACGCAAGTCGGGGTACACAACAAAAACATATATGCGGGACTCGCGCGGCAGCAGGGAAGAAATCTGACCCTCAGTGTAACAGGCGCGTACATGCGCACCGAGGGATTACAACAGCAACAGGCCGGCGCGACCAACGGGGAGTATGGCGGAGTGTCGGCGACGCAGCGATGGGGAAGGTATCTCGTCGTATCCGCAAGCTACACAGCAATCCAGCAGTCGTCTAGCTCAATACTTCCATCAACTGCCATCAGCGGGCTGTCGCAGGTGGTCAGTTTCGGTCTCGGTTACTCTCCGCGGGAAATTCGCTTCAGAAAGTAACACATAAAGGAGGATTATGCTCGGACATCGTGAAATGACCATGCAGGATTACGTGGATATATTGAAGCGTCGATTCCTGCTGATTTTGATTTGCACGGTTCTCCTATCTGTGTCTGCTATCGTCCTTAGCCATGTTTTGCCCCCACAGTATGTGTCGCAGACACTGGTGCTTATCGAGCAGCAGAAAGTTCCGGAAGACTATGTGAAGCCAGTGGTCAATGAAGATCTGAGCGCGCGGCTGGCGTCAATGAAGGAACAAATATTGAGCCGTTCGCGCATTGAGCCGATCATCGAGCGATTCAGCCTATATGCGGGGAAAAATTACACCATGGACGACCGCGTCGATATGACGCGCAAAGCAATCGGGATTAACCCGATTCCCTATGGCCAGTCGCCGCGCGGGATGCCGGGCTTCTATATCACGTTCAAGGCGCGGGACGCGCATACTGCTCAACAAGTGTGCGGCGAGATCACGTCGTTGTTTATCAGCGCGAATATAAGCGCGCGCGAAGAATCCGCCGAAGGCACGACCGAATTTTTGAAACAGCAACTCGCCGATTCGAAGAGAAACCTGGACGAACAGGACGCCAAGCTCGCCGACTTCGAGCGCAAGTACTTTGGCAAGCTCCCCCAGCAGGAGTCGTCGAATACCAACACACTTCAAGCCCTCACGACCCAGCTTGATGCCACGACGAGGGAACTCGGCTCCATGCAGCAGGGAGAGACCATACTCGAAGCCATGATCGCCCAACAAGCGCAGGAATCGTCGTCCATCGACCCAGCCACAGGGACATCAGGAGACACGGACACACTTGAAGGGCAGCTCAAAACCGCCCTCAACCAGGAAAAGGAGCTGGAGACACTCTACACACCCGACCATCCAGATGTGCTTGCGATCAAGCGCAAGATTACCAACCTCCGGGCGGAGATAGCGCGCGCCGCGGCCGAGCCGGCGAAGGGAAACACCGGCGCCAATTCCAAGGGAGAAACCGCCGCAAAAAGTACAGACGCGCCGCATCTTCGGCAGCTCAAGAATCAACTTCGCATGCAGCAGGCGGCTATAGCTACTACCAAGCAAGAACAGGCCCGGATCGAGCAGAAGATTCGCGTTTACGAATCCAGGATTGAGTCCAGCCCCGCGATCGAAGCAGAGTATAAACAAATCACGCGCGATCATGATACGGCGGTGCAGTTCTACAACACCCTGCTGACCAAGATGAATCAATCATCCATGGCCACCGCACTTGAGCATCGCCAGCAGGGCGAACAGTTTAGCGTGATGGATGCCGCCAATCTTCCGGAAACACCCACCTTCCCGAACCATCTTATGTTTGCCGGAGGCGGCCTTGCATCGGGGCTGTCTCTGGGCTTGTTTCTCGCCGCGCTGCTTGAGTACCGCGACAAATCGCTGCGCAACGAGAGCGATGTATTTGCTTTTACCAAACTGCCGACATTGGCGGTTGTCTCCTACATCGCGGAACTGGATCTCCCCCGCGCGTCTGTCAGGCGCGGAAAACTTTTTTCTCGAACGCCCAAACACTTTGAAAGCGCTCCTGGATAGCCATGTACAAATCTTATTTCGGTCTTCGCGTTCTTCCTTTCGGAGCAAGTCCAGATCCGCGGTTTCTCTTCCTGAGGCCGCAGATCAGGGAGGCGCTTGCCTGCTTGCAATATGGAATTGCGGCGCGCAGGGGCTTTGTGGTTTTGACAGGAGAAGTGGGAACGGGCAAGACAACGCTGCTCAAGACCGTTCTTGACACCTTTGCCACGGGACGCATTGCGACGGCTTACGTTTTTAATCCGCGCCTGGACGTGCTTGATTTTTTTGATTTTTTACTTACCGACTTCGGCATTCCACCCACGACGCGGACCAAGTCAGCAATGCTATTGCAACTCAATGGCTGGCTCATTGAGCGCTATCGCGCCCATCAATTGTGCGCCATCGTGGTTGATGAAGCGCAGAATCTCTCCTGGGAACTTCTCGAAGAGATACGCTTGCTGACCAACCTGGAAACCTCATCCGAAAAGTTGGTGCAGATTGTTCTTTCCGGCCAGCCCGAGCTGGAGGAAAAGCTGTACCACCCAAGCCTCCGCCAGCTTCGCCAGCGCATTTCATTGTGGTGCAGAACATATCCGCTGACCAGCGAGGAGACCCAGGCTTACATCGAAGAGAGACTACGCATCGCCGGAGCCACGGGGCCGATATTCTTGCCCGAAGCGGCAGAGCTTGTATATCACTACTCGAAAGGGATTCCCCGCATAATTAATCTTCTCTGCGAGCACACGTTGATCTTCGCTTACGCGGAGCAGGTCAATCCAATTCCGGCGCACATCGTTGAGTCGGTAGGCCTGGAACTCGATCTTGTTCAACATCCTTTTACGATTTCTTTCTCTGCGATGCAAGCGTTAATGAGGCGTTCTCTGCAGCCGAATATGCTCGATACAATCACGTCCATCGCCGACAGCGAGGATTCATTGAAGGAAAGTGAAATATGAGCCGCATCTACGATGCACTTCAAAGGGCGGATATTGAACGGAAGGCCGCCCAGGGAACGGATGCCACAGGATTTACCGAGCCGTCTCCTGTCCCTGGCGCCGAGGCCTTGCCATCGATCAGGGCAGAAGTCAACATAGAGAACATCGCCCTGTATCCGTGGAAGCCGTCACGAGCCTTCTTTCCGACCATAGGTGACCGCGGCGAAAGCATTGAGCAGTTCCGCGGCTTGCGCTCAAAACTCTACCAGTTGCGCGATCAGGCTCAGCTCAAGACGATTCTTGTTAGCAGCGGTATTCCCGCGGAAGGCAAGACCTTTGTTGCGGCAAATCTAGCAATCAGTTTGGCGCGCAACAAGAACAACAGGGTTTTACTTGTCGACGGTGATTTGCGCAGTCCATCACTCCACGCTATCCTTGGCGCTCCTGACGTTCCCGGTCTCACGGAATATCTGGCGGGGACCGCGGAACCAGGCGACATCATGCAACGCAATCAGAATTCCAGCCTTGTTGATGACAGGCAATCGCGCAGCATTTCGAATCTTACATTTATCCCCTCCGGCGCGGGAGGCGACAACTCTTCTGAGCTGGTTGCCAATCACCGTATCGAGGAACTGATAGCTATCCTCACGCCGCACTTCGACTGGATTCTGATCGATTCTCCTCCTGTTCTAGCCTTTGCGGACGCAATCGACCTGGCCCGCGCTGCCGATGGCGTGTTGCTTGTTGCTCGAGGAGCCTCCACGCCTTACGATGTTGCGCAGCGCGCGCAGACGGCATTCAGCAACTCGCGCGTTCTCGGCTTCGTGCTGAATGCGGTTAAAGATGTTCCGCCCAATGCCTCTTACGCTTACTACTATTATGACAAGAGAGAAACTAATAGTGGATTGCCCAAACGAAAGGATCAGGGGCAGCAGGGATGACCAGACTTTTTAATGTTTACTATCCATCTCGAACTCTGGCGCGCATTCTTTGCGAAGTTATCTTTGTAAGCGGCTCGTTTTTGCTGGCCACGATGTTGTTCACGGGGCCGGACTGGGGCCTTGTTCTGATTTATGAGAACGGCTTGCTGAAGATCGCCGGCATCACCGTCATCACCCTGCTTCTTATTTATTACTTTGATCTGTATGGGCCGAGGCGCTTCTCAGAGAGCTGGGAGATCTACTTTCGCATATTGCTTGTTCTCAGCGTGTTATCTTTTATTCTCGCGGGGCTCGTTTATCTTTTTCCGGAGTTGGACATCGGTCCATATGTTCTTCTCACCGGCGTCTCCTTCCTTGCCGTTCTTCTTGTCCTCTGGCGTGGGTCCTATGAGTGGATTATTAGCCATCCCATGTTCCGCGAGCGGGTTTATGTTCTGGGTTGCGGCCCGCGAGCGCACGCAGTAGTCGATCTGCTGAAGTCCAGCCGCGAAACCGGCATGGAAGTTGTCGGCTGGAAGGGTGAAAGCGATGCTCATGGGCGGCTTGAACGTTTCTCCGCGGATCTTCGCGCCTTCCGCGGCCCGAAGCCCGGAATCGATCGCGTCATTGTTGCCATGGAAGACCGTCGAGAATCGATGCCTGTTCGAGAACTGCTTGATCTCCGCCTCTGCGGAGTTGCCATTGAGAATTCCAGCACGTTGATGGAGCGGCTTTCGGGCAAATTGCAACTAGACGGGCTCAATCCAAGCACCCTCATCTTCACAGAGGGGTTCCGGATGAACGCATCGCAGCAGCTATTCCGGCGCACGCTCTCCTCTGCAGTCTCTTTTTGTGCGCTGCTGATATGTCTGCCGTTCCTGCCGCTCATTATTCTTGCGGTTCGCCTCTCCTCGCCGGGCCCCATTCTGTTCAGCCAGACGCGAGTCGGAAAGCGCGGACGTTTGTTTACCGCATACAAGTTTCGAACCATGCGGGAGAATGCCGAGGCACAGGGGGCCGTGTGGGCGACCAAGGACGATCCGCGCGTTACTCCAATTGGCAGGTTTATGCGAAGTACGAGGATCGACGAGATTCCACAACTCTGGAACGTGCTTCGCGGAGATATGGCCTTTGTAGGTCCTCGTCCGGAGCGTCCGGAGTTTGTGCAATGGCTCAGCGAGGAAATTCCCTTCTACGACCTACGGCACATGATTCGTCCTGGGATTACGGGTTGGGCGCAAGTGCGCTACCGCTACGGCGCCAGCCTGGAGGAGACTAAACGCAAGCTCGAATACGATCTTTACTATGTCAAGCACCAGTCGATTGGTATAGATTTGCTCATCATGTTTGAGACCATCAAGACCATCATTCTGCGCCGGGGCGCCCAGTGAGAATCGTCTTCTGGCTGTCGCTGGCAGGCATTCTCTACACCTACGCGGGATACCCCGTGGTGATGTGGATGCTCTCACGGCTGCGGCCACGGCCCTGGACAATCAGCCCCATCTCTCCCGGCGTGAGTGTCGTACTCGCGGTGCATAACGGCAAGGCGCTGCTCCCGCGCAAGATCGAGCACCTGCTGAGTCTCGACTACCGCAACATCAAAGAGATTATCATCGTTTCCGACGGCTCAACCGACGGCACTGCGGAATTGCTGATTCGCCGGCGCCATCCGCGCCTCGCGGCCGTTATCCTTGACGAGCACTGCGGCAAGGCGGTTGCCGTCAACGCCGGCATGGCAAAGGCCACGGCTGACCTGATCCTCTTCGTGGACATCCGGCCGGAGATTGCTCCGGGCGCAATTCAGCAACTGGTCAGCAACTTCGCCGATCCCAGAGTAGGCTGCGTGGCCGGCGAACTGATTTTGCGCGAGGAATGCCACGACGCCGCCTCCGCGGCGGTCAGCGGGGTCTATTGGCGCTATGAAAAATGGATCAGGAGCTGCGAGTCTATCTTCGCTTCTCCGGTAGGCGTCTATGGGGGCTTCTACGCAATTCGCCGCGAACTCGCCGTGCCGCAGCCGGCCGGAATGATTCTGGATGACATGTTTCAACCTCTTTCCATCATCCGCCAGGGCTATAGGTCAGTTATTGATGTGCATGCCTACGTCTACGACACCTGGCCGACGAAAATCGAAGAGGAATTTTATCGCAAGGTACGCACGCTGGCAGGAAACTTCCAGCTTTTCCGTCTTGCGCCATGGACGCTGACCCCGCGGAATCCAGTATTCTTTCAGCTTGTATCGCACAAGGTGATGCGACTCGTGGTGCCTTACCTGCTGATACTGCTGTTTGTTTCCACATTGGCGCTTTCGGGCAGATCTCCGCTCTACACGGCATTCGCGGTCCTTCAGATTTTAGCCGGACTTGTTGCAATTGCCGGACTACGTTACAGGATTCCCGTGATCCATCGCATCGCGGCGCCGGCCAGCGCTTTTCTGGCGCTCAAAGCAGCAGCCGTAGCAGGGCTTTACGCATTTCTCTTTACGCGCGGCCCTCTATGGAAAATATGGACCTCTCATAGGGAGGAAGCGAAGGCTACTACATCTGGAACAACGAACTCCTGGCCGCAGGAATAATTTGTGTCTGTCGCAGGACATGATTGGGAGTAGAATTCTGTTGTATGATTCATTTTCACGAGAGGAGTACAAGGCCAATATGAAAATCTTGAAGGCACTGGTCATTTTTATGGTGGGAGCCATGGCGGGAATCGGGGTTGCTGTGATCGGCTACGGCCTCCACAACCATATCGACTTTTCTCAAAAGGCCCAGCATCTCAAGAATCATGTTGCAATTGCGCTGGATAGAACGCTCGGCAGCAAGGTCAGGGCGGCGAGACTGGACCACGTCACCGCGCCAGCAGCCTACTTTCCCCCTGGCTCCATCTGGACACAGGATATAAGTCACGCGCCCCTCGATCCCCAGTCCTCCGCCATGATCGCCTGGTTAGCGAGTGCGGGTGGATGGGGAAACAACAACAGGATGCAAGTCGATTTTAGTATCCGCGTTCTGCAAGCGGATGCAACCACTCCTTATGTCAGCATCAAAGGCCCAGCGCTGAATTCTGTTGATTCCGACCCTATTTCTACCTTTCCTCTTCCCAAAGGAGGCGGCGTGGAAGGGCAGCCGGGATATCAGTGCCCCGCGGGCGACTGCCACCTTATCGTAGCCGACCGCAACCACGGCAAACTCTACGAAGCCTATAGTGCTAACTATTCGAACAATATTCTTACCGCGGACATGGTCGCGGTTTGGGATCTCAATCGAATCTATCCGCCGTCTGGACGCGGGGACCAATGCACCAGCGCCGACGCTGCCGGCTTCCCAATTGCTCCACTTCTCTTCAACGCCGACGAACTAGCCACAGGAAGCATTAACCACGCCATCCGGTTTACTCTTCCCAACCAGCGGATTCGCGCGCACGTATATGTGCATCCCGCCACGCACGCCGGAGCTCCGCGCGGGCCGATTTCCGCTCCCCCGATGGGCGCACGCTTTCGTCTGAAAGCTTCTTATGACCTATCGCAACTGACTCCCGCGGCGCAGGTTGTCGCGCGCGCCATGCAGAAATACGGTATGTTTCTGGCAGATGGGGGCAATATCGCGCTCACCGCACAGAACGACGCAGACACCAAAGCAAAATATACCGACATCGACTTCAACTCCCGCGATTTAGTGGACCTGAAGGTAACGGATTTTGAAGTTGTCGAGATGGGAGCTCCAATCCGGCTGACCGATGACTGCGTGCGGAATCCGTGAGGCGGTACAGATGCACGCGTTCTACGCGCTTTCCACCTGGAATGGAATTCTGTTGATTGAGGTGACGGGAATAATAATCCCTTTCAAGCTCAATCTGCGCTTAGAGAGCTGATGAGCGCCTGACTCGCGGAGTGTTCTGATAAAGGTCCATATAGGCATCGGCCATCGATTGTAGAGTAAAGCGCATGCGGAACGCTGCCTCGGAGTTCTTCGAGAATTGCCTGCGTTCCTCATCGTTGCCTGCCAGCCGCAGAATCGCCGCGCCCATACTGGCGGGGTCAGTCAAAGACACCGTTAAACCCGCCTTTGCCAGACGCACAACTTCCGTCATCCCGCCCACATCGGTCACGATTGCAGGAAGTCCCAGCGAGAAGGCTTGCAGCAGTGAGACAGGCAGCCCTTCGGATTTCGACGACATGATAAAGGCGTCGGCCGCTGAAAAGAACGGCGCCACGTCAAGTTGCTGCCCCCAAAATGTTACATGTGAAGCAACGCCCAACTCCACGGACAAATTCTCCAGCATCTTGCGTTCACTGCCGTCTCCGACCATCCATAACCGCAAGCCTGGCATGGACTGAAGCGCAACGCGAAACGCATTCAGCAGCAGCGGGTGGTTCTTCACGGGCTCAAGCCGGCCGACGTAAACCAGAGTAAAGCCGCTCTTGGGCGGCCAAAGATGACTCGCCACTCGTTTGACCGGGTCTGTGCCGTTGTAAACACGCACAATCTTTCGCGCCGGAACTCCGTGCATGCTCTTCAGGTTGTTTGTAGTTGTGTCACAGACGCCGACAATCCAATCGCAACTAGTAGCAGCAAAGGCATACTTCAATTCCACGATCAATCTGCGTGGCGGGGCCACGAGACTGTGCCGGGTTGACACAATACGAGGCACACCTGCCATTTGAGCAGCCCCTGCTGCATAAAATGTGGGCGTCGGGTTATGAAGATGAACCACATCGGGCAGCGATTCTTTGAAAATTCGAAAGAAATTCCGTACGGCGGATGACAGGTAAAGACCTACGCTCGCGCGCACAACGAAACCCTCTGCCCGCATCTGTTCGCCAAGCGGACCCAGTGACGCCACCGCGTAGACGCGCGGGTCGTGGCCCTGTTCCCGTTGCAGACGGCACATCTGCGAAACGAGCGTCTCGGCCCCGCCAACCTCCATGCTGTCTACCACGTGCGCAATTATCATCAAGCCAGTATAATCCTCCGGCAACATTGCGCCAGCTTGTACTCTGTTTTTTACCTACAGCCACAAGCAATGCTACCGCTACATTAGTGCATCAGATTCACAGATCGAAGCAGGATGTACATTAGCAATAACAGCAATACTTCCAATCCGCCGGAATAACGAAGCACACGCGCCATCCGCAGGCGGGGAACGATCATATTTTGTTGAAGAGCAATTTCGTAAACCACCTCAACTATACCGCCGAGCAGAAAAAACGTCATGGCATAAGCGCGAGACAAAAACCATCCGGCCACCAGAAAGCCCGTAAGCGATAAAACCAGCAAACGCCCAAGATGATTAACCTCTTCTTTGTCAGCTAGTACAGTCTTACCCATCTTTTCTTCTAAGCGCCCTTTGTCTGAAATGACGGGGCCTGCTTCACTCACGCTAGCCGGTGAAGAGAGAGTCAAAGCGCTCCTCACGGTGGAAAATAAAAACAAACACCAGAAGAACAATCCGAACAGGCCGAGCTCTGCCGCGCAAACTATCAGCGAATTGTGCGCTGTATGACCGCAACCATCGCAATTATCAGCAAAATTATTGAGGCCAACGCCAAACAATAGATGAGACTTCAATATTTGCATCCCTGAGCCCCACAGAACTGTGCGATCCGAACCCGCACTGGCGGAAATATCGCGCCCGCCAGTAAAATTCAGGGACATTGCCGCAACAAACAGTACACCGGCAAGCAGCAGCGCAGGCAACGTTTTAATCCGTCTCCGAGCCGCCACGATCATCATTGCCATCAAAGCCAACAAGGCTCCGCGAGAGTGCGTCAGGTATGTACCAAACAGCAACGCACACACTGGGAGCAGCACAAATACGATATTTCTGAACATCTTGCCAGGCCGCCAAAAGATGAACATCAGCGGAATCTCGCAGACAAGCAACTGGCCAAAGTCATTTGGGTCGTTGATGATCCCCAATCCTCTCAGCCGATAAACCACCTCTCCTGAAGCAGATCCTTCCGTTATAAGATATGGATGCTCCATGTCAAACAACTCAGGATTATTTTTCTCCGTTATCCCGGGCTGAAGAGCGCTGCTTCCCGAAACTCCCCGCGACATATCAAGATACCCTTTAGTAATCACAAATAAGCAGACAAGCAGCAGCATAAATACAATAACCTGCAACTTTTTCTTTGAGTTGCAGTGTAGGCATACAAGAAAATAAGCGTAAGCGCAGGGGAGAAATGTCGGAACCACTTTTATGGCTCCCGTGATCCAATGCGTGCCGAAAAGTATGGACAAGGACATAGCAGCTGCCAACCCAGCCACCGCCACAGATTGCGGCGTTTTGAGAATGATCGATCCTGCAAGCTTATGCAGCGACATGATGAAAATCAGAATTGCGATGATCAGCTCAACGCGATATTCAGCCAGTGGCCCAAATAAGATGGGGGGCGTGAGGTAGTTCACTACGAAATATAGAACGCTCAGAGCAAAGCCCATTGTGAATGGCCAGATCAAATGCTACTGCCAAAAGCAGGATAACCTAAAACGCGCTGTCAAATCCATCAATAAACACAGTCGAGGAAAATGGGCGCTGCAACAAAAGATAATACATCGATGTGTATTTGCGGCGGCTGCTGCATTGGTAGCGCGAGCAATAAGGCGCTTTAGATCCTTTTGGAGAGAGACGTTTAATGCGTCTTTAAGGTTGCCTGGCGGTAATGGGAACTGTTTGCTAAAAACCTCTTCTCTACTAAATGCCACAGAAGGAATGCCGTCAAGCCAACACAAAAAAGACAGAAAGACAAGAAAATAGCGGGATGAAGTCGTGTAAGCCCCAATACAATCATTATCTGCAGTATGGGAAAGTGCACGATATACACACCATACGAAAAATCGCCGTATTTTGAGAAGTTGCCAACATATCGCCAAAAGCCAAAAACGAATATCAGGCCAGAAATCCAGAGAACGTCCAAGGCGCCTCCAAGAAAAAAATGATCGAGAACGTATAGGATAGCGGTTATACAGGAAATAGTTACGAAATAGTTCTTGAGCCAGTCGAAATAAAGCAGAAGCAGTATTCCCGCGCAGAAATATACAAGCTGAGAAGGAAACTGCGCCTCCATTTTAGCATAGATGTTATGCGCTCCGCCAACTGTATAAATCACGCGTGAAGGGTAGATGTAGGCCAAATATGCAAAGCCATACTTCCAGGCGCAGGAAAAGAATAATATTATCCCAATCACTTTCTTGGTTCCAAACCTTCTGCAAACGCGATGTATGATAGGAACACATAAATAAAAGGCCACCTCAATCTTGAGCGTCCACAAAGCACCGTTAACTGCAGAAATGTCATTATTAGTGAACACGCCAGGCAAAGATGGAGCAAGGAAGTTGAGAAACAAAAGATTTGCGACAAGATACTTCCAGAAACCAGCGCCAAAATATTGCGATATGGGCAAAGAACTCAGTGAGCACAACGAAACAGCCGCAAGCGTCACGATGGTGAAATAAGCAGGATAAATGCGCCGAGCACGTTTTTCAAGATATGAGGAGAGTGAAGATGATCGCGTATAACTACGATAGACAAGAAGCCCGCTAATTACAAAGAATGATTTAACGGCAAATCCGGCGGAAAGATAATGATCAAGCACAGAAAAAGCAGGCATCAAGCTCAATGCGTATAAATGAAACAACATAACAATGCTGGCAAATATCAAGCGAAGGCAGTCCAGGTTATTCCTATTAAAATCAGCGCTTCCCCTCACCATACCTTCTCCTGTCTTTCTTGGGAGTTAATGTGAATAGTCATTGCCCGGCTAAGTCTTTCCACCGTGCTCTTGCCCGAGATGATGGTTTCTGGTTGCATATACCGCGTCAGGAGCCCTCTTGAGTCTTTTGCAAGGGGAGGCAAGCTGAAGTGCGAATCGAACGAAAGCTGAGCTTTCTTCCGACGTCGATAAGCGGAGACTCTATGAGGTGGTAAGTGATAAAGGACGCAACCATCGTAAACACAACGAAGAGCAAGGGGCCAAAAAACAGGTTCTTGACGCCAAAAACCATGAAGACGAGGTAAAGGATCGGGACATGAATCAGGTACATGCCATAAGAGTACAAGGCAATCTTTTCGGCGACGACGTTAAGCGGCACGTTGGCGGAGTCCCGAAAAGCATTGATGGCGAGTCCGAGAAGCAGGCAAAATATCCAGCCGATCCAGAACTTCGGATTGTCGTGAGGATTAGTAAGGCCGTAGCCGAAGAAGATAAAAAGAAGAAATAGCGGCCAGAACACGGAAGGAATAAACGCCAGGATGCGGTCCCGGAGCGAATAGCAGAGAACTCCGCAGAGAAAGCAAGGGACATAGGCGGCCATATTAAGGTGGCCTCCCGATTCTCCAGCGATCAGAAATCCAAAACCGCAGAAGAAGGCCAAAAGGACGCAAAGATAGATGACGCTTCGCTTTTTTAGTGCTAAATAGTAAAGGTAGGGAAGCACAAGATACATCTGAACTTCGTAGGGTAGGCTCCAGAGAGGGCCGATGACACTGATTTTGGTAAAAAGATTTTGAACGAGCAATAGGTTAGAAAGGATAATGCGCGGCGTGATGATATCCACATTTTTCCAGGTGTTGTCTGGAATATGAAGAATGAGCGCCAACGTAATGCAGAAGATTGAAAGCGGATAAATTCGGAAGAAGCGGCGGACATAAAATCGCAGGCTGACTCGTTCCGTGGAGCGGGTCATACGCTCGAGAGAATACATTAGAACAAGGCTGGTGTGAACGAAGAATGCCACCACGCCGGCACGGCCAATATTATGAGTAAACGCGATAATTGCATTGTTATGAAAGGATGTATGGGCAGTCAGGGTGAGTACAAGATGCTGTAGGAGGACACTGGATACCGCGAAGGAGCGAAGGATATCCAGATTGGCGCTATGGCGCATAAGGCTTCAACAGCTCCCTTTCCTACTCTATTCGTGAACCAGCAGCCTTGTCCAGCACGCGCTTGCCTGAGGGGAGATGGGTTCTGTGAACGGTGGACTGGAGTGCAACTTGGGACCGTGGCCAACAGGTAATGCGAACAGCGCTGAAAAACGCTAAGGAAAAGGGACAATATTTTACCCGGCTTCCGCCGGCATTCACCTGTTGATAACGTTTCTTATGCTGTGCTAGAGTGATTCCATACTCGTCTGGAGAGCGAAGAGTTCACCTGGCAGGTAGGAATTCCCTTGTCGCGCGAAGTACGTTGAGGAAGATAAGAGACTTTCGTGTTGACGGGAGAAAATACTCTACCTCATATCCACGCTCAGGATGAAGAATGTCCTATGACACAAGCGGCACAACGCGTTTCCTGCCCAAAACTAACCCTCGTGATCCCTTGCTATAACGAAGAGCGGATTTTGCCTGAAGCGGCTTCTCGCATTGGCATATTGCTTAATGAACTAACTCAAAACGAGATGATCGTTGAGCCATCCATATTCTTCATCGATGATGGTTCGGCTGACGAGACCTGGGGCGTCATCGAGCATCTGGCAAGAGAGGACAATCGAGTACATGGCCTAAAGCTCTCCAGAAATTTCGGTCAACAAAGTGCAATCCTCGCGGGATTGCTTACGGCTCCGGGCGATGCGTTGATCAGCATGGATGCTGATCTCCAGGACGACGTGGCCGCAATAGAAGACATGGTGCGCGCCTATATGCGAGGCGCCGAAATCGTATATGGCGTTCGACGCAACCGCGATACGGACAACTTCTTAAAGCGCACTAGCGCTGAAGGCTACTACCGGCTGCTGAAGGCAATGGGTGTTGAACTGATGTTCAATCACGCGGATTTTCGGCTCCTGAGCCGGCGCGTGGTGGAGGAGTTGCGTGGCTATAAAGAAACAAATTTGCTGCTGAGAGGATTGATCCCTCAGCTTGGCTTCCAATCTGAACTTGTCTACTATGATCGGCCAGCACGATTTGCCGGAGAAACCAAGTATACAGTTTCGAAGATGATTTCCCTTGCGCTGAATGGTATTACGTCATTTACCGAAATACCGCTGAAGATAATCACCGTCCTTGGCATGCTCGTTTCTCTGTTCAGCTTTGGCATTGCCGCCTGGGCGCTGATCACAAGGTTTTTCAATCCTTCAGCTGTGCCGGGCTGGGCTTCTATTGTGATTCCCCTTTGCATGTTGGGGGGTATTCAGTTGCTATGCCTTGGAGTCATCGGGCAATATCTCGCAAAAATATACTCCGAAGTAAAAGCCAGACCGCGCTTTATCGTGGAGAAGAGCTTATAGCGGCGGACATTCTGCAAGTAAAGGCTCAGGGCGCGTTAAATTCATAGACCTTCAGATCGCCGTAGTAGGGATCTGCGAAGTCTGCGACCAATTTGCTCTGCGCGATCACCTCGGCCATACTCCGGCGGAGGCTTTCATAGAAGACCTCGTCCCCTGGCCAGCCGTTGGTCATCACGCAGTCGCCCGCAATGAAGTATCGAGCGTGAAATTGGTTGGCCGCCATCCAGGGATCGGTGCGTTCGTAGGAGATGAATGGATGATCGTGAAGCGCGAGCCAAAAGGTTACGGTTCCGTAAGCAGTTTGGCCTGGAGGAATCACGCTTTGCAATTCAGCCGTAACCTTGTTGTAATCTGCGTTGCGGGTTTCGCGCAGCAGGAAAAAGTTCGCCGACATCTGTGCCGCGGCGACCAGGCAGGAAGTTACCAGCATAATGCGATGCAGCTTCCGATTTGCGCATGTGGCCGCGACCGCCGCGCCCACGGTCAGGGCAAGAATCGGCGCAAGGATCGCAAGATAGCGCGAAGACTTATTCGGAGTGTAGATAAGCCAAAGCACGGAAGGGACCAACAAGAGCAATTCAAGATAAAACCACTGCCGGCGCAGCTTCCATAGTAGGAAACTGGCCGCCAGGAAGAAGAGCGGGATGAAGAGCCGGACGGGAACGGACTCCAGTCCGTGTCCGTGCAGCATGTTGAGGCCGAGCAGATCGGAGTAGCGGCGCCCCTCATAAAGGAATTTTAGCCACAGCGGGAGGCTCTCCGCCCTGTTTATAAATTCTTGACGAAAACTGGCACGTCCCAGGGAAGAGGTAAGTATCCAAACGGCAAATGGCAGCAGCCCTAGGACATATCCTAGCGCATAGACAAGCGCGCCCCGCAGCGGGAATCCGCTATGCCTGCGATTGATAACAATAGCCAGGATGCCGATGGAAACGATGTACCCCAAGAGCATGACATGGAACATGGTTCCCATGGCGATGAGGAGGCCGCTCAAAATAGCCCAGACAATGTGGTCTTTCTGGATATACTGCTTTATTGCCAACAATGCAGCCAGGACTGCCATGCAGGTAAGAGCTTCGGGCCGCGCGCAACGGGAAGTGATGAAGATCAGGTTATCGGTTGCTACAAGAAATGTTGCGACTAGGGCGCCCTCTTCCCCGATCACATCCCGCGCCAGACGATAGGTGAAGAAGATAATTGCAAGGCCGGCTAGAAGTGATCCCAAACGGGCGGGAATCTGACCTGTCCCAAAGAGCCGAAAGGCTGTGCCTATAACAATGGCCGTCCCGGGCGACCGGGCATCGAAACGATTTTCGAGTTCATTGGGGCCGAATGCTGGATTCGCGACTCCTTTGCCGTGGGCAATCGAATAGGCAGGCCCGGCGTACCAACTCTCGTCGGTTACCCATCGATAAGACAGGTAGGGGAGGGTCTGCAGAAGAAACAGAAGCATGGCGAAGCCAAGCCAACAGTAAATGGCGGGAGTAGTTAGAAGTCTTCCCTTGTGCGGCGTTTCCACAGACTCTGTGCGTACCGGAAACCGGCTCGACAAAAGTGTGGAAGATAACATAAATTTCCTCTAAAGCTAAGTCGACGCTATTGAAATCATTATCAGAACTCAATATGCATGTCAATGCGCAACAAAAAGGCAGAAGAAAAGAGCCTTTGACAGGGGAAGGAAGCATCCTCGATACTTCAACTGTCTACTTTGCGTGGAGCACATTTGCACGTGCGGTCAATGCGCACAAAGGAAAATCAACTTTATGAAGCTCCCTCGTCACGCGGAAATCTGGCTTGCACCGTATTTGAGGGACCGTCTACGCAAGAGCATACAGCCCAGGAAGCTGACGCGCGCCTGGGTTGCCATCACCGATCACTATGAGCCACTGGGAAGGGGCGCATCCATAGAAACCGCTCTTGGCCGAGTTGCTCGCTGGCGCGATAAATGGCCGCGAATTGCAGACGACGCGCCCCGGGATGCCGCGGGCAAACGCCCCCAGTACAGCTTTTTTTACCCGCAGGAAGAGTACCACCGCGATCTGCTCGGCGGCATAGCGGAGATGGTCCGCCTCGGCATCGGCGACGTGGAAGTGCATCTGCATCACGACAACGAGTCACGAGATTCCTTTGTTCGGAAAGTCACCGATTACTGCCGCCGCCTGACTTGTGACCATGGCCTTTTGCGCCAGCAAAATGGCCGCACCGTCTTCGGCTTCATTCACGGCAACTGGGCGCTTGACAACTCACGCCCCGATGGTAGGTGGTGCGGCCTTAATGGCGAGATTGCCCTGCTGCGCGATTTGGGCTGTTACGCCGACTTCACCATGCCCTCAATTCCCTCTGCGACTCAAGGACGGATAATAAACCAAATCTACTGGTGCACTAACAACATCGACAATCGTCCAAGGTCATTCGATCACGGAATTGAAGCCACCGTTGGCGGCGGCAGGCGCGGAGACTTGCTCATGATAACAGGGCCAGTCGGTGTCCGCTTTAGCGGACGGCTGATCCCGTGCCTGGAAACAGGTGAGCTTGCCGGTTACGATCTGCCGACGCCCTTTCGCGTACGCCATTGGTTCAACCTGGCCCCCGCCATCGGAGACGATCTCTTTCTGAAGCTCTACACCCACGGCGCAATTGAAAAAAATATGGAGCCACTGCTGAACAGAGCGCTTGGTAACCTCTTCGGCTGGATCGCGGAAGAAGCAGACAGAAGAGGCATCGAGGTTCACTGGGTAACGGCATACGGCATGTACCGCGCCATTGACGACTTGATTCGAGTCTAACTAAATCCCCCGAGACGCTGCCCACAGTTGCGGCGTCACCTATCTCTCATTCTAGTATTGTCCAAAATCCATTAGTTGAAACTGTATGCCGCGCGTCATAAGAAACTGGTTGGTCATAGGCGCCGGCGAACGATCAGCATATTGTTGTCGCACTCATTGGTTGAATTCGGCAGCGTTACGAATGCGAACTCATAATTTGGGAACCGCTTCAAGTAGATGGACTCCATATGATTGTGCCATTTGCCGATCAATTCATTCTCTATGTCCTCGATCACATAAACTCCGCCCGGACGAAGGTGCTCCAGCGATCCATCAAGAAAAGTAGTATTTCCTTCAAAGGTGTGCAGGCCGTCGTCGATTATGACGTCGCAACCGCTCCGCAAGACCGGCTGCGACCAGAGATCTCGTATAGCATCGCTGTCGAGCTGGTCGCAGTAGAAGGTCTTGATCCATTCTTCTTCGAACAGAATGTCACGGTCAATGTCCGCGCCGCAAACGAGCGCATTTGGAAAAAGTTCGCGCCATCCGCGCAGGGATGCTCCAGGTCGCCCTTCTACACCCATGCTCGAGGGGAGCTTCGGGTTGTTGGTGCCCAAACCGAGCTCGAAGATCAGGAGTGGCCGATCGCGGAATTTACCGAGGAGAGCAGAATAAACAGCCGTGTAATTGTGCTTGCCTTGGCCCTTGTCGCTGCCGTGCCTGGTCATGACACGGCACATCTTCGTTGGAGCAAAGACGTTGATAGCGCGAAGCTGGCGCAAAAGGGGATCCGAAGCGGAACCGCCGGGAAAGCCTTGAACCTTTGGAGCGCGTCGAACGAAGACGGAGGCGACTAAACGAGGTAAATAAAAAGAGCAAAACCACACGTAGTAACGTATGAATTCAAAGGCCTGAGGGGAAAGCTTTCGCTTAAGGAAATAACGAATAGCGGTCTTCATAACACGGAGCTCCTAATAACTCAGGTTTCATCTAAGGTAATCTTTCAATCCATCATTCCAGGATGAAAGGCGTTCGGCATCCTTGGTATACACATAGCTCGACTCGGGGCTATTCGACCTCACCGCAATATCTTGAGTCCATGGCCGTCCCTGTCCCAGAGCATGCTCCCGTAAAATCAGGTTCAGCTTCTCTGTCGACTTGAAACAGGATATGTGCTTCAGGCCCCATTCCCTTGGTTGGATACGACTCTCGAACAACTGGACGATTGCAGATTCCAAATGTGCTTCCTCCGCCAAAAGACCCGTTTCCGGCACAACGTTCTTCCTGATCCCGCCGACGTGATTCGCGAGGACCACGACAGGCACGTTGCAAAATATGCTATCGGCAATCGCCCGATTGCTTCCTTCTTTTAGACTCAACAAAATCGATACCTTCGATCGGCAAGTTAAATCCATCACTTTCTCGTAAGGAATCCAATCGAATATCGTAATCTGGCCGGAAACGCCATAGTAATCCGCAAGTCGTTCGATATCGTTCCGCGTTTTGCCGCTCCACTTGAAGCCGATCAACACGACTTTGTAGCGTCGCTCGGCTTTTCGCAGCATACGAAACAGAACATAATGCCGCTTCCAGGCTCCCCAGTTCGAATTCATAATAATATCGAATTCTTTTGGATTCTCCAGGTACGGTACAGTAGTCCGAGGATCAACCCAATCGCATGGTCCCAAGTCTACCGGCACTAAGTTTGAGCCCAGACGTCTCAAGAATGCAAAGTCGTTCTCTTCGGCGGAAAGGACAAATATCTCCTCGTTCCAACGGGTGAATTCCAAAATCTCCGAATGACAGTAATCCGACCAGGAGGGCTCGAAAACAAGAGTGTAGTCTTTGAGAAGCTTGTGAAGATTCATGCCGGAGTGAAGCAACCGGATCACTGTATCGACCATCACGAACAGCACGCCCTTCTCTCCGCCGGTCGTAGGCGCCTTTAGCACCATAAGACGATTTCCGAAGAAAGGCATCAAATCCGGTTTTGACAGTAACTGCAGGTCCCGGTAAGTCACCTCACGATTCGCAATGATGTAGGGTTCAACGAGTCGTTTGTACCATTGAATTCGAGTCGTCCGATGCACTTGGGAAAGAGCCTTTATTGCGCCTTCTCGCCTTGAAATAATTGCTTGAACAAATCCCCATACTATAAACAGAACGAGTCCGGAATGAACAACCCATGTATTTTCAATCACCCGTTGACGCGCTACCGAGCACCACGTCTTCAGAGCCATGGCAGGTTCTCCAGTCCGACATCAACTATTCTATAATCTCTCTTGTTATCTGAATCAGAAATGTGACCAAGCAGACGATAAACCCCGAAAAATCACTGACAATAGCGATACACGTATTGGGCTATGCAGGCGCTTTTGTTGTGAAGGGGGCTTTACAGGTGAGCTTGGTGAGGTCGAGAGTTGTCAGGCCGCTGGCGGTCATTTGAGCCAGTGCCTCGGGCGATGGCGTTTGTGCGATTACCAGCGCGTCAGAGGACGTAATCAACTCATCGAGGTTGCGTGTCAGGAGCCTGCCGATATGAGGCAGCGCTGAAACAACAAAGTTGAGATTGCTGCCGTAAATCTCGTCGAGCTGGATGTGCGGGTCATGGATTCTCACCTCCCTGCCCTTGCCGATAAGTTGTTCGATGATGGTAATCACTGGACTTTCGCGCAGGTCGTCGGTCCCTTCCTTGAAGGCCAGGCCGAAGATGCCGAGGCGTTTCCCCCGCAGTTCCAGCACCTCGCTTAAACCGCGCCGAAGGTGTTCGTCGTTGGAGGGCAGTATCGACTCCAGCAGAGGCAGCTTTAAATCGAGCCGGGAGGCGCGGAAAGTGAGAGCGCGCAGGTCCTTGGGCAGGCAGGAGCCGCCAAAGGCAAAGCCGGGCTTGAGATAAGCCGGCGAAATATTCAGCTTTACGTCTCGACACAAGGTCGCCATTACCTGTTCGGGGTTCACGCCGAGGCTGGAGGCCAACGAACCAATCTCATTGGCAAAGCCGATCTTCACTGCGTGAAAGGCGTTGCAGGCGTATTTGATCATTTCGGCGGCGCGCAACGAGACGATAGAAACCTCGCCAGGAAGGCCGGCGTACAAATCGGCCACGGCCAGCGCTGCATCCTCCGTGCTTCCGCCAACCACCAGGAGAGAAGGCTCCATGAAGTCCTTTACAGCAGTGCCTTCACGGAGAAACTCCGGGTTGGAGACGATCTCCACATCGCTTCTGCGGGAGAAAATCGTCTCAAGGAGGCTCTCGCAGGTTCCAGGAAACACGGTACTTCGCACGGTAACGATGAGACGCTTTGTTCTGTGCCGGAGCAGGACTGAGATGTCGTCACAGACCCGGCGCAAATGGCTGAGGTCGATGTTCCCATTCGCCTGCGAGGGAGTGCCGACGCATAGCATCACCACATCGGCCGCATTGAGAGCCTCTTTATCGAGCGCTCCCGCGGTAAGCCTCCCACAAGCAACATTTCGTTGGATTAGACCGTCCAGCCCGGCCTCAAAGAACGGCGATTGCGCCTTGCGGACCGCTTCTACTTTATTGTTGTCGCGGTCAACACCAAGTACATGGTGTCCGATTTCAGCCAGACACGCGGCGCTCACGCAGCCAACGTATCCCAGGCCCATCACAACGATGTTTTGCTTACTATTCATGCTGTTCAACCCATCCACACGAAGGGAGTTTATCATGGAATTGTAGCTTGCCATAGAACAACCGCTCCATCCACAACTATGGCGAGGAGATCTCCCGCAATTATGAAGATTCTTTGGGTTTGCCCTTTTTTCTTGCACCCCACGGATCGTGGCGCTCAAATTCGCACCCTCGGCACGCTGAAAGAGCTGCACAAGCGGCATGAGATTCATTTCGCCGCGCTCAATGATCCTGAAAATTCCGAGGGTCCGCAACGAAGTTCGGAATACTCAAGCCGCCACTATTCCGTGGAGCACACTGTTCCAGGCAGAGGATCCCTGGGGATTGTTCCTCAATTCGTGAGCAGCATGGTGAACACTACGCCGATGGCAGTATCCCGTTATTCATCAAGTAAGCTCAGACAAGTAATCAATGCCTTGATTGCCGCGGAAGAGTACGATTCCATTGTCTGCGACTTTCTATTTTCAGTTCCGAATCTTAGAAACCTGGAACAGTGCGTGCTGTTTGAGCACAATGTGGAGACAACGATCTGGCAAAGGCACGCTCGGCATGGCAGTTCTCTTCTAAAGAAAGCCTATTTTCAGATGCAGGCCAGGAAGATGGAGGATTACGAGAAGAACGCTTGCAGGAGGGCAAAGCATGTGATTGCGGTCTCGGATATTGATGCTTTGAGAATCAAGAGTATGTTCGAAGTTGAAACAGTCAGCAGCGTTCACACCGGGGTGGATGTGGAATACTTCGCTCCCTGTGGCGGCACGCCACATTTGTCGGATATTGTCTTCTGCGGATCAATGGACTGGCTGCCGAACGTGGACGCGGTTCTATATTTTCTCTCCGAGGTGCTTCCCTTGATCCGTAACCGGCTTCCCGGCGCGACCTTCACCATTGCGGGACGCTCGCCCGATGCCAAGGTGCTCAAGGCGGTGAAGGGGCTCAAGGGGGTATACGTCACTGGCAAGGTAAAAGATATGCGGCCTTACCTCTGGGGATCGAAGATTTCGGTTGTGCCTATTCGAATTGGCGGAGGAACCCGATTGAAAATCTATGAGTGCATGGCGGCGGGAGTTCCTGTTGTCTCTTCGAGAGTAGGCGCGGAGGGGCTGCGTTACAAGGATGGTGAGGACATCGTCTTAGCCTGCGATCCAGGCGGGTTTGCCGCGGCTTGCGTTCGACTGCTCACCGATGACGAGGCGCGGCGCTCAGTCTCGCGCAACGCGCTCCAGCGAGCGCAAAGAGAATTCTCTTGGGAGACTGTCAGCCGCGAGTTCGAGACGATCCTTGAGAATAACCGGATTTCATCAAACTCGTTGATGTCCCAGGTTTAACCATGAAGATCGCGGTCGTCACACGTTATTTCCCCAGCTCGGCGGAGCCCTGGCAAGGCCGGTCGGCCTATCAGACGCTGCGTGTGCTTGCCCGCGAGACCGATCTGCGTGTCTTCTATCCCAACGCGAGCTATCCTTCTTTGCTCAAGCCGCGCAGCCGTACTTATGACAAACTGGACGCATCTTTTAGTCCGCCCGGCGTGAAAGCGAACTACTTTGATTACCCCGCGCTGCCGCTACTCTCTCGTCCCTTCAACGGATGGATGGCCGCTCGCGCTTTGCTGCCGCACGTGCGGCGGTTTGCGCCCGATCTGATCTTCAGTTTTTTTCTTTATCCGGATGGGTATGCCGCGCTCAAAATCGGCAGAGCCCTCGGGATTCCTGTCGTTGCCATGAGCATTGGCTCTGACCTCAACAGGATCGGCGATCCGATATCGCGTTGGCTCACGCGCGCGGTTCTGCGCGAAGCCGATTATGTGGTTACGGTCAGTGGCGATCTGCGCATGAAGGCTATAGCCATGGGCGCTGCGGCGGAGATGACACGCGCGGTAGTCAACGGCTGCGACCTCGCCACCTTCCATGCCAGGGACCGTCTTGAGGCGAGGCGGAAGCTCGGCATTGACTCGGCCTCGGAGACCGTCCTCTACATCGGGCGCATGGACGTGAAAAAAGGACTTCGTGAACTCGTCGAAGCGGCGGTCTTGCTGCGTCCAGAGAGAGCAAACCTGCACGTGTATCTGGTTGGCGAGGGACCGGACAAGCCTTCGATTGAAAAAGCCATTCAGGCCAATAATGCCGCCGGCTACATCCACGCGCTGCCGGGGTGCGCCTTCGACGACGTTGCTGTCTGGATGGCGGCAGCTGACCTGGTAACCCTGCCGAGTTACATGGAAGGTTGCCCAAATGTGGTGATTGAGGCGCTCGCCTGCGGCAGGCCTGTCGTCGCTACAAATGTTGGCGGCATCCCCGAGATCATGAGCGATAAGTGCGGCAGGCTCGTGCCCCCTCGCGACACCGGAGCGCTTGCTCAGGCTCTTGCATCAGTCCTCGACAGAACCTGGGACGCCCAGGCTATCTCTGCGCACGGCAGCAGAAGTTGGGAGACGGTGGCGGCAGAGCTGCTCGAGATCTTCGCATCGATTGTATGTGTCCGCACGAAAGGCCGCGAATGATGACTCTGCGCAAAGCCCTCCGTGTTCTTAACCGCTTGCTCGCGGCTATCGGGCTCACCACCTTGTTGGTGATGTTTACCCCCATTGTTTCGTGGTGGGCACAGGCCTACGCCGGCCCCATAGAGCAACCCAAGGGCGACGTTCTTATCCTGCTCAGCGCCGCCAACGACGACAAGTATGGCGGCATCTCTTACTCGTCGTACTGGCGCGCGCGCATGGCCCTTGTTGCATGGCAAACCGGAGGCTTCAAAAAGATCGTGATCTGCGGCGGCGGAGGTCCTGGCATTTTCGACTTCCTGCTCGCCGACGGCATCCCCCGTGAAGCATTCATCACCGAGCCGAATTCCCCCAGCACCCGCGAAAGCGCCATCGATGCGGCACACCTGGTTGAAAATCTGCCCGGCAAAAAGGTTTTGCTTACCAGCGATTTTCATATGTACAGAGCGCTTCGCGTCTTTCGCAAGGTGGGCATTGAAGTCACGCCCATGGCGGTCCCGGATGTGCTTCACTCCACGGAACATTGGACCGGGCGCTTCTCCGCCTTTGAAACCATGATGGGCGAAACCGTCAAGATCGTCTACTATGCTGTCCGCGGATGGATATAGAAAAGTTGTTTCAGATCGACGCTCTCACCGCCCACATCGTCTCCATGCAAGAGATGTCCTCGTACATTTCAGCAAAGGAATCGCTGCATCAAGCGCGTCACCTCGCACTAGGGCGGCTTGAGAGGGCGGCGATTTCGATCTTCTGCCGGCGAAACACATTGGGCAGCGCGCACATCTGACCAGCAAGGGATTTAATCGACTCGTTCGACCAGCAAAACCTGCTCGTCGTTGTCGACCTCCTGAAATTTAACCTCGATAATTTCGCGTTTGCTGGTGGGCACGTGCTTGCCGACGTAGGTGGCCTCGATGGGCAGCTCGCGATGACCGCGGTCGATGAGCACGGCCAGTTGCACGCGGCGCGGCCGGCCGTGGTCGAACAGAGCATCGAGAGCAGCCCTGACCGTCCGGCCGGTGTAAAGCACGTCATCGCACAACACTACATCGCGGCCCTCAACGTCGATGCCGATGGCGCCCGGGGTGACCACCGGACGCAAACCCGCGGTCGACAGGTCGTCACGGTAGAACTGGATATCCAGTACCCCGGTCTCGACCTTGCGCTTCTCTATGCCGGAGATAAGTTTTCCCAGCCGCTCGGCCAGCGGAACACCGCGACGCTTGATGCCGACCAGGGCCAGGTCCTTGCTGCCATTGCTCTTTTCCACAATCTCGTGGGCCAGGCGCACCAGTGTGCGCTCGATCTCCGAGGCGGACATCAGCCTGCCCTTGATGCGCAGGGAGGATTTGCTTTTGGCTTCTCTCATGGGTATTCTCGCTGCCTGGCTGTCACAGCCGGCCTCTCGCAGCCAGCTTCTCGAAGAATGATACGAGGGTTTGTGCCTGCGAGCAAGTTGTGGACAAATGAAACGAACGGTAAAGGGCTTGAATGGACCTGAAATCGGGTAATTGTGGGACTGGGACAACCATACCGCGTAAGCCTATACCTCCGGTTTGGGGGTGCGAGCCAACAAGCGCGCCCCCAGAGCGCCGCCCGCGGCGGCAAAAAACAACAGGAAAAGCGAATTGAAGGCAAGGCCGAAGGCCCAAAAACCTGCATGGCCCTCCGGAGATTGCATCCAAGCCTGGATTTGGGCCAACTGAGCTTGCGCTTGTGCTGCATCCGGCGGTTCCATGCCCGCCAGCATTTGCTGAGCCTTCTCCTGGAACCTGTCGAGGACTAAGGTTTTATATGCTCCGTCAATTTGGCTGGCCTGATGAAGAAAGAATCGTTGAACAAAAAGAGTGCTGCTGCTGACGCCAAATGCCAGCCAACCAGCCAGCAATCCGGTAACCAGGCCAATGCGGGCGCCGGCTCCGAGGGTGATCCATGCCGGTCGCTGGCTGCGTAAATAAAGCGCAACGGCCCAGGCTGCCGCAATCGCCATCCACAACAGCCCAAAAACACCTAGAGGCGAAACTCCACTTGTAAGCAATCCTGCTGGAACCGCCAGCAAGAGAGCTGCCCGCAGTGCTGGCTTCCAGTTGACGCTGCCCGCATCCCGTCCCGCCCCGTCCCAGCGCTCTGGCGCGGTCTGCCCTGGAGGGGCGTCTGCCGGGAACACCAATTGCGGCAGGCCGCAGACAGGGCAGTAGCAGTTCTCGGGCAGGACGGTCTGATGGCAGCGGGAGCAGGTGACTTCCATACATCTATGAGCCTATCGCATTCAGCCGAGGTACATGCCAAGCAATATAACCAGCCACTGCGGAAGAGGCTCCAGCGCATAACCTGACTCAGAGGATGAACGCAAGGGCTACGAGACGGAACCCATCCTGCCAGGGGCGGCGGGAGCGAGCTTTGCGGTTACGAGAGCCTCGGCGGCGTCCAAAACCTCTTCCAGCGTCATATGGGTGGAATCCAGGAGAACAGCGTCCGGGGCTGGTTTGAGAGGAGAATTAGCGCGATTACGGTCCCTCAGGTCGCGTTCCCTCAGGTCGCGAATCACCTCTTCAGGCTGCTGGGCCGGCATGGAGCCGAGTTGATCGTAGCGGCGCATTCCCCTCACCTCGGGGGCAGCATCCAGAAAGATCTTGACCTCAGCGTGGGGAAAGACCACGGTGCCGATGTCGCGGCCCTCCATGACCACTCCTCCCTGGGCGCCCATCTGCTGCTGTAGTCGAACCATCCAGGCGCGAATGGCGGGCCATATGCTGACTCGGGAGGCGGCTTCGGTGACAGCTTGATTGCGGATCAGGCCGGTTACATCCTCGCCGTCGAGCAGAACGCGATTTTCCTCCTCGCCGGGCTCAAGGCGGATTGAGGTCTCGGCGGCAAGGCCTTCCAGGCTCTTACTCTCATCCAAAGAGAGACCCGCCCTGAGGGCCTTGAGAGCGAAAGCGCGATACATGGCCCCGGTCTCCATATTCAGCAGACCGAAACGCCGGGCCAGATAGCGCGCGATGGTGCTCTTTCCCGCGCCTGCGGGGCCGTCAATGGTGACAATGATCTTATGAGCTGGTTGAAGAGAGCTGACCGAAGGAGCACTCATCCGCGTTTCTTTGTCCCACGATTAGGCCGGGCCGCCAAGCCAAAGCGCTTGCTGTTGCCAGCCTTTGAACTGGTGGCAAAGGCGGGCTTCCGTTTACTAACGATGCGGGCAGGCCGCGCAGGCCGGGAGTCCTTCCGGGAAGTTGCACTCCTTTTGGCGCCGCTGGAATGGGCCTGGCGCTGGCCGCCATTTCGCGGAGTCCAGGCGGATGCCGCAGCCTGTCTGCTTTTCCCGTTGGAACCGTTTCCGCTGGCAGAACCGGCAGCGGCGTGCCGATCCGACCGGCTGCTGGAGGACGCTTGTGCCGGCTTGCGGTCCCGGGAGTGAGTTGCCGGACGGCTAAAGTGAGGCCGCGCGGATGCGGATTTTCCACTCATGGCTGGCTTGCGGGCGGCCGGTGTGGGGGGTGCATGGAGCTCAGCAGGCTTGTGCGGGGTTTCCGGCGCCGGCGCAACCGGCGATTTCTGCATTGCAACCGCAGGCTCTGGCATCTCCTCATCATAGGAGCGGTAAAGATATGCCGAAGCCGGTATAGACGCACTGGCATAAATGGTGGGAGGGGCAGCGAACTCCGGCAGTGTGCCTGCGACATAGAAGTGGGGTGCGTGCCCCAGCGAGATGGTGTGCACTTGGCGCGTGGCAACCAGGCCACGCAGCACCTCGCGAACCTTGCTGCGGGCGGTGAGCGGGGCCAGGAACAGTTCAACATCTTCCATGGTTGCGGCGATTACGGCCTGCAGGTAGATGGAGGCCAGCACGGAGATGGCTGTCACCTGGGAGGTGGAGGCGCCTTCGGCGATGGCTTTCTGGAAGCGTATGCGGAGCAATTGCCACAGAGCAGCCTGGCCGGGAGCAGCAACCACCGGGATGATGCGAAGTTGTTGCCAGAGCTCGGTGATGGCGCGCAGAACTGCGGCTTCGGTTACTTCCCTGCCCAGAGCGCGGGTAAGTTTGCTCAGGGTTGTGTCGCCGCCTGCCTCCAGCAGCTTGTAAGCCTGAACGGCCAATTGCGAAACCTGGCGCGATCCTGTCAGTTGTGGAATACGGCGCCAATCGCGGTCGCCGCGCAGGGCGTAGACGTAGGGTAGAACCCAGCTTGCCACTATGAAGTCCGGCGCCTCGCCAGGCAGGCCCAGCAGGTTCAGCCGCACAGCTATGCCGTCAGTCTCCAGGCGCACCAGCAACTGTTCGGCTACAGCAATATCTTTACGATCAGGCGTGGGGTTTTGTCTGCCGATTACAGCCTCAACAAACGACGGCGCAATGGAAGAGGAAAACTGCCGCCTGGGCAAGAAGAGACACAATCCCGTCTCCTCAATCCACGTCCGGGCATCCTCCAGGGAGAGGGTTCCAAGTCCATTCAGGCGCATCCTGTCGGCGCGCGATGCTTCCAATTGTTCCGATGTCAAAGAAAAACCTCGTTTCCAGGTTGGCGTAGACGCCGGGTAACCCCGTCCCCTAAGAGGAGGGCTGCCACCTTCCACGTGTCCTAAATCCGATGGAAGGCCCGCTGGATCTCTTTCCAAGAATACAACAAAGCGATTGGACGTCCATGCGGGCAACTGGTGGGGTGGCTCGTTTTCGCTAACTCTAACAATAACCACTCTATACGGCCCGGGTCAAGAGGGGTGTTGACCTTGATGGCTGAATGACAGGCGATGGAGGCTGCAATGCGCGTGCGCAGGGTTGTAAGATCGTGATTCTGCATGGATTCGTCAGAATCTGCGCTGCATTGCTCGATCACCTCGGCCAACATTCGCTCTAAGGCTGCTCCCTCCAGGCCAACCGGGGCGGCCTTTACCGCAAGTGTTTGAGGACCAAAGGGTTCCACCTCGAAGCCATTGCGTTCCAGCTCCTCGGCAATCCCTGCAAAGACCACCATTTGGGCTGGTTTGAGTTCTACCAGGATAGGCATCAGCAACCTTTGACGCATGACCGTCTCTACCTGGCGGTCTCTCAAAATTTTTTCGAAAAGAATTCTCTCGTGCGCCACATGCTGGTCGATAATCCACAAACCGTCTTCTCCTGTGGCCAGGATGAACGACTCGCGCAATTGCCCCAATGGACGGAGCGAACCTAGCAGGTTGAGATTAGCGACGGCCTGCTCAGCCTCGACCTGGGCCGTTTCCGTTGTGGGATTCGTGCCGGGCGCATCGCCGGGGCCCGGGGAGCAATCTCCGGCGCTTGGCAAGCTGGCCGGCATAAAGAGCGCGGCAGCGGCCTCTCCCCAAGCCTGCCGGTTTTCCCATCCGCCGGGGAGAAAGCTCTGAGCGCCAAACGGAAGCTTGCCGGGAACGGGTGTCGGAAGGTGCGGTGTGAGCTCGAAGGCTTCGGCGTCAGTCCTGGCGGTCTGGAATGCAGCCGGGTCGGAGTCGGGCGGCAGCGGCATAGGCTCACTGTCCGGCGAACCGGGCAAGTGCGATGCAGGTGGCGGCATCAGCGATGGGCTGGCTGCGGGCGCGGAGTCCAGCGCGGCCAGAAAACCAGCGGCAGGCCGCGCCTTGACGAGCGCGGTGCGCAGGCTGTCGCGGACAAAATCATGAATCAGGCTCTGCTGGCGAAACCGGACCTCAGTCTTGGCCGGATGAACGTTCACGTCCACCTCTTCGGGCGGTAATTCCAGGAAGAGCAGCACCACCGGAAAACTGGTGGGAGGAATCACGTTACGATAGGCGTCAGAGATGGCGTGCATCAACAGTCGGTCGCGGATAAGCCTCTTATTAACAAAGATATAGATGGAGTTGCGGTTCAGCTTTTGCAGCTCCGGCTTGGAGTAGAAACCGGTGAGCCGCAGGACGCCGGGAGTACGCGCGGGCTCGTCGAGGTTTTTCTTCCAGGGAGGCGGCTCAGGCAGGCCTGCGCGCTCCAGCGGGAGTTCAGCAGCGACGGGGAGCAGTTGGGCCAGCGTCTCTTTGCCGAAAATCTGATAAATGCGCTCGGCGGTTCGCGCAACAGGCGGCGCGGAAACGACGGTGTGCGATGCCGAGAGCAGCTCGAAATGCTTTTCCGGGTGGGCCAGGGCATAGTGGGTGACGAGCGCCGTTACGTGGGACAGCTCGGTCGACTCAGCGCGAAGAAATTTGCGGCGGGCCGGAGTGTTGAAGAAGAGGTCGGCGACAGTGAGCGTTGTGCCGCGTGGCAGGGCAGCGTCGTCTACGCGGAGTATCTTGCCTCCGGCAATCTCCACGCGAGTCCCGGCAGCCTCCTCTCCTGTAGCCGTTTCCAGGGTGACGCGGGCTACCGAGGCGATGGAGGGCAGCGCCTCGCCGCGAAAGCCCAGAGTGGCGATGGAGAGCAGATCCTTTACGTCGCGCAGCTTGCTGGTGGCGTGCCGCTCGAAGGCCAGCAGCGCATCGTCGCGCAGCATGCCGCAGCC
>Ga0187873_1000442_pt1 | contig 43960 bp, 49 predicted proteins | sample June2016WEW_16_1_2_FD_133012 | JGI IMG/M metagenome (GOLD analysis project Ga0187873, IMG submission 133012) | Peatland microbial communities from SPRUCE experiment site at the Marcell Experimental Forest, Minnesota, USA - June2016WEW_16_100 | ecosystem: Environmental > Terrestrial > Soil >...
GCGGTCAATTCAGACACCATCATAAGGTCAGCGTCGCTTCGCTCCGATCGTGATGATCATTCCGTTCGGAAACGACCATCACGATCAAATCGGAATCACCCATCACCATCATCGGAATCCGCAGACAGCCTGTCGAATTAAGGGCCTTGTGCGCCAGAAGTTGTCCCTTACTCATGCCAGGTGAGATGACGCCAAACCTGTCATTGTGCAGGCGTCCCTGCCAGCATTGGAACCCTCAGCAATCGGTTGAGCAGGACACGATTTGCGTCTCCGAGGCTCCTTTCCCGTTTCAAGTCACCTTTCTTGCTAATAAATCGGTTCGTTCTTAGGTGAGTAAGCGTGGCTCTATCAAGGGTCTTGGTGATGCTTCCCTTTCGATGCAGGTAAGCGAGGAAGTACCGACCATCTTCAGTTTTGAAATCGTCGTAAGCACACACGTCATTGAGAGACAGAAATCCAACGCCTTCACAAAAGTCAGCCAGATAAAACGAGCTGGCGTCTCGCAGTCTGTCACGTGCCGCCCTTGTGGGGAAGACCAACCAGTGCCATCCCTTGCTCTCCCATTTCGTTTTGCTCCTTACGGCGTTTGTGGTCGCCTGGAGTGCCCACTCGTCACAGAAACTCATCTTGTTGGTTTCGACAAGCATAGGGTCGCCATTTGACGAGCCAAGTCTGCGAATTCCCCTCAACAGCTTCTTGATTTTTGGGTCAATCTCCCCCATGAATTTCTCGGACTGTTGCGCTATTGGAGCGAAATGTTCTGCGATATAAGCATCCAAGGGCGCCGAATCGGTCTTCCAAGTCTGTTCAAACGAATCCGTGACATTCGTAAATGCCGGGTCACTGGAGCGTCCCGTTAGGCGGATGTTCAGTTCGCCTTCAGTGGACAGACCGTCCCTCGTGAGATTCGAGGACCCGACATATGCCGTGATTTGTGTTGCTTTCTTGAAAAGATAGACCTTCCAATGAAAGCGGGGATTCCTTGCGACCCTCACGTGGAACGCCCCACCAGAACGCCTCTGTAGGTCAACAAGCCGCCTGAGTGCGGCGGCCTCGGTGTAACCGTTGTACAACCCGATTAGCAAATTCACCTTAAGGGTATTTCGCTTGGCATTGAGTGCCTTCTCAATGAAATGGAGACCAGCCTTGGTAAGAGATGCTGTGGCCAATCGGGCAATCGTGCAGCGGCTGCATTGAGCCGCCAGTTCCGCCTGCATAGTGGTGACGCCCTGGTTGTCAATCAACTCGACCCGCATGTGCACCTCCAGCGGCCGTCATTTGCCTTTTGCGCCTCGGCTTTTCCAGTACTCGCAGAGTAGGACGACGCACGAGCGGCTGCGTTCGTGTTCGGTTTAGGTCCCGCAGTATTTGCATTAGCTCCTGCTGGAATCCCTGTGCCGTGCCCCCTTCTACCTGAGCCGACGAGATTTCCGTGAATGCATTAGTTTCCCCGGTGGTCAAGCAATTGGGCCATTCGTTTCCCCTGTCCCTTACTCCGAGGGTGCGAGGTAGTAGACGGGCTTTAGCGGAAGAAGGCGCTTGTCGGATTCGGCCACCTTCTCATAATGCTGGACCCACAATTCCACCAAATGCTCCAAATCCACAAGAGTCAACTTGCGGGTTTCTTTGGTTCGGGCCTCCGATTCTGCGTCGTTTGTAAAACCTCCAGTGGCCACAAAAATTCCCACATCTTGCTCCCCGAGCAATGCCATGAATGCACGAAGCCCACCGACGTTGACCTTTTCCGCCTGGCGCTTCACCTGGACTTTGATACGAGGGGTGCTAGTTCCCAAGGGGTCGTTGTGGGCGAGAATGTCGATGCCTTTGTCCGGTCCGGGGGGAGCAATCCACGAAACGTGATAGCCCATCGCCCGAAGCAATGCGGCCACTAGCTTTTGAAAGTCATACGGATGCATCCCTTGGACGTAGTGCTCGATTTCAAGCCAGGCATTCTCTTCTGCCTCCTCTACAGTGCTTGCAACATCCGCAGCCTTCTCAATTGTGGCAGCGGCTTCAGGCGTTTCCTCATCCAGGTCCGTGAGTGACTCCGGCCTGTTGGCTCTCCATTCGTAGTAAAGTCGGGTTGCCTCTCTCGCAAATTGCGCCGGGTCCTTAATCTGCTTGTAAGCTTTCTTCCCTTCTTCTGTGACGAACCAACGGCCTTTGGTTTTTACCAGCCACCCGGCCTTGACCGGACCGATTGTGACGAATCGTGCCAAGTTCTCAAATCGGCGGACATTAGGATGCTTTGGGTAATTGCCCTTTTCAAAATCTGTGGGCGGAACATCTTTTTCCAGACGTTGGAGAACGTCCTTTGCGGGCAGTCCGTCTGGGTGGTCCATGAGTATCTTGATAACACCACGCTGAAGCTCACCCACTCGTTTTCTCGTTATCTCCGACATCGGTTATGGCTCCTATTGTTAGGCTAATTCAGGGGACGGCGTGCCTCATGATACGCTTTTCTAACCGTGGCGTACCCGTACCTCAAAGCGCCATGCTACACCCGTTTGGGAACTCCATGACCGCAAATTGTTGGTGGGTCAAGATTGCGCACCTAGCCAAGGTGGAAAAACTCGAAGACTCCAGTCACCGGGAAGCCCGACCCGCATTGCAGCGGGCCAAACGAATTGGAGCAGACCGGTGAGTAGGTTCAGGCGGACGGAATCGTTCGGTGGCTCGCCGGTTTTTTCTCGTTACATTTACGGCAGGACGTGCGGTGTTGGGTGATAGGGATTCTGGGCGGGACCGCAGGGTCAGGTCATCGCCTACAATGCCCCGCCAGCCTGGTCAATAAACTTGTGGAAGCCTGCGGACCACCCAGCCGCACCCGAAAGCATAAGGAAGCTTAAACCGAGTCTGGAATCGCCCTAATGCGCAAAGTCCGGGGGCGGTTTTCTGATTTGTAACCGCATTTTTTGCTCTGCGTCCAGCCCCGGCCTGGCCCCATTGGCGGTCCAGAGGTCGCAGAATTGTGACCTGACTTAGAGTTTCTCAAATATGTAGCCGGGGCTGTAAAGTTTTCGGGTTTTCACGTGCTGTTTGCAGTTCTCGTGGTTGGCGAAAAGCTTGGTCGCTTCAAGTAGCGGTTTCGGGTATCATCGGTGTTCATCGTGGTCAGAATGGCACCCTAAACCGCCTTGTAGTTCAAATAACTTTATGCGCCTATTCCTAGTGTTTTGGGTTTTATGCATCTCGCTAAGTAATGTTGTTGCTCAAAATGAGCACTCGCCCAGTCAGCCCGATGTGAAAGCCAAGCAAAATCAGACTAATCCAGTTGAGTCGCCGCCCCCGTTTGAAGTACATATTAACGGCACGGTCAAAACAGAAACAGCCGAGGCCAAACAACAAGCGCCCAAAGAGGAAGCAAAGCCATTTCTCACGCATGCCGAATGGGTCATGGCCTCTCTGACTCTGGCCTATGTCATCATTTCGTTAGGGGGATTTATCGCAATAAAGCGACAGGCCAAAATTGCGGAATTGGCTGCAAATGCGGCCAAGCAAAGCGCTGATATCGCTGACAGCAGCGCTATATTTTCAAAAAATACATTGAGAGCCTGCGAGCGGGCTGATGTCTTGCTGGAATCGTACCCCATTGAATCCTTCCAACTTGAGAATTTTGGTAAGTTGATTTTGACATTCAAAAATTTTGGTCGGACTCGGGCTAAGTATGTCAGTTTCCAAATACAAATGATGCTCCAGGACATTAGAGCCATTGATTCTCCAGCGCCAAACCTTCCCCCGGTCGTAATGGGTGCCGGTCAAACACAGGTAGTTACTTGCAGGACATTCCAAGAACTTTTTACCGCCAGGGAGTTCACCGAAATCAAAAACGGTCAAATAGCTTTGCGATTCGAGGCTTGGATTAATTACACAGACGTTTTTGAGGCACACTACACGACTAGAGTGGTGGGCATTTTTGACCCCAAAACAATGAGATTTGACATCGAGGAATGTAATGCAGGATAACCCAAAATCAGGACCCAAACGGTTTTCTTCCTAGTTCCTTACCATGCAACCCTCGGTACGATAGGAACAGAAACCGCCCATTACTCTTGAAGGCAATCCCAACACCCATGGCGGAGGCCGGGGAAGTGGCGGCGTGGACGGAGCATGTCTGACGAAGACCCTACGCTAACCCGCACTCGCCGCATAGCGGGCAGCCGCATTCGCTACACCTGTCTACGGCAGGGCGGCCGCAGCGGGAGCACGATTCCCGGTGCTCTTCCTCCGGCAGGTCGAGGCTCGTCCGGTCAAGGCTGACTCCCGACATGTCCTCGTCCAGCGGGTTCAGGTTCCCGTCCACCACTGCCGCCACGGCTAATTCCACAGGGCACGCCTTTGACCTTTTGCGTTTCGGACTTGTGACCGCCATTTTCCCATCTCCCCGGCCGCTCATCAGGCTATGCCGCATCGCTGCCGCCTGCGTCGGCAGCGGCAGCGGCCTGCTCTGCCGCCGGTGGCGTTGCGGCGGTCTCCGCCGCTGGCTGCTCAATAGAGGCAGGTGTTTCACAGGAAGGCTGCGGAGCAGGTTCGGCTGCCGAGGTCTCCGCTGGAATTGCATTGCCGCCTTGAGGAGGCTGCGGAGCCGGACCGGCTGCCGGGGCGGAGGCAGGCACCTCGTCCGCAGCCTTGGGCGCTGGCTTGAAAATCAGCAGGCCCTCGTCACGCTGCTCGTGACCGACGCCAGAGATTTCTGCGATGCAGCCGATGAACCGAACCACCAGCTCATCGGTGGAAAGGATTTTCCCGACACGCTGCCACACGCCCTTCGCCAGTTCCTCGACCGTCGGCAGCCCTGGCTCGGAAGGTGCCCCACTGGGCATGCTTTCGCTGCGGCGGCACAGCGTCTCGTCATGGCGGGCGACGAGGCGGTCGGCAGTGCTGCGTGGGATGCCTTGCTGCCTTAGCCAGCCTTGCCACTGGCTTGCACGCCCCCGGTCGGGACGGCAGAGCAGGGACTTCATCTCGTGCAGGCGCTCCGCCAGCCTCGCACGGACTTGGCGGAGTTCCTTGCTGGTGAGCTTGCGGTCGGCGCTGAGCCGGGTGTGCTCCGACCAGAGCGTGCTGATTTCCTGGGCAAGCTGCGTTTCGACGGCGGCATCATCAGGCTGAGCCGAGACCGGAGGGGTCTCCACTGTAGGCTCGGCGGTGACGGTGTCCTGGATTGCGTCAACGATTGCGTCCATTTGGGCGTGTACCTCACATCGAGATTGGGAGCAGGATTCCGGGTCTCGGAAAGTGCCCCTATTAATGGGGCAGGTAGTTGTTCCACGCTGCCTCACCATCGGGACCGCCTTCGGGCTTAGCTTCTTACGCCTCGCCGCCCGGCATAGCGCTGGACCGCAACAGCGGGCAAGCCGCCGAGCGCCCGCAGGCTCCCGCCCATCTTTCCGCTGGCCATCGTTTCAGGCATCGTGTAGAATCCCGCACGGAGAAGACGCTGCTGGCCTGCTGGGGACATCACCTTCGGCGGCGGTCCGACTGGTCTTCAGGCAGGTCCGGCATGCGGGCGTGCGGCACTAAACGGGAGCGAGGAGCGCCAATGACGAGAAAGCTCAGGCACGGAAGCCTCTTCAGCGGAGTAGGCGGAGTGGACCTCGGTCTGGAGTGGGCGGGGTTCGAGACGATGTGGCAGGTTGAAATCGACCCCTTCGCACGTAAGGTCCTGGAGAGGCGTTGGCCAGGCGTGCCGAAGTTCATCGACGTGCGGCATTGCGGAAAGAAGAATCTTGAGGAAGTGGATATCATCAGCGGGGGCTTTCCTTGCCAGCAGATTTCTTGTGCAGGGAAGCGGGAAGGAATCGGGACACCCAACAGACCCACCGACCGGAGCGACCTCTGGTTCGAGTACCGGAGAATCGTCAGCGAACTCCGGCCACGATGGGTGCTCGTCGAGAACGTCTCCCGCCTCCTGGACACGGCGGACGGGGACACGGTGCTCGACGGGCTGGAGGAAATCGGCTACTCCTGGTGGACGCAGCTCCTCGACGCCGGGGCGCTCGGTGCGCCCCACCGGCGGGAGAGGGTCTGGATACTGTGCCACGACGGCAGCCGAGACCATTGCGACCTTGAAGCGGTCATGGCGGAGGCGGGCGTGCTCCCGCCGGAATGCCAGCACAGGATGGAGGAGGCGCTCGGGCGTTGGGACTACTGGAAGCACGAGCTGGGCAGGGGGGCGGCGGCGGGCTGCCCGACTGTCACCACCACGCCCACGGCGACGGCGGTGCTGGAGGCGCAGTGGCCGGGAGGGCGGATGCACCAGAACCCCGAGGGGCGCTGGCGGAAGCGGAGCAAGCGGGGGATTGAAGGGTCGGCATCATGGCCGCAGGAGATGCTGGTGAGGGCGGTGACCCAGAGGAACCCGAGGCTCGTGCCAACCCCCGAGTCGTGCGAGGACTTCATGGGGTTCCCGAGGGGATGGACATGCCTAGCCGAGGAGGCCACGGCGCTGCCCGAGGAGCTGGCGGCGGAGTGGGACGGGGAGCCCGACGCCGGGCTCTACGCCAGGATTGTGCGTGGTGTCCGCCGGATTCCCGGCTGGCCGGAGCGGGTCAGGGCGCTCGGGAACGCCGTTGTGGCCCAGGTGCCGATGCTCATCGGCGCTTGCATACAGAGGTATGAGTCCCGGTCCCCAATGGCAGCGCACGCCCTGACCGCCGTGTCCGGGGGCGGCGGCCGGGGCAGGGATGTTCCGGCGCAGGGCGTGGCCATCCCGCAAGACTCACGACATTTGTCGCCAGTTGGGACCAGGTTCGAGACCCTCGGCGTGGAGGGGACGAGGAGGGCGTACACGGAGCTGAACGCCGCCCTGGAGGGGCTGGCCAGCACGTTCGTGCGCACGATGGAGGAAATCATCCCCTACCTGGAACGGATGCAGAGGCTCCTGAGCCAGCGGGGCGCTGACAGGAGGATGGTGCTGAGGAAGGCCGGGCTGCCCACCTGGACGGAGTGGGCGGAGGGCTATGCCCGCAGCCTGCACTGCACGCTGCGGACAGTCCAGCGGCATATATTGCTAGTCCGGGAAGGTCAGGAGCGCAAGGCGCTCGGTCCGGGGTCCCACGCCGAACAGCAGGATAGGGGCGTCCTGAAGCAGGTCAGGCTCGGGGTCCGGCAGCAGGCTGCGCTGGTGGAGGCGCACTTGGCCGCCAACGGGCTTGCCGCAGCATTGCGGGACGGCGCAGATTGGCATGCAGCCTTGGAACAATTCGAGAAGACCGCCGTCGCCCCGGCGGTGCTGGGCGAATGGCTGTGCGCAACAAGCCGCCAGCCTGACTGGAAGGGCATGCTGGCCAGCCTGCTTGACGCCCTGGAGCCGTGCGGCGAGAGCCTGCCAGCCCCGGCAAGGGATGCCATGCGTGCCGCCCAAGGGCTGCTCGGGTGCAGGAACAGCCTAGCGGTCATCTGATGCAGCCCCCATAGGCCTGCCGTCGAGGGTGTATCCAAGCCGCCCTCGTGAATGAGATGGCGCTTGCCGTTGCCGCCCGTTCCGGCACCTCGCTGCCCAGGGCACGCAGCCCTTCCAGATCCCTGCCTGCATCCCCCTTGTTGTCACGCATGAGCAATGTGTCGTCATGGCGTCGCCCTTCCTGAAGCCCTTCCTAGGTGCTCGCTTTCGCATGCGTCTCCTTGCTCATGGCGGCCAGGTCTGCCATGTCCCTGTCGAACTCCTCGTCAAAGCGTGACCTGGCGTCCGCCCGCTTCTCGACCACGCCCTGGGACGGGTCGAGGTCGAGGCCGTCCTCGGCGTCCTCCACGGGGGGCGGTGCGGGCCTGGGGGTCGGGGGCGCAAGGGGGCTGGCAGGGGCGTCGTGCGAGGCAGAGCAGCCTGGGCAAGGGACGCCATCGCACTTCCAGCCCGTCTCGCCGCAGTCGTCGCAGCCTTTGCCCGCCACGGGCTTCTGCCGGGACGGTCTGGGCAGGCCCCATCCCTCCGGGACGGACTCCACCATCTCACGGGCACGGGAACGTATCAGCGAAGCTGACAGGTTCGCCTTGTACCAAGTCAGGCCGCACTGGGGAGAACGGATATAGCGGACGGCACGGCGTATGTCTGCGGAGCAGACGGTGCCTTTTTCGTCCTCCACATCCTCGTCCCAGTCCTCCAGCGCCCTAGCTGGTTGTGGTTTATTCTGCTGTAGTATAGTATTAGGCGAGCTATCCTGCCTGTTTCCAACAGCTTGTGGTTCAAAAAGTGGTGAAGCTGGTGATGAGGGTGGTGATGAACCCGGTGTGATTCCGTCCCCTGTCTTCACACCATCCTCATCACTTCTTTCACACCCGTAGGACGGTATGAACTGGTACTTGTCCCAGTTCACAATCCGTATCGCCCTTGCCTCGTCCATCACTATCCTGTCCTGGCTGACGAACTCGTCGAGCGCCTGCTTGAACGCCTGGTAGTTGTAGCCGAGCTTGCCCGCCAGCCTCTTGATGGGCCAGCCCACCAGCTTCCCGCCCTCCTTGCCCATGGCGACGTATCCGGGGAACCTGCCCTCCCTCGACATCGCCAGCAGGTCAATCCATATGCACCGCCGCAGGGGGGGCAGCAGGCGGATAGTCCCGCCGAGCCAGCCTTTCGTGTTCAGCACGATGAAGTCCCTCTTGCCCTCGTCCACCGGCCTTTCCTGCCCGCTCTTTCCCATCCTATACCTCCTCGGGTGGCCACAAGTCGTCCACGTGGTCCGTGGCCGCCTGCCACTTGCTTGCCCATCCCTGCACGGGAGCATCCTCGTGATCCTCGTTCGGGTGGTAAACGATGCGCTCCGTGCGGCGGTTCACATATAGCAGGTGCCGGAGCGGCACCTTGCCCTCACGGCAGAAGACGCCCTCTACCTCTATCTGGCCGTTCTCACGCATGTCGTCGTCCGACCACACGCCGAGGCACAGATCCAGGCTGTACTGGAACGCCGTGTCCTGGCGGATGGCATTTATCGTCCATCTCCGGTCCGTCTCCTTTTCCGCCTCGCTGCCACGGGCCTCCTTGCTGCTCTCCCGGTTGACCTCGATGGGCGTCAGGATGACAAGGCCACGGCCTTGGAACGTGCGGCTGAGCGACTGCGCATCGTGGATGATGGCGGCCATAGCGGCGTCACGCTCGCCCGGCCTCGTAGGGAGGTCGAGCCTCCGCATGTAATCGACGGCCAGCGCATCGTAACGGTATTTGCAGTCGTTGGAGAGCAGGTGGGACTTGATGCCGTCCCACGACCGGATGGGCTGGATGTCCAGCACGCCGGGGAAGTAGAGCCTGCACTTGATGCCGTTTGTGATGCGCTGTGCCGCCGCCACGTCCAAGTCGGTCGCCCTCCTCGCCTTGAAGGTCTCAAGCGACGGTATCCTGTAGGCATCCCCCTGCTCCTTGGCGACCTGCCCGGAATGCATTATGGCCAGCTTCGCACCAAGGTTCTCGAACCCGTGCTCCAGGCTGACATAGAGCACGTTCTTCCCGGCGCACACCCAGTTGTAGACGATGGAGTTGACCAGCGTTGTCTTCCCCTGCTTCGCCTCGCCGATGATGCCCAAGAAGCCGCAGTCCTTCTTGTCCACGGTCACCCGGTCGTCTATGTGCCAGTAGCCCAGCGGCATATGGGAATCGCTGCCGGCGCCCCCCGAGATGCGTGCGAAGTAGTCGCCCACCCTCCCGGCGTGCAAATGCAGCGGCCCGGCGACCCGCTGCCGGATGAACGGGAAGTCCCATCTGTTCATCCGCTCCTGCAACTTGGCGTAGGCGGCCTCCGGTCCCCAGAGTTCTACGCCTTTGGCCGGTTCGTAGGGCTTTTCGAACAGGGCTATCTGGGCAAAGTCGTGCGCAAGGTTGTGGACGATGTACCCACGCACCCGTTGGAACGCCTTGTCCCCGAGGACATAGATGTTGTCGTCCTTGATTTCCTTGTAGAACGGGTCGCTGTCGTCCAATTCCGCCAACGTCTTCAACTCCTCCCCAAGCTGGGTGAGTTCCGGCCTGTCCAGCGGGGTCTCTTTGTGCGGGTTGGCATAGACGAAGTCGAGCACATCCTTCGGCTTCTCAGGCGTGTGCCCATACCGCTTATCAAAGGCGAGTATCTGCTGGAGGATGACGCAGGTAATCTTCTCTTCCCAGTCCTTGCCGTTGCCCATCTTCAGGACTTTCGGCACGAGTGCCGCCATCCATTCCAGCTTGTCACGGTTTTCCGATACGAAGGTGTGCTCATCCTTGGCGAGCAGCCTTTTGCACAGCGTCGTCAGATACATGACTCCTCCTTGTCGAAGTCCGCCATCTCGATGCGTCCCAAGGATCCTTGCCTTTGCGCCTGCATGGTGTCGGCGCAGCCAGCCCTCCGTGGCTCGTTGACGCAGCATCCATCCACCGTGTTCACCAATACCAGCCTTTCCGCCTCCTCCCAGGAATGGGCGGCGACGGCCACCGAATAGCTCCCGTTCGTCCCGCAGACGAACCTGTATAGGCGTGCGTTCATGCGGCCCTCCCTTCCGCAGGCTGGTCCTGCGCCCTCTGTGACTTCATCAAGCCAGCCCTCCGGGCGTGCTTGACCACCGTCGTTGCCGATATCCTGTGCTTGAAACTGATTTGTGTGTAGGACAGCCCGGCCTTCAGGTCTTCCACGATTGTCTCGTGGAGCTTCCGTGCCGCCTGCTGAACGATGTTTTCTTCCATACCGCTCTCCTCCCATGCTCAAGTGCGGGGGACTTGACCCCACCTCATTAACAAGGATCCGGAAGTTGAGATTTGTGCGATTTTTGCGAACCGGGACAGGAATTTCCCATATTCACTGGGAAAATCCGGCGTTGGCACATGGACGGCTGGGAAATTTGGCAGAGAGAGCCAAAGAAATATTCTTCGGCGAACGGAAGCGAAAATAGCAAGTTGTGAGAAGGTGCAGCGGCGGAAGTTGCCGATGCCCATGAGCTTCTGGGTGGCGGGAGAAGCTGGAAGGAGGGGCTACTTCGGTGCGTGGAAGCGGTGCAGCTCGTCCAGCTTGCGAACAAGCAGCCTGTGCAGGCGGGGATGGTTCCTCTCGAACTTGCGCAGCTTCGCACGCAGGTCGGAGGGCGGCCACTCTCTCTTGGTGACCAGGCTCGCCAGGTCCGCAAGCGCCTTGTCCACTCCATCCCGGCGGCCTCCCGGAACCTTCCTCGGATCCGCATGCGCCAGCACGTAGGCGGTCAGGTAGAGGAGATCCTTGGACTTCAGGAGTGTCTTCTCGAAGGGCGCAGTATATGCCCCGGCAAGGCTGGATACCCAGGACAGGGACTCCTTCAGCAGCGACAGGGCATCGTCGGCGTCCGTCGGCACGGTCGGCATCCCGGATGGCAGATTGAACTCGTGTGTGTCGGCGACCAGCAGAAGCTCACGCTGATGGCGATGGATTAGGCGTCGGACCGCCTCTGCCTTGTTCCTCACCGCCTCCATGTCCTCACGGGTCGCCATGGGTCGCCGTTCCTTCCGCTCGGCGGCCGGGCTGAACTCGCCGTCGTTTCCGGGAACCAGTTTCCGCCGCCGCCCCTCACGGATGGTCGCAGCCTCGGGACCTAGCTCTTCCAGGAAAAAGTACAGGACGGGTCGGATGCACCCCGCCTTCACGAGCTGCCTGATGTGCCCCTCCGCATCGTAGACCTTGTACTTGCCGAGCATGGCACGGACGAACGGCGGCAGTGCGGCGGGTGCAAGGGATTCCTCGACACACTTGCCTCCGTGCTCCCTTCGCTCGACCCACTCGTCGTGTAGCCCCAGCCGCTCCGCAAGCAGGACCTCCTCGACCCTCCTGCGGGAAATCATGGTCCTCGACGTCGTTGGCGTGGGGGAACGCATCGCTGCCCAGATTGTACTGCCTTTTCACGCATCCGCCATCTCCAATCAAGTCACCCCTAAAAATCTGTCGGTCCCGCCTGTAGACCCGGTCTTCCGGTGGTAACTCGGTAACAGAGGCCAGCGGATGCTGGCCCACCCGACTTCAGGACACGATGTTTCGAAGTCAGGGAGAGGAGGACACATGGCAAGCGAGAATGCGACCGCCTTGGCGGTCAGGAAGGAAGAAGCCGTAGAGGTGGTGGATCCCGCTTCTTTCAGTTAACCCGTCCGGAAGATTTCTCGTCCTCCCCGGCATCCCTGATTAAATCGGGAAAGACCTGGTACTAGGCAATAGCCGGACTCTGCCCCAGACCAGTTGGCGTTCGCAAATCTGGCGGGCGCTGGAACCCCAGGCCTCTCCACGTCGAACGAGCCGGTGCCCCGGCATCCTGCGGTCTGACCAGGAATTGAATGACCAATGGAACTCAACTAACAGCCAACATGACAAAAGCCATCATGGCCAGTGGTCAGCATGGCCACATTGCGAAAATCATCCAGCCGTAACACCCAGAATCCCCCAACCCATTTAAAGACAGCTAAATAAGGGCCTATCGGATGGCCACAAGAAAAACCTGTAGCTCCTCGGTATTCCTGCTTGTGAGGGAAGCGGATGCTGGAGGAGCTTGAATGGCCTACTACAACGATTGTGACAGGTTCGCCTGCGCCTGGCTGCGGGAACTCATGAAGGAAGGACTGATACCTAAGGGGGATGTCGATGAGCGTTCAATATGTGATGTCACACCTGGAGACGTATCCAGGTATGACCAGTGCCATTTCTTTGCAGGAATCGGAGGCTGGAGCCTGGCCCTCGAACTCGCAGGATACAAGAATCTCAGGTGTTGGACAGGAAGCTGCCCGTGCCCCAGCTTCTCCACTGCGGGGAAGGGACTTGGCTTTACGGACCCTCGTGGAAGGCTCTGGGAGGAATTCCACCGCCTCATCAGGCAGTGCCGCCCTCCAATCGTCTTTGGAGAGCAGGTTGAAAACGCAATTAAGTTCGGATGGCTCGACCGTGTTCAAACTGACCTGGAAGCGGAAGGTTACGCCGTCGGGGCGGCGGTACTGCCTGCTGCGTGCGTCGGGGCACCGCACGTCCGCCATAGGCTCTTCTGGGGGGCAAGGCTCATGGGTGACCCCCAATGCGAGGGATTGGAAGGACTCGGCGAACCCCTTGGTCGTGAGCAGGAGGATGGCGTCGGGGAGACAGTTGTCCGTGTCGGACCAAGTAATACTGGCTTTTGGGACGATGCCGTCTGGCTCCCCTGCCCTGACGGGAAATGCCGCCCCGTCCCGCCTAATCCCTCGCTTCAGCCTTTGGCTGATGGGATACCCAACAGGGTGGGCATCCTGCGGGGAGCGGGCAACGCCATCGTCCCGCAGGTTGCGGCGGAGTTCATAAGGGAGTTCCTGGATTCAGTGGACGACTGCAATTGGCCTGGGCGTATATCGCACGTGGAGGAGAAGCAGCCCGACCAGCAGCCGACCGCTGGCGGGATTTGAGAGGAGAGAACCAAAATGGCAACTCTCGCAAAATGCTACTGGAATGACCTTGATGGGCGGAAGCATCGCCAGTATGTGGTCCGGGTATGCGGCAACGACGGGTGGGATGCGGCAAAGAGGGCGTAGGACCTGACCCGCAATGGCAGGCACACCCAAGGTCGGTTGCCCGAGACCCTACAAACCTTTCCAGCACATGCTCCTTGAATCGTTAAACTATCGCCGTTTGGTGCGCTCTTAAGGTTTCGCTGATGCGGTTGTCAGCAAACACCTCCGCCACTTTCTTCGCTCTCTCTTCATCCTGCAATGCCTTGACATAACGCCGAAGTGATTCTGTGTCCCGATGCCCAAGCTGACACCGGAGAGTTTCAAGGTCCATGCCTTTCCTCAAGCAGTGGGTGGCATAGGTTGCCCGAAATTTGTGTAACCAAAAACAGTTTGGGTCTAACCCTGCACGCTTCGCCACCCGCTCGCACAGTCTCAAAAGGTGACCATCAACCTTGCCCTGTCGAGTGGGGAAAACAAGGTCGTTGTTGTGAGTCTTGAGCCATTCTCTAAGCAGGGAAGCGAGGTCAGGGTCAATGTTGACTTTCCTGATTTCGTAAGCTTTGGGCACGAAGTCATACTCGGGTCGCTCCCTGACGTGGAGATAAGGAGCACCCCCATCGAGGTTACAGTCTTGACGTCGCAGCGTGGCAAGTTCGTTTTCCCGAAGACCCGCTCGGTGCAAGGTTTGAAAAATGGCCGTTTCCCGTGGGCCACACGCAAAGAAAAATTTCGTCAGTTCTTCAGGTTTGTAGGTTTCAACCTCAGCTTCGGTGAACCTCGGGGCATCCTTGATGCCAAGGGGATGTGCATTTTTCCCTAGCCCGACCTGTGGAACACAGCCGTGATATTTGAGCAGTTGTAAAATCAAAACGAACTTGTTGAAGGCGGTTCGAGCCGATTTCGTGCGGCTGTGTTGTATGCACCACGCCATGTGCTTCGCAATTGTCGAGGCTTCCACCTCATTGATGTAGTTAACCCCGCTCTGCGCCTGAAACTCCCGGAGCACCTGCCGAGACCCTGCAAGGGTGCGAGGTCGGCGGTTCTTCGCCGCAACCTTCAACTCGACTTCTGCTAGAAAGGCGTCTATGGCATCTGACAGCTTCAAGCCTCTTTCTCTGGGCTTTTCTTCTTCTGGGAATTCATCCCCGGTTGTCTGCTCGTATTGTTGCCGTGCCAGCTTCTTGGTTCGCTCCTCTTGTGCTTTCACTGGGTTGTCACCCGCCGACACCCACACGCTTTCGAGATTGAAAAAGAACTCCCCTTCGGAACAGGGTTGTTCTTTGCCGTCCACGAGGACGACGTTCGGCTTAATCTTCCCGTTGGTCGAATACACAACCTTGCAGTATCTCCATCCTTTTGGAGTTCGAACGTATCGGTACAAATTGAACTTGGACATTCCCATATTTCTCTCCCGAGGGTTAATACTGAGAAATTGGGAAACCTACGGATTTTCTTAGGAAGAGTTTAGGAAGGCACCTATCCCACTGATTTCAAAGCGATGGCGGAGGGAGAGGGATTCGAACCCTCGAGCCCCTTTCGAGGCTAACGGTTTTCAAGACCGCCGGTTTCAACCGCTCACCCATCCCTCCTCAATGACTTACAGATGGTGTTTCTGACAGTGTAGCGGAAACTGTAGCGGGCTGGTGTCGTTTTTGCAATTTTTCCATCGCCCGCGCCACCGATTCCCGACTCGGGTGAACGTAGCGTTCGGAGACGGTAACGGTACTGTGACCCATGATCTTCTTCAGTGTCCATGCGTCCGTCCCTTCGTCGCCTAGCCGGGTGCCGAACGTATGCCGGAGCGAGTGAATAACGAACTCCTCAGGCAGCTTCAATAACCTTCGCAGCCTGCAATGCTGCTTGTCAAGGGCTTCGATGGTAAAGGGCCTCCGTTCCCCATTCAACCGACGGAGGGGACGGCCTGGAAACACATACACCGGATGCTGCCCTGCCCTGGACCGGAGCATCTCCGCGACGCGGGGACTGATGGAAAGCCAGCGGGCCGCGTTCTTAGACTTGCCAGTCCGAACGTCGAAGAATCTCTCCTGCATATTCACCGTGTCCCACGTCAGACTGGCTGCCTCGCCGACTCGCAGCCCCGTATCTAGACACAGGATTGCGACATCCCTGAGTGGTTGTGGGGCCATCTCTAGGTACAGCCGCTCGCGCTGTGCGTCCAAGACAAACTCACGGGGTTTTTCACCGGGAAGCATTCGGATACGTGGGACCCGGTTTATGATCCTCCATTCCTGCGCCAAGCGCATACCCCTTCGAAGTACCGCTAGTTCTCTATTTACCGATGCAACCGAGACTTCTTTCTTACGTTTCGCTACGTACTCCTGAATCAGTGCCTCGTCAATGTGCTCAAGGCGAGCCGTTTCCATTGGCTCGTACTCCAGCAGTCTGCGAAGTTTTTCCGCGTAGTACTCAAGAGTAGCGGGCTTCACGGTGTGAATGGCCTCCTTGAACCGGCATACGAAATCCTTCAGCATCGGGGACGGCTTACGTTCCAGGATGCCTACCTCACCCTTGGCTAGCGCGGTCCTGTAAGCTGATTCTATCTGGCGCGCCACTCGCGGGTTGCCCTGCTTTGTGGACCTCTGAATATGCTCCCCATTAAACCAGAAGTGGTACCAGTAAACATGGCCACGCTTGAAGATCCCCATGATTCATCTCCTCTTCTCTCGACTTGCCATTAGATGCGCTTCGTCCATTCTGCGCAGCCTAGCTCGATAGCCTTGCATGTATTCAGTCCGTTTCTTTCTCCCGCCATCGCTTGTTCGGTAGTCTCGGTCGCGGCACTTGGCTGAGCAGAAGTGTTGCTTACGCCTCTTCGCGAGTAACCACTTCTTGCACGCTTGACATTGACGCAGCAAGTCGAAAATGCCTTGTTGTTCAAGTCGGACTATTGCGTAGGCAGCTCTAGAGCCTTGTGAGCTCCACCATGTCCACCCAAATCGACTGCTTCGTTCGCGCCTAGCTTTGTTTTCCGGGTCCAAGGCCACTGGTGTTGTCCGCTGATTGATCCTGGGTCCGATGCGGAATTTCCTCAAGTGTAGATTGATTTCCTGAACCAAGTTCCAAGCGTTCCCATCACCTTCATCGGAAGACATATCTCGCTGAATGAATTCCGGCATGGTCACAACAGGGGTCGCCTCACGGGCTTGACGAATGAGTTCCACCAGACGCACCACACGCTTTTTTTCAGCCTTCCATCGGTTATCGTTCAGCCAATTAATCAGCGCCGAGGTCTCTCGGCGCTCCAATTCCTGAGACTCAAACTCTGCCAGTTTCCGGCGCAACCTGTGTAACCGACGCTTCTTTATCGTATCCACGCTTACACTTTGATACACACATCGTGTTTTGTCAAGGCTAGACTTGGAGCTAAGAAGTCGGAGCAATGCCTCCGAGGAGGACATGGTATGGAACGATTGTACTCGGTTGTGGAGGCGGCCAAGGCGTTGGGGGATGTTAGCGTGTGGTCGGTGCGGGCTTGGCTGTCTCAGGGCAAATTGGAGCGCACCAAGGTCGGGGGCCGGACGATGGTCAGCGAGCGTGCGTTGGAGGAATTTGTTCGGAATAGCACGAAGATGGACCGCGGGATCAGAAAGTATGCAGGCCAAAAGCCTGCGAAGGAGGGCGGCGGAAACTGATGAGCCAAGCGCCGAGACTCAAAGGCGTTCCGAGAGCCAATCCAGGCTTGCCTCCCACAGGCCCAGGATCGGACGAAGGGGTGAGAGAGGCGACCAGCAAGGGGAACCCTCTTCTCTCGGCGGCCCTGGCTTACGCGCAGAAAGGCTGGCTCGTCTTCCCAATTTACGAGCCCAACACCCGAGGCTGCTCCTGCGGGAACCTGGAGTGCAAGCATATCGGCAAGCATCCGCGAACGGCGCACGGATGGCGCGACGCATCAACAGACCCGGTCGTCATCGAGGAATGGTGGAGAAAGTGGCCCGAAGCGAATGTCGGGATCGCGATGGGCGGCCCGGGGCGGTTGGCAGCCCTGGACGTCGACGGACCTGCCGGTGAGGCTTCCCTCGAAGAGCTTGTGAGGGAACACGGCAAACTGCCCGCCACATTAGAGTCGCTGACCGGCACGGGGCGGCATATCCTCATGACGGTCCCAGAAGGCGTGAAAATTCGCCCGAGCGTGGGCGCGCTGGGGGAGAAGATCGACATCCGACCGCGAGGCACTTACATCGTGGCTCCGCCTAGTTTGCACGTCACCGGACGCCGCTACCGGTGGGCGAGCGACCAGCCAATTTCTCCCATGCCGGAGTGGCTGCTCCGCCTGCTCACGGTCCCGGCACCCCCTCAGCCCGCTAGGAACAGCGGCGGCGCGGCAGGAATCCCTGAAGGCAAGCGGAATCCAACACTCACGTGCATCGCGGGCGGTTTGCGGCGGCAAGGCTTGCCTGAGTCCGAAATTGCGGAAACCCTTCTCGGCATCAATTCGCGGCAATGCGTCCCCTCGCTGTCCGACGCCGAGGTGCGCCGCATCGCAGCCAGCGTTGCCAATTACGCGCCTGGCGCGGCACAGTACGCACCTGAGCGCCTAGCCAAGCTGAAATGCTTTGCCCAAATTCAGCCGAAGTCGCTGCGCTGGGTGTGGCGCAACAGGATTCCGGCTGCGAAGCTAAGCCTGCTTGTGGGCGACCCGGACAAGGGCAAAAGCCTTATCACCCTCGATATCACGGCTCGCATCACCACGGGTACGCCATTCCCCGATGGTGCGCCATCGGAGCGCGGTTCGGTAATCATACTGAGTGCAGAGGATGACTCAGAGGACACGATTCGGCCCCGACTGGACGCTGCTGGCGCAGATGCCTCTCGCGTCCATTGGCTTGAAGCCGTCCGCGTGATGCTGCGCGATGGAAAGCATGCGGAGCGTGGATTTTCTCTTGACTCTGATATCGACGCGCTCTACGACGCTATTAAGCAGACCCCGGACGTGCGCCTGATCGTGATAGACCCGATTTCCGCGTATCTCGGGACGGTGGAGTCTCACAGAAACGCAGAAGTGCGAAGGCTACTTTCGCCCTTGGCTGGGTTCACAGCCCGCACAGGCGTGGCAGTTTTGGGCGTAACCCATTTTAGGAAATCCAGCGGTCCGGCCATCCATCGCTCGATAGATAGTATTGCTTTTGCCGCAGCGGCGCGCGCTGTTTGGGGAGTCGCAGAGGACACCGACGACCCTGCCATGCGGGTCATGGTTCGCGTCAAAGGCAATCTTTGTCACGACCCCGGCGGACTTGCCTATCGAATCGAAGTGGCCTTGGACATTCCGCGTATAGCCTGGGAACCGGGCGCGGTAAATCTGCGGGCAGATGACGTGCTAGGGGGACTTGACTCGCGTGCGGATCGTTCCGAGCGGCGTGCGGCTGAGGCATGGCTGAAGGATTTCCTTGCGGACGGCCCGAAAGCGAAAAGCCAGGTTGAGAGGCAGTCCAAGCAAGCTGGTTTGGCCCCGGCGACAGTCCGGCGGGCGGCAGTTGCACTGCGGATCAAGAAGCAAAAACCCGGCTTCGATTCGGGCTGGGAATGGAGTTTGCCCGAAGATGCCCAGTGCGAAGATGCTCACCCTATACACTCAAATGTGAGCACCTTCGGAGCAACTATTGAAAAGAAAGGGAATACCTCCCAATATTCGCACGAAACACCTTCAGGCGTGAGCATCTTCGATAAAGGTGCTGAAAATAAAAGGGATACAGCTCAGGCCGGGACGAAGATGCTCAAATCTGAGAGTGTGAGCACCTTCGAGACAGGTATGGAAAGGAAAGAGGGGCAGAAACAGGAATCCGAAATCAGAAGGGGGCGGGAATGGGAAGTTTGAGCGTCATTGGGGGAGCTTTAGATCGGATAGTCCAGGCTGGTGGCTCCATCGCGCTGGCGGGCGGCAAGATTAAGCTTTGGTTGCCCGAAGACTGCCAGGATGCGTCCGAGATTGTGGAGACCATTCGGGGGGACCGCGAGATCGTCATCGCTATGTTGCAGGACCTTGAACGCCGCGCCCCGTCTCTCGACGAGGTCAGAGCCATGCTGCCGCCCGGCGTTCGCGTACTCCGGTATGAACCCAAGGCCGTGCCGTTCGCGGTTGCCCCCGTTTCTGTCGTCACAACCGCGGGAAAATTCTACCGGGCATATCTCAGGAACTTGCGCTGGCGGGTGGAACACCCCCGCGGCTGCGCGGCCCCGCCGTTGGCGGAAATCCTAAGCAAGCTTGCTGATGCGGGCCTGGAATTGAGGCTGGACCGTCCATGAGAGCCAAGCCACCCTGCACACGCCTGGGCACGAAGTCTCCCACACGGCCATAGGTCGTAATGACACCTTGCAGCGTCTGAGTCTCGCCCATGTCGATTGACTGAGCCTCCCGCTATCCATGCTGAGGCTCGGAGAAGCACTCCGGGGCAAGTATTCCCGCGATCATGTGAACCTCGGGCCGCTTAGACGGCGCAGATTTTCACTCCCCGGCGTCGGTCCATGGTGAACGAGTATTCCGACGTCAGTGCGGCGCAACCAATACGCCGCTGCGGGTTAACGATTGCCAGTTTGCCCTTGGAATTCGAAGCGCGAACTTGAGGGAAAGCCGCCGACCTCGAAGACGGAAGTCTGCGGCTTGACGGGTCATCCTGCCGACGGAGCTGTGTTCCCGTGGTGTGTCGCGGCTTCGTCGCCCGTGTCTTTCCGATCGGTTTTTTTCGTCACGGTGCGCTTACTCAGGGTCCGCAATGATCAGATGCAAGTCGTGATCGGACTCGCGGAAGACTTGAAGAAGCATCCAGAAGGACGGGCCGCTTCACAACCGGGTTATTTCATGCTCGCTCAGCGGCTCTCCCCGCAAAGCCTTTTCAAAAAGTGCCTCGCTGTCCCACCTGGAATCCCCACATTGTGGGCAGCGTCTTGGCACGTCTCCTAACTGCGCAGTCCAGCGATGATAGCATTTCTCGCAGGCGTATTCGCTAACTCCTGTTGCAGTGTAAATGGTGATGCCCGGCGTAATGATGCCAGGAAAAACCGTGTCCGGTTGCTGGGCTGCCGATTCCGCAAGCGCGAACGCCCAGAAGTGGTCCCCATGACCGTACTTCTCGTCATGCGCGGCATCGAATCGAATTTGCCCGATAGCTGTGGTCGTTTTTCTGATGGACCGGAAGCTCTGCCAGATCGCCTGATCATTCGGCAGGCGACAGCGCAACTCCTCCATCCTGCGCTTCGCGGTTGTCGCCATGGCTTCTTTAGTCTGCTGAGTGAAGCCGATTCCCTCAACCTTGCCTGGAAATAATCGATCCATCGTTTCGAAAATCGGCAGGCCCATGCCCGTCTTGTCTACGCACAAGCGATGCACGCGGGGCATGATCTCGGAGACACGCGCCGTCTGGTCTGGCGTCGGCATCTTCGGCATCACCAGTACTCCACGTGTCCAGGTCACGTCACCGATGCTCTCCAAGAACCACACAACTGAAAGGTCGAGGATGCGCGCGACATCCCAGCCAGCATACAAGCCGCTTCCGCTCGGTTCATCCTGGGCGCTTGCCTCCGGGTGGGTGTTGGCGACAAACAAATCCCATGGTATCCATTGGGAACCGCCGACAACGAACTGGCAGCAATACTCCTGGAGCCAAGTGTCCTCGTCGCACCCGGCGCGAAGCACGCTGAGGTTGACCGGGAAGCCCTCCTCGATCGCGAGGTGTACGTCACACCAGTGCGCGGACCATCCCGCCTTGACCGGCTGGCGCGGGGGCCGGAAGCCGCCGTCGAGCGCCATCTGTTGCGCCAGTGCGTGGAATTTCCCTCGTGCCCCGTTGGGCGTCGAAACGACCCGCATCTGGTAACCAGGGTTTGTCATGCGGCCGTAAGCGGCCTTGAAAATCTCGTCTGCGTCTTTGTGGAACGCGAACTCGTCGAGCACGATGTCGCCGGTGTACCCGCGTGCCGTGTCCGGGTTGGCGGCGAGCGCGATAATGCGGGAACCGTTCGGAAAGGCAATTTCGTGTTGCTTCTTCTCGGTGAGTTGAAATTGTCGGCCTTCGTACAGGTCGGCCTTGACGCCCTCAAAAGCGTCGATCAGGCCCTTGCACTTGCGGGCCAACTCCAAGGATTGACGCTCAGAGCGAGAAAGCAGGATGACGAGGTGATTTGGGATTCGCAGACACCGCTTGAATATGGCCCATCCAGCAGTGGCAGTCGAGATTCCGATCTGAGTCGCCTTGACCATCATCGCCAGGCGGGAGGTGTCATTCGCCCAGCGGATCTGGTATGGGCGGAACGTTGGCGCATTCCTCAGCTTCGTTTCGTTCGGCTGCACCCGAATCCCTTGTGCTATGGTCGGCAATCCCGAGGACGCGCTCGACCGCCTGCCGCGCCCGTTCTTCGACACTGACTTTGATGGGGTGATCGTCCGATCCTCCGACTTCGGATATTTCGGTTGGCTCGCCCCTTGAGAGACGTTCGATCTTTACTGCAACATCCAACAGGCGGCTTGCGTCTGAAGCCGTAAGCTCGCGCTTCCCTTGCTCAATATCTGCGACGAGTTTTTCTATGCCCTTGACAACCAAGTTTTGCCCCAGCACCGCAATCTTGGCGTGCCTGGAGACCATGTCCCGGCGCTCTTTCTCCTGGCGCAACCGGTCCTGGTACTGAAGGTGGTCATCATATTCCTGGCACCTCTCGACCCAATCCCACCTCGACGACCAGCGCCCAAGCTGACGGTAGCCTGACGTGCATCCGTCCACATTTTCCAAGGCCCTCAGCGACCGGCTCATGCCCATGTCCCGGTAACGGCAGAAATGTGCGTAAGCCTTTGAAGACTCACCGGGTTGCCGGTCCCAAGCTTGTTTTCCTTCGTCCCTCATTGCTCTAAGTATTCGGCAGCCCAATACTCCAAGGCTTGCCATCGGTTCGATTGTCCAATGTTGCCCGCAGCTTGCATCTTGGCGACGGCGTCTTTGACCACGGCAGCGGCTTCCTTAGGAATCCAGGCAGACCCGAAGACGTCCTTCAAGTTGATCCGTTCCGGGTCTTCGACCGACACCCCGGAAGCTTGGAGAGCGAGGTCGGCCATCTTCCCGATAGCGTCGGCAACCACCCGAACGTCCCATTCTTCGTTGATTTTCCTCACGGCCTTTTCAAGCGGTGCGTAGTCTGAATCTGAAGCGACATATACGCCGTCGAGCCTTTGGCCGGACGACCGGAGGTATTCCAGGGCTCGATCCAGTCGCTCCTTCACACGCGGCAGGAAAATCAACAGGACGGTTTTGAAATCTATCTCCACATCCAAGCCTTCGATCCGAACCTTGGGCAATTCCACATCCAGTTTCTGATCGATGAAGGCTTCCAGCTTGCTCTCAGCGTCTTCGATCTGGCGGTAGATTTCGGCCAGCAACTGGTCATTGTCCTGGCCTTCGATGGCGTTGTGGGCAAGCTGCTTGGCGGCAATCTGGCTTCTGGTGAGGCCCGTTACGTCAACCAGAACAAACATTTCAAAGATGCCAGCGGCAGTGGCGGCCCGAACGCGGTGATGACCAGAGATTATTTCCAAGCCTCGCTCCGTCTTGGCGCAGAGAGGAAGGCTCTCAAGTCTCTTGTCGCGCGCGATGGTCTGGGCCAGCCGCTCAAACATTGCCTTGGGCATTGAGCGGGCGTTTACATCCTGCTCGCGCAGAGACGAAGTGTGGACGCGCCACAACTCTAATCCGTTGCCAAGTTCCAAGATTTTTTGCGGCTCGGCGACAGGACCAGCAGGCTCCACTTTGTTGTTTTGTGTCGCAGTTTTAGGCATTGCGCCTCCGCTCCCCATGTTTCTTGAGCCAGTCGGATACCACGTCCGCAAAGCTATCGTCCCGAAAGTCTCCCCGGTAAATGATGCGAAATCTTCCATCGTCAAGTTTCTCGCGTGAGACTACCTTGAGGGCTCCCCTGTCGGTCTTGCCTTCCTCGTGTACCGTGATCGATGTGGTCTGGATTCCGCGAGGCTCGTGCAGCCAGAGTCTCAGGATGTCGCACAGGCGCTTTTTCATTTCGCCCGAAGTAAGAAGCAGCATGAACAGCTTCCCAAGCCGCTTGTAGCGGATGCTCGACCGGGTGATCCCAAAAATCTCAGGCAGGTATTCGGTTCGAAACTGGAGGAAGTCCGCGATGAAAATGCCGAAAGTTGTCATCACTTGCGCATCGACCAGCAGCAGAAACCCTCGGTCCGCGTTCGTGGTCCCGAGCCGATGAACAAAAAGGTCCCGATAGTAGAGCGCCGTGGGCAGGCCGACCATCATGACTTGGAACTTTGAGGCTGGCGTGATTTCGTGATTGTCGTAAATTGGGAACTTGCGGACGCCCCCAAACCCGGTCCTATTCTCTGCATGGGCTTGCATCGAGCGGTTGGCAATGATCCAGAGGGCTTTCTCCCGGCTCTCGGCTCTGCCAAAGACGCGCTTCCAGGGCGGCGGCACTTCTTCGTCCCATTCGCCGCGCCGACACAACATGGCAGCACATTGGGCTTCACCGAGCCGTTGCATGATCTCGGGAAACCGCTTTGGGTCGAACTGCGGGATGGCAGGCTCATTCCACTTCAAGTTCGGCGCGGAGAACATCTTTTCGTAGCCGCGCGCGTAGTGTGGAACGCTGGCAAAGAACGTAACGTCTTCCGCCCGGACCCGCTCGATGATGTCCGAGACGTCCGCCAGTTCGTAGCGGATGCCTTTGATGGACTCCACCAGGGCAGCCAATTCTTCCCGGACACGCTCCCGATATTTGGTCCAGGATGCCCGCAGCTCCTCGCGCAGGTACAGGCCGCGAAGGTTCGTCTGCTTCATCTGGTTAAGTTTCAGGATCAGTATGATATGGGCGGCAAAGTCCAGTTCGTCCTTCACGTCACGGGGCTCCAGGTCCGGGTCGAGAATGCGTATGCCGAGCTGGTCCAGGGACTTGCTAGGATCGCTCAAGTATCCGATCAGGGATGAGAATAGGCCGATATCCGAGGCTTGCACTTGGCTTGGCGGCACACCGTCTTTGATGGCGGCAGCGACAACGCTGAACCGGCCAGCGCAGGCGTTGATCAGGGGTTTGTGGAGGCGCACGATTTCGCGTGCGACGTAGCTGCGAGCGCCGCGCGGAACCACACCGAGAAAGATCGGGTCCGTCTGGATCATCGGAGCCGGACCGAGGCGCAGAGTGTGGGGTTACCGGTTGTTGGTCGAGAAAATGCAGCCTGCTTGGAGGGCTTACTTTCGCTTTTTCTTTGCATCGGGCACACTCCTGTGCTACCTTTGGATTGTACCCAACGAGTTCTTAGAGGCCCGCCTGGCAGCGGGCCTTCTCTATCTGTCGTAGTCTAGCACGAATGGCGGGAACGGAGCTAGACAAACACCGGTAAGTCGGTTTCTGAGTTCGCCGTGCGCAGGACAGAATCAGAGATTGACATCGCTGAACCGTCGGGAGACGCAAAGCAACGAGGCATGGTCGATCTTCCAAATCTGCGAGCAATCCAAGAGGTTCAGAGACTTCTGTTGGCGGAGGTCACCGACCATTTGATGGATCGGACTGAGCCTGGATGAGCCATCAAGAAGGTTCCCGCAGCGCCGGCTCTTGGCAGTTGTCCTCACTGAGGCTCAAGAACGCACCCCGGGACTGGTTGGGGCGCGGCGGCAAAAACAGGTCCTCACAGCGTGCCTTTACATGACCAGACTGGATTATTCAAGATATTTTCCGTGATGTCTATAACGCTATTGACTACTGGGAACTCTCTCTCATCTTCGCAGATGCCCCAACCGTAGGTCACTCCAAGAAAGTTTGCGCCAGCCTCGTTGGCAGCCTTCCAATCAGCAGGTTGGTCTCCCACGTACACAATCTCACTGATTTCGACATGTAACTTTTTTGCCGCTGAACGGAGTGCGTCAACTTTGGAATTACCTACAGGATCATCATTTGTGAAAATACATTCCGGGTGAAAGAACTTCATATTTGGGCCCAGGGCTGAGTCAACGTTGGACCTGACGTTGGAGGTTACGATTCCCAATTTAAGTCCTGCTGCTTTGAGCTTGGATAGAACTTCACCTATTCCTGGAAACGGCCTTGGGGGATAGTGTTGCATGAAAGTTTCTTTGTACTGTGCAAAAGCCTGGTCGGCGTACTCCCTTGGAAAGCCAACGGCCTGAAAGAAGTAGTTCATCGGGCTAATTCTGACGCCTTGGCTTACCATTACCTTAAAATCGCTCGCACTAGGTATCTTAAGCCCCAGCCCATATTCTTGATTCTTATCTTCGCAAAGACGTAGATGCGGAGTCAGCGAGTCAAGAAGCACACCGTCTAGATCGAAGATCACAGATGAAAGTTTTTTCATTGAAATACTTTATTGCGGCCGGCAAAGCGCGGACAAGAATTGCCTGAACAAGTAAATCGCATGGAGACGATGGAGCGAAAGCACGACGAAGCAGACAAACACACCGATAACTATGTATTGAATTGCAGGTAGCCATTTGCCATGTTTGTATTTAGACTCCCGATTACGCGTCTCATCATCCGCTTCCCGAATAAATATCCCGAGAGTTCCATCCTCCTCCGTCCGAGTCATTCTTCCAATCCAGTTTCGCCGTTTAGATATAATCTTGCGTTTGAAATCTTTGAATAAAACCTCTTTCTCCAAAACGCGCAGTATGTCCTCGGCAACGTGAACAAACTCTTCATTCCTGCGGTCAAGAAAAACGAAAAATACGGTTGCTAATGCTGCAGCGGTCGAAACTAAAAGCAGAGGCCACCAGTCCCCCTTTTGAAAGAGGCTAATGCAAGCGTTTACGACAAACCCGGCAAAAATGACAAAGAAGTTAAACATTGTTGTCCGCTGCTTTGCGTGGAAATCAAAATATCTCCAGGCGTACTCAAATCTTGTTTCACACAGTTTCCACTCCTGTTCGGCGGCTCTGCTGTCTCCCGTTGGTAGTCCAACTGACGTGTTCTCGTCCATTTCAGCCCCCTTCCTCCTCTAGTTCTGATCTTACTGCTAGGTTCCAGTCATGGGGACGCATCGAGCCTGGTATCGGCAACAAGTTCCTTCAACCTGGCTTCGACAGGTTTGTTTGTTACTCCCATGATTGCTGCCGCTGACTCTGGTGGCTAGGATATCATGAGCAGATGCCCACTCAAAGAAGTTCTGATCAGAAGTTCTGATCAGAGCGTCGCCCCGAACGCCGAAATTGCCTTCGAGCCAGTGGTTACCGCCCGGTCCGTCGCGCAATCGGAAGCTGTCATCCGATTTTCCTTGGTTGACATCGTTGAGCCAGGGGATGTATGTCGGCTTCCCGGAGAATCGCAGACCAGTATCGTTTCTATTGATGATTCGGATCGCAGCACTGCCGCGCGAGGTTAGCATGTTCGTTTGGTCCGGCGGGCAGGGGATGAACCTGCATTTCCGGCCACAGGGGCCAGCGTCCTACTTAGACGACCGCCGTGTTTCAAAACTTCATCGGCAACTGCGGCGTGGCAGGCTTGGCATCCCACTTCGACGGCTGCTGATTGAAAGGCAGCGATTCTGCCCGCTCATGCTCCAGCTCGGGCACGACAATCCTGAGTTTTTCTTCCAGCCATTCCGCTACCAGGCGCCGATGGCACCGCACATTGAACGACTCCCAACACAGAATGATGGCATTGGGGCCGAGGTCCTCAGCAACTTGCTTCGCGTCGAGCGATTCAAGCTGCTTGCGGTATTCCCGGTTAAACAGTTCGGGGTCCTTCGCTTTCAGAAGCCAGCGGGGTGGGGCAAGCGGCATGTATCGCTTGACGTGCGGCTTAAACCTGGGAATGCCTTGGCTGATCGCTACCGCGTCAGGGTGGTTTCCGCTCTTGGCAAAATTGGAAGTCGTGATCACGCTTTCGCCCTACTTTCGCCCCCACTGAATATTATCACGAACAGACTGCCGGGTGTCGTACAAAGACGCGGCTGCCTTTCTTGCTCAGCTTGCGAAATTGCCATTCCCTCGGGTCAGGATCGGGCTGGCCAGGCGCAAGATAGCGGACTCTCCCCGAGCAGTTCGGGCTATGGGCCGGTGCCCTTCCCTCAACGGACCCTGAGGGCAGGATGCCCGTGCAAAGGGCGACTTCGAGCTTGGTGAGCGCGTCCCTGATGCCGTCGCGGCCTTCGGCAAGGGGTGAAGGGTCATCCGATGGGTCGCCGCCTTCGAGCAACCAAATGCGCCGCAGGAACTCGGCAATCTCGGCGACTTCTGGCTTTCCGCAGGCGACTACTAGGCAGCGGCTCAGGAAGCGCGGTTCAAAGGTGCTCGGCGGATTCGTCCCATCCTCGCCCCGTCCGTTGCAGGTGAAAATCCAGATCACCGGCAGCGGGGTTCCCCGCTCCCAGCCGCCACCGAATTTCGGCTTAAGACTCGCTGTGCCGTCAAGGCGGGAGAGTAATTGGAGTTGCGCTTTGTCTGTCATCTGGTCAGCTTCATCCACCTTCACGACGTGAAACTTGCCGCGCGCCGGGCAATAGCAGAGGGTTTCGTTCAGCCGGTCCAGGGCCGACACATCGCACTTCTGGCTGCTCACATGGTGCAGGGTCCCTGGCAATTGCTCAGCGAAGGCCATCGCCATGCTTGTCTTGCCTGATCCTGGTGGACCCACGAGCAAGATGCCCACCGGCCTGGGGGCTTTCAGAAGATTTGCGAATAGCCGCTTCGGGCCTTCCAGGCCGATGAAGTCTTCGATCTTTCGCGGCTGGTACTTCTCGGTGAGAGGCATCGGGTATTCAAAGCCATTCTGTTTGGGCTCGCCAAAGTCAATGGTCGCTTCCACGGCTTATTCCCCCTCGAAGTTCTTGGCGCGCTTCAGGTCCTTGACTTGACCGTCCCACGCGCAGTTACCGCAACTTGCAGGTGAGTCATCATCCCACTCGCGGCATCCATCGTCGTCTTCGGTGCCATCGCAAACAAGTGTGACGGACACGGAAGCAGTGACATGGAGCCAGTCGCCCTTGCCGCATTTCGGGCAAAGGTAGCCGAATTGGTTTCCTACCGTTTCTGGGGTCTGCTTTTTAATAATTCACCTCGGCGGTTGGTCGCCACCCGTCTAGGTTTCAATCCTCATCCGGCAGCATGATGGTCACTACCGGCTCGCGTTGGTCGCCCGGTCCGCAGACCGCTTTCAGAGTCACGAGGTCCCGGCTGTCCAGCCGCTCGCGGTTGTGGTTTCGGACGTAGAGTTTGAACAGGAGCGTGTCGCCGTTGAACCTGGCCGCCGCGCACCTGAACATCCAGAGGATGTCCCAGAGCCTGCCTGTTTCGTCCTGGCAGCTTACGCCCTCGGGAACTTCCACGTACTTGCCCCACACCGTCCGAGTCATGGCCACGGGAAATTTGATTCCGGCCGCCCGAGCCACACTCGAAACGTCCACTAGCACGCCGTCCTCGATGGCCTGAGCCCGGCTGTAACTGCTGATTACCTCGCCAAATAGTTCGTTGGCCATTTGAGGCTCCTTTCTGGAGCTAAGCACTCCGACGACCGCCAAGCAAAGCCGGACGGTCGCCGCAAGGCTCAAAAGGTTGCTACTCGTAATAGATCCCACCCAAGCCCCCACGCACCCGCTTGAGGCCAAGGTCGCTGTAGACCTGCCGTCGAGCCCGCGCGTCAGCATTCTTCTTTGTCCGTTTCGCGGCGATTGCTGCAATCTGCTCGGGTGGAGTGGGCTTGAAATACCCTTCTCCCCGGTCTGCATCCCAGCCGGTGAAGGTGTAGAGTTTCCCGTTGTTTTCCAGGACCATCTTTGACATGCGCCTGAGAGTCTCGTAACCGAAGCCCTCGACGGTCAGATAGTCAAACTCGGTGTTGTGCCGGACGGGAATCATTTGGTCCTTCACTTTCGCCGTAGTCATGAACTCGGATGGGTCGGCCATTTCGTTTCCTCTTTCGGTTTGTGTCTTGCTATTCATGCATAGAGTATGTCTTAAGCACTTACTATTGTCAAGAGCATTACTTGGATTGCCAAAGATTTTCGCAGGCAGTCGGCCTGCCGCAAGCTCACCGAAGATTGCGTTGTGTTTGGCAATTGAATTGTCTGCAAGAGAGGATATGCTGGACTTGCGGTTATCACTAAGTATAATAGACGTAATAAGTTACGGGAAATCGCGCTAGGCTTCCCGTAGAGGCACCTTGAGGCCTGGGTATGGGGAATGGTAAGGGAAACTAAGTTATTGAAAATAAATAGGTAGCGGTGGCGAAGCGCACAATTAGTTGCCCTTCCGCGAGTGACTGCGGGTCGGCAGCAGAAAAAGTCAAGATAGGCTAGACGTGGTGGCTCGATTTGGTCGTCCCAAAATCCCTGGCTGTTGCTTTCGCTCATTGTTCGTTTCTCTTCTCGATGAATTGTCGAACTACCGCTAGAGCTTCCGATCCCATCCTGACCATCCCGAGATGGATGGACTCTATTCCGCCGTTCAGAACCTCTGCGTGTGACGGGTTCAGCTCACTCCCATGCTCGTGGCCCCACGCGCGGCTTTCACGCGCGCACTGCGGCGCTTTACCACCACGCGCGCGGAACGCCAATGAAGCGGTTATTTTGGGTCGGAGTGCGAGGCGCGGCCTGGCGGATCGACTGGCCGCGAACGAATCGCAGCATCTGACATCACCACGGCCTATGGGCGTGAGGTTCAGCTCAAATGGGACAAAACCCCGGCACCAAATAGGACTCGTTCTTGAGCACCACGTCGAGGCGCCGGCTGGAGACGCCGCGCGGGAATTAACATCCTGAAGATGTCTGCAACCTCGGCGGCGTTGAGCCCCCGCAGCCGGTGCAGAATCCTTCGCCTCCCTCCTTCCCCAGGCACGCCGGCAGTTTCCGCCCCCAGCGCTCGCGTAGCTTCAACTGCGCGCCCGCCGGCTTCTGCGTCAGGTGACCTCTTTCCACTTCCTGCAACACCTTCATCCGACCCGATCTTTCTGGGTCATACAAAGTTCCTGTCCCCCGATCCCCCAACTTGCCCTACACCAACAGGAACTTCCTACTTCGGTACAATAGGAGGTTCTCACCGTGCTACGCGGGTGTCACTTTCGGGTGTCACTTTCGTATTGACAACGAAACTGCCGTATGGTAACAAGATGCGGGATTGCTGCTCCTACCCGAGCCGCAGCCCTTGTTTACACAAGGACGAGTCGCTATGCGGGCGCGTCCCACCCCGGGCTCATCGAGTTTCCATTCTAGGCCTGTTAGCGAAGATTGGTCGGCTGAAAGGAATGGTGTCTTCTGCGGGCCGAGGCCTTGGGGTCTCACGGGTTTTGTTACTCCTTTGGCAACGACAGAACACCCTATTGAAGCCAGGACGAAAAGCTGTCAGCGATGGCCATCAGAGGGCCAAAACCGAGGCTTGAGACTATTGTGCCCCTCTCTCCGGGAACCGCCGACCAACAGCCCGAACTGCAGCTGGCTTCCGAGTACGGGGTGCTGGGGTCAGTGCTAGGTGTGGTGGCGGTGAGGACGCCACCGCGAACCTCAATGTCCAAGATGCATTGGCAGGGCCTCAGACAGGACGTGAGTAGGAGTGTGGCAAAGCATGCCGTTCGAATTTGACAAGGCTGTTGCTTACTGTTTGGCACACGACCGGTGGAACGGCAAGACAGCCCAAGCCCTGTTGGCCTGGAAGCGGGCGGAAGAGCTGGCGCAAACAGACGAGCAACAAATATTCACCAAAATGCTCGAAGCCGCCCGCGTGGCGCTGCAAGAGCCACCGGAACAGCTCGAGGACCGCGTAAAGCACCTTGAACGCGTTAACTCTTTATCCCAGTTGCTCGGCGACCCCCAGGTCGCTTTGCTTATGGGCGGGGCTACGAAAATAAAGGGGTACGTGTTCGAGTCCGCGAAGCTCCCGGAAATTCGCGGCGCCAGCGCCTTGTTGGATCGCATCAATCGGGTGGACCTCCGTGCCCTTTTCAGTCCCCTTTTCAATGGGTGCTCAGATTCTGAGAGAGAGCGAGCGGAGGTTGTGCGCGAGCAATTCAGACAACGCCACCAGATGGAGCCCCTGGACTGCCCCCAATGTGTGATTTACGCCAACGGAGGAGAAATCCTGGCTCTTGCTCCGAAAGGAATCGCGTCCGGTCTCGCCGACCAAATCGAGTATCTTTACAATTCAGAGACATTGACTGCCAACAGCGTGGCGGTGTGGCGATCTTGCTCGCTCGTGGAATTGTCATTTGGAGTGCATCCGCTTGATCTTTTCTCCGATCACTACAAGCAAATCAACGATGATCGGCTACGAAAGCTTTTGCGCAACTATTACGAAGAACTGGATCCCGAGCACTACTTCCGTCGCAAGACCTTTGGCGAACTAGCAAGCGCCGTGGCACTGGAAAAGTTGCGGCGTCGCGACGGAAACGAGGTTTGCGGCCGCCCACCAAAATCCATCCCGCACCTGGAGACCAATCCGTACGCGCGTCGGTGTACAAGCTGCGAGCGCCGCGCAGCGGTCGCTAAGCGACCAGTCGGGACCGAAGAACGATGGCTGTGTGAGCCCTGCGCTCGAAAGAGTGTGTTCGGCCAGGAGACAAAGAAAGAATCGGGTGAGCAAACCAAATGGTTCAGGGACGCAGGGCTGGATTGGCAGGCGCATGCTGCCAAAGCGTGGGCCACGGACTTCGACGAGTGGCTCGGCCTCGACGCGAAGGCCGAACTCAAGAAAACCTACTACGGTTCCTCGCCAAAAGCCCCCGCGTCAGGTCCTGAGGACCTGGAAGACATCGCCGAGGCGGCAACTCCTTCGGGCTTTATCGGTGCCATCTACGCCGACGGCAACAATATGGGGGCCCTGCTGGAGGAACTCGAGACCCCATCTGAATACGCCACCTTCGCCGAGAAGGTGAACGAGGCGACAAGAAATGCTACCTTCACGGCACTGGCAAAGCATCTCAAGCCGGTGAAGGGCAAGCATCGGTTTGAAGTTTTGAGCATTGGCGGAGACGACGTATTTCTCATCGTTCCCGCTCACGCGGCTCTGCGCATTGCTGTGACCATAGCGCGGGAGGTCGAAGAAGAACTTCGCCAGGAAGAAATCACGAGAGTTGGGGGCGGCTACGCTTGGTCCAAGGTTCATCGCACCAGACCCGGCAGCCAGCCACCTTCCCTCAGCGAAGTCGTTCTTTCCTCGGGCGTGGTGATCGCAGACCAGCACACGCCGGTGTTCCTCATTCGTCGGCTGGCAGAGGAATTGCTCAAATCAGCCAAGGCCAGGGCGAAGAAACTCCGCGAGCTCGACAAGCAGTATTACGGCGCTACGGTTGATTTCATGTCGCTCAAATCCCTCGGGATGATCGTCACGCGAATCGAGGATTTCCGCGATCAGGCGCTAAGGCGGAAAGACTTAGATTTTACGGCCAAGCCTTATACGATTCCCGAGGTTGAAGCGCTCTTGGCAGCAGTCGAGGAACTCAAGAAAGCCAATTTCCCCAAGTCACAGCTTTATCATCTGCGCGAACAAGTGGAGAAGGGATGGCTGGCCTCAATCGTTGACTACCTTTATTTCCTATGCCGATCACCTCATGCGGATGAACTGCGCGAAGTCCTTGATCAGTGGGTCGGCCGTTCGTCGACGGGCCGCATAAGCCCCATCGGACCCTGGATGCGTCGAGACGGGCAAGGGTGGGAGACCGTCCTCGGAGACCTCTTGGAAATCTACGACTTCGTGGCGGAGGAGATGTGAAATGGCGGCGAGGGTGAGCATCGCTATTACGCTGGCTTTCGAGACGCCGCCGAGCGTTGCAGGGGCTGGCGCCTCCGGGAGCAGGGCTGACCGCGCTGTGCAGCGGAACGCAAGCGGCCAATTCATCATCCCCGGTTCGCAGGTGAAAGGAAAACTGCGCCACGCCTGCGAGCAGCTCCTGCGGGCGGCGGGTTGCCCCGTATGTCACTCGCCGCGCGCCGAAACCATGTGTCCTAACGATTGCGCAGTGGATACTCCCTGCCCCATCTGCAAGGTTTTTGGCAATCCCGCCTCTCCGTCCCCGCTGAAGTTCCAGGACTTGCTGTGGCAAGACGACGTCCAAGACGGTGGTGAGCCGGTCCCGGCGTCACTGCGCGCCATGACCGCCATAAATCGCCGGCGCGGAACCGTGGAACCAAAACGCCTGTTCGTCGTGGAGACTGTTCCCCATCTGCCCACCCTGCGATTTTCCAACCAAGAGGCTGTTGTGGGCAAGCTTGATAACGAAGCACAGGTCAGGTTGCTTTTAGCGGGTTTCGGACTCATTACAGGGTGGGGTGGGATGAAATCGAGAGGGCTGGGATGGGCAGACGTTAAAAGAGTGGAAATCGGGGCGACCTACGATGGCAAGGAGGTCAAGCCGGACCGCTGGAACGAGGTGAAGCAACTTTGGAGCAGTTAAGGGTAAGCATCACGCCGAAATCGCCGCTCTGCTTCAGCGAAAGACGTCCGGGGACGCAGTTTCGGGAAAGCCTGGAATACATCCCTGGGGCCGCGCTGCGCGCGGCGGTGGCGATTCCGATGCGGGAAAAGCAAGAGAACGCTTTTGACGGTCTTTTCACTTCGGAGCATGCGGCCGTTTTCGCAAACGCCTATCCAGCCGAAAGCGTACTCCCTGCCACCGCAATGTCATGCAAGGCGCAGTCCGGGTTTTGCGGTGACGGAAAACACGGTGTCATCGACACACTTGTGGAGCGTTTGTGCTTTGAGGCATTACAACCGGCAGGGCCTCTCTACCTGCCGAGGTGCCCTCATTGCAAGCCCATGATGCGCATGGAGCGCCACACGGCCTTTTACAATTGGGACGGAGTGAAGGGTAAGAGAGCTTCGGTGAAGCAACGTTTGCTGACGCGGGTCGCCATCAATCGCCGCCGCGGAACGTCAGAAGACGAGCTGCTCTATTCGCCCATTGTCATCTCCGAAGCAGCCCGTGAGCGAGACGGAAAATACCGTGCGGTGAGTTTCACAGGGACTGTCACGGCAAGCGCTCACGAGCGTGTTCTCCAGAACTACCTTGAAGCGACGACGCATCTCGGAAGCGGTACATCCCGGGGGCTTGGACGCGTGGACATCAGGGTTGAGCTTGCCACGCAGCAGGATGAAACACGGAAGAAGGACCTGGGGAATAGAATCGCTGATTTCAACGATGCAATCGCGGAATTCTGGAAGTTGGTCCAAGAGCAGCTCGCTCCTTGCTCTGGCAGCCCCTGCCACAATCCCGACAAGGGCCGCTACTTTACCATCGGGCTTTATGCCGACGCCGTATTGAAGGACGAGGGCTGGCTGCCCACCGCTATCTTCACGGCGCAAATGCTGAAGGAACGCTGCGGTGTGCAAGACGAAAGACTTCAGCTCGTGCGCGCCTATAGCGCCTACGACTATCGCGGCGGATGGAATCTCGCCTGGGGGCTCCCCAAGGACGTTGATGTCGTCGTCCCCATGGGAAGCGTGTTTGTTTTCTGGACGGCAGACCTGGAGCGGTGGGTGTCCAATCTGTTGGACCTTGAACAGCGGGGAGTCGGGGAGCGGACTGCGGAAGGCTTTGGGCAGGTCCGCATCTGCGACAAGTTTCATGTGCTTGCCACACAGGAGGATCCGGCATGAGCTCACAACAGGCCGAGGGACAATGGCAAGAACAGCGCGTGCTGCTCGCGATGGAAAGGGCTGTCGCCCGTCAACTCGATGCATTAATCCATTCGGCAGGCCAGACGATCCTTTTGCTGCGCGACGATCGCGTCATGCGGCAGAGTCAATTACGCAACGCGTTGGGAGTAGCGACGGGAAAAGGGCAGGAAAGTTTAGCTGCCACGACGAACTTTCTCCGATACCAAATTGGGCGGAGCGGAGGGAACCAGGCATGGCTACACAATGATTTTGGACACAAGGTGATAAGTGCGTTAGAAAGCGACGCAGGGATTGTGTCTAAACTGGCCACTGCCGTAGCAAACGAAGTGGGTAGCATTGCCCCCTCGGTGGGGCGCGACCAAGTCTTTCGACAGGCGAGGCTGGAACTGGCACGGCTCTACCTCGGCTATCTGGATCGCTGGTTCCGCTACGGTTCCGCGGAGAGACGAAATTGGGACGACATCGAAGCTGCCACGAAGGAGAGCAAATAAAATGTTCGACAAGCTTGAAAGCCGCCTTGAACTCTCCGGCCGGGTTATTGCCGAGACTGCTTTCCGCATTGGCGCGGGGCGCTCGACAGCGGTCCTTGGAACCGACCTGCCCGTGGTGCGAGACGCCTTGGGGAAACCATACATCCCGGGTTCTAGCTTCAAGGGTGGGTTGCGCTCGAGAATGGAAAGCTTCGTCCGGGTGGTGGTGGACGACAGGAAGGCGGTCTGTGACCCGACACAAACTGAGCAGTGGTGCATAACCGACGAAGAAATTAAGGACCAGCAGGAAGAATTGACCAATCTCTCCCCGCCGGAACGCGACCTGAAGTTGAGCGAGTGGGTCGCAGAACAAAGTTGCCTCGCTTGCCGCACTTTCGGTTCCCCCTGGCTGGCTTCCCCCGTCCTGGTTCGCGATCTGCTGGTGGACGAATCCGTGTGGTTCGATCAGTACCAGGTTCGGAATGGCGTGGCGATCGACCGCGATACGGAGACGGCCAGCGAAGGAAAGCTGTACGACTACGAAGTTATCCCTTCCGGAACTCGCTTCCAATTCCGATTGCTGGCGGAGAACGCTGAGCCATGGAGCTTGGGCATGCTCTTCGTGGGCTTGCGGGCCTTTCAGGATGGCCAAGTTGCGATCGGCGGGAGCAAGAGCCGGGGGCTGGGCTGGATCAAACTCGACCTGGAGAAACCCAAATTTTTCTCGCTGAATGGCGAGAACGGCGATGCCCGCATTGAAAAGCTGTTTGGTTTTCTTGATGGCAAAGGGTTTGAAGATGTCGGCCCCGACAAGGTCAAGGAATGGGTCGACGCTTTCAGAGAGGAACTCGCGCGTCGGGCTAAGGAGGTGAGGGCATAATGTTTAAGCAGCTTTACAACGAACTCTCGCTCACTCTCCACATCGAGCCGGACGGCCCGATTCTGATTAAGGCCGGTGAAACCGGCGCGGACCCCACACGCCCCGACATGGAATTTGTCCGCACCGTCTATCTGGGCAAGGAGACAGTGTATCTCCCGGGCAGCAGCCTCAAAGGCGTATTGCGCGCCCAGTGTGAACGGCTGGCGCGCACCGTCCAGATCGAGAAATACTCAAAGGGGCTCGGAAAGTTCCGGCTCAGCTGTGACCCTCTTGAAAAGGGCCTTTCGTGTGGGGACCAGTGGAATGACGAGAAGAGGGACGCCAAGGAAAAGAAGCGCGAAGTGATCAAAAATGAGGAAATATACAACCGGTCTTGTTTTGTCTGTCGCCTATTCGGGAACACGTCTCTGGCCAGCCGGACTCGTATAACTGACGCCTATCCCAAGAATCCGGAGGCCGTTAAATCGGAAGAGCGGAATGGGGTGGCGATTGACCGCGTGTTTGGATCAGTGGCGGTCGGACCCTTCAACTATGAGGTAGCGACCGCCGGCGAATTCATCTGCCATCTTCAGTTGCGCAATTTCACCATCGCTCAACTCGGCTTGTTGGCGCTGGCGCTGCGCGATCTGGAGATGCAGCGCGTGGGCATCGGCTTCGCCAAGTCGAGGGGGTTGGGACGCGTCAAGTCAAGCATTCATGAGCTGACCGTCCGTTATCCCACTTGCTCTCTTAACGGCAAACTTCGCCTTCTGGGGAGCACCCTTCCCGATACTGAACCCAACCAGTTGCCAGGCGTAGGGGGATTTCCGTGCAGCGAAGATTACGGCCTCGACAAGGAAGACCTCGCCAGCCTGCCGGCAGGCATCACGCTCACCGCGGATGATTGGGAGGTGCCATTTTTGGCGCTAACCGACGCGGCGAAGGTGAAGGACCTCTTCCGAGAATGCGTCAGGTCCTGGAAAAGGACTGTGGAGGCGTTGCAGAAATCATGAACCAAGAATCCCAGCCAGCCAGAGTGCTGTGGCACTCCAAGCTACCCCGCCTGGAACTCGGGCAGTTGCTCGCCACAACCTTCACAGGGAAAAATGCGTGGCGCCTTGTAACCAGAATCGACCACAGGGAATTTGAGGGTTTTGATCCCGCGAATGCAACCGAGTTGGTCGCGGAGTGGCCCAACGGTCGCGCCTTTTCCGCCGAATGTGAGATTCGCTGGCGGCGCACCCTCACCGCCGATCACTATGATGTGCTCGTGCTCGCTGAGGACACGGATTCCATGCTTAGGGGATTTTCCAGCCTGGGCGGGAAGTGGAGTGCTGCTAAATCGGGATTGGGGCTGCTTGCCTGGGGTAGCCCCGTCCAAGCAGACACGCCACACATACGGGCTGAAACACGCTTGCCACGGAAGGTGCATTACCCCTCGGAGTGTGAAAACGGTCGACTCACTTACAAGTATTACCTGGACGGCTCTGGAGCCGTTCAATTCATCCGATTGGTGGGAATCGAGTAAGAGGAGGTGAGCTAGAATGCCGGCATTCGGCCCTCAAGAACCCAAGCCTTACGACTTCGTTCCTTTCCCGCCCCGTGTGGATCGAAGCAAGCCTGCCGGTCATGATCGGTTGTTGCCGAGTTTACTAAGCGGGACGATCACAGGTGAGCTCGTGGCTCAATCGCCCGTTCATGTTGGCTCGGGTGGCATCGAGCTTACCGGCGATTCGCGTCTTCCCCTGGTGAAGGACCATTTTAGGACGGCAAGCAACGTAGGAATCCCGGGTTCGTCGCTCAAAGGCATTGTGCGCAGCGTGGTCGAGGCAATCGCCTACTCCTGCGTCCGTGTTACTTCTCGCCGAAGCCGCGAGTTGCTTCCCAGGGAATTCCAGCCCTGTGAGGTGAGCAAGGATCGTCCGCAGCTCTGCCTCGCCTGCCGGCTGTTCGGCGCGATGGACTATCAAGGCCAAGTCCGCTTTGCTGACGCCGTGATGAGTCAGGGTAGGGTCGGGACGGTTCTCTCCCCCTCACTCTACGCTCCGCGGCCGGACGCTAGCCTGTACCGTAGGGCCGTGGGCCGCAAGTTTTATTTTCACGGAAAACTTGCCAAGGGCAACGTGCCCCTCGAGGTCTGCGACGTGGGAAGCCGCTTCCGGTTCCGGGCCGACTTCGTCAACCTCAGCGAGGCTGAGCTGGGCGTGCTCCTGGTCGCTTTGGGCCAAGGTGAACCTCAGTTCAACCTGAAACTGGGTGGGGCCAAGCCCGCTTGCTGTGGCAGCATTCAGGCCATCCTGAGGTCGATTAATCTCCACTCCGCTTATCAAGTCGCTCTCGAGTTCGACGCCGCCAGCATTGTGGGAAACGCGGCTCGGTATCTGCATGCCGGGGCAAGCAAGATTGATCATGCCAGTTTGGAGGCGCTTGGAAGGATCTGGCGAGTCGATCCAACCCGGACTTGTCCCTCGCTGAGTTATTAGGCCTGCCGCTGGCCGAGCGGCCAGGAAGGAACTGCCCTGTGGTTCTGGACAATCTCCTCAGTGGCACGATCGGGGCACTGGCGGCAGCCTGCGCAACGTTTTTGTACGATAAGCAAAAGACAAGGAAGGAAGACCAGCGCAGAGGGTTGGAGTACTACTCACGCGCGGCTGAGGACTACGAGAAATGGCGTTCATCCCGGACGCGCGCAGAGGAGGCCCGAAAGCAGGGGCGCGAGCCTGCTGTTGGCGACGAAACAGGAGTAACACCGGCTGAGTCTAACTTTCAAGTAGCTCACCACCTGGGGCTACCTGCTGACCTCTGGAAAAAGTCAATCAAACTGGCCGACGAGATGGAACTTACGGAAGTCGTAGTGGAGGGGTGCGCACTGTGGATTCTGCGCGACCGGCGCCGGGCGACGGAGGCCATAAACCTGCTTTCCGAAATCGCGCGCGCGGAAGCTGTTCCATCGCTCGGCATGCGCGCTCAGGAAGAAACGAGTTCCAAAGCGCCTCCGTCGATCGTTCGACGACGCCTGTCGGAAACGTCCTTACTCAAGCGTACAGCGGGGCGAGGTGATCGACGTCACAGCCAATGCAATCGAGTGAAGGAGGAGCAATAAGCCCATGTTGATGACTGGGCAAAAATGGGGGGTTGCTGACCAGATTGCCCGCGAACTTGCAAGGAGGGACTGCGACCCTAACGAAGTGGCGAAGGCATTTGTCCATCTGCGCACCCACCGCAAGGACACGCGGCGCTTCTTCGATTTCCTCAAGACTCTGGCAGACCGTGGCCAATTCCTGGTTCGGAGCCGCCGCACTCTGGATTACTACCGGGACCTGCAGGAGGTCTGCAACATGCATCTGGCCCAGTATCGTTCGGATCCAGACGGAATGGCCCAGGTGCTGGGCTGGGCGGTGCGGCTGATGCGTTATTATGTGGCCCTGCGGCCCGCCGAGCCCGCACGTCCATCGCCCGGGCAAAAACGTTCTTCGCCTTGGCAGCGGCGCTAGAGGAGTGGGACACATGGGGGTTTATCACTTCATGGGTCTGGGTCGCTCGCCCGGGGCGGTGACGGCCGCCATTTCTTATCTCAGTGCCCGGTACCAACGTTACGACGCCCGTGACTCGGAGTTCTTTGGCGGTTCAGGTGAGCTCGCCCAGCAGGACAAGCGCGGCGATGTGCAAGCTCTTATCTTCTTTACCACTCCTGAGGTCATAAGAGGCGAGGAGACTCCGGAGTGCGGGCTGAGCCTGGACTACGTCGATAATCTCGCGGGCCGGGTCCGCGGGGGACTCCATCAAGATAGAGAGCGCATGGGGCCGCTTTTAGGGGGCGTCTTGCCAGGGGAACTCCGCGGCGTCTGTGGAGGCCGCCGCGAGGTGGGGCTCTATTGGTGCCAAATTGATCGTACGGACCCATACCTCACATTTGAGCGTGCGGCCAGAGTGATGCACGCGACGAAACCGCCAGGGGAGATTGGCAAGGAAATTTGGATCAACCTCACGGGCGGTACAAACGTTGTCAACATCGCTCTTCAGTTAGCCGCTGCGCTGCTGGGACGACCTGCAAGGCTTTATTATCTGCTTTCCGAAGACGCGCGCTGCCTGCGCCATACGACGCCCCCGACCGATCTCGGCGCGGAGCGCGACCGGTTTTGGGTCGAGATTCCTGCGATCTATCTGGGGCTGGATGCCAGCGCCGCCTCCCTGCTGGAAGTGCTGGAGCAAGCGCCTCAACCTTTGGCCGATGACGAGCTCCTGAGCAGCCTCAAGTCCCACCCCACCCAGTGGGGTGCGTTCCAGAGCATGGACCTGCAGGCATTCCGCCATAGCTACCTCCTGCCCATGCGTGGCAACCACCTCGTCGTGCAAGTCGACGAGCACGTAGTTGCGGTCGGAGGGGGCTGGAGAACTTTGAAACGCTACTATGAAATCGTGGCCGATTTGCGCCGACCGGGAAGCGCGGCAGAGTCATCGTTGGGAGCTCTGCTATCAAATCGTGACTGGTTTCACAGGGATGCCATTCACCTTTGAGCAATTAGAAGTGTGTCCTGGGAAATGGGTTTTGTTCCGGGAGTTCTGCAGTTCCCTGGGTCTTGCACAAGCCATCCCTGTGAGGTTGGGGTAAAGGGGGCAAAGTCATGAGCAAATTGGAAAGAATCCGGGACGCGCTCGGGGCCGTCATCGTGAGCGGCGTGCTCTTTGGTCTTGTCCCGGGGCTGGTTACCGAATACATCAAACGTTCTTACCTGCTGGCTGCGGTATCGGTGATCCTGGTCATTGTTTCCTACTTTCTCCTGGGCGTCATGATTGACCAAGCAACGCGAAAGGCACGCGCCACGCTGGAGATGGAACAGCTCGAGGGCTTGGAACCCCGGCGAGGACTGATTGTATTCTCCAGCCCCGGCTCGAGGATCACTCCGGCGGAGAACGCCATCAAGTGTCACATTCGCCACCTACAGCACTGCTGGATCATTGCCGGCCCTGATCGGTCGTGGACCAAGCCCCACTCGCGCGAAAATGCCGTCCAAATCGTTCAACGCTCGCAAGCCCTCAATCCTGGAACCAAGTTCCACATGAAGGAGCTTGACGACGAACACAATCCGGCCAAGGCGTTCCACCTGCTTCAGTCGATTTATCATGAAGCCTTGGCGCTTGGTCTAACAGAAACGGACATGATTGCGGACTACACAGGCGGAACTGCCTCGATGAGCGTGGGCATGGCGCTGGCGTGCAGTACTTCTGAGGATAGGGATGCGGAATATATGAAGGCCCTGCAACAGACTCCGGCAGGCACCGCCACGCCAGCCTCGGAGGCGGTCCCAGTGTTGGTTGACCTACGCTTTGGGGCGAAACACTGATAGCTTGCGAGCCCGCCCACTCAATGGTGACCTCGGGCGGCGGGTGCCTGCGTTTGGCGGGTTTTGATCGCTGCGCGGGTGGCCAAGGGCCGGGCAGGGCCGTAAACACGTAAGCCTCCCCGGGTTCCCGTCTAGAAGAGGGTCCGGCATGATCTTCGATCGTTGGAAGAGATACCTGAAGGGGAGACCAATGCCATGACGGAACGCCGCACTCTCGACGTTCGCACCCTTTATGGGGGAACGGCCAAGCTGGCTGAGCTGGAAGCCTATCTTCAGAAGGCCAAGGAGGTGGCGGGTGAAGGCAACGAAGTCATCCTTACGGGCCAGGGACCCATCTGGCTTTATCTCAAAGTGGCACACGCCTTGCATGGCGAGGCACGCAAGCTGATTTACCGTGCGCCCGCCCTGAAGCAGGGTGACGTGCAGTTCGATGTGACTGTTTTCGATCACGACGCCTTCTGAGAAGGTTGTCGCCTGGTGGTTCTGATCAGAAATGTCGTTGCATTTGGTGGCGCAGGGCTCGGCCGTAGGAAAGACTGCCCCGATAGGAAGGGGATTGAGACGAAACCTCCTCGTTGTGCACCGGTACAACTACCACGTAGGAAAGACTGCCCCGACAGGAAGGGGATTGAGACAGGTTGATTGTCTGGGGTACTTTCACGACGTTTACCGGAGTGGGAAAGACTGCCCCGACAGGAAGGGGATTGAGACAAAACAATCGCGGGGCATGGAGGAAAAAACTGAAAAGCTAGGAAAGACTGCCCCGATAGGAAGGGGATTGAGACGTCCGACGATCAGTCCGACGATTCCCAACAGCCATCGTAGGAAAGACTGCCCCGATAGGAAGGGGATTGAGACGCTGCATGCAGAATGCGCGGGCACCGTCAACAACAAGTAGGAAAGACTGCCCCGATAGGAAGGGGATTGAGACTGACCACAAAGCGGCCAGGCAAGGTCACTAATCCTTCGTAGGAAAGACTGCCCCGATAGGAAGGGGATTGAGACATGGAGTTGGTGGCGCCGTGTTGGTCGTGTTGGTCCGTAGGAAAGACTGCCCCGATAGGAAGGGGATTGAGACCTTGGCCTGTTGCTTGCTCTCGACGAACCAGCGCCAGTGTAGGAAAGACTGCCCCGATAGGAAGGGGATTGAGACTTGTCCAAGATTTCAAGATCGCCCCATAGATTCGCAGTTGGAAAGATTGCCCCGATAGGAAGGGGATTGAGACTCACAATCGCAGTGGATGACGCACAGTTCTTGCCCACGTTGGAAAGATTGCCCCGATAGGAAGGGGATTGAGACAATGCGTCGCTGGCTTGTTTCCAATCGTGATAGTAGGTTGGAAAGATTGCCCCGATAGGAAGGGGATTGAGACGCGGAAATCTCTCCTGTCGAACACATCCCAGCCATGTTGGAAAGATTGCCCCGATAGGAAGGGGATTGAGACTCGGCATCGTTATGGTCGTGACACCGACAAATCGAGCGTAGGAAAGACTGCCCCGACAGGAAGGGGATTGAGACGTGTGTGGTATCGCTCACAACGTCGGCGGGCAGATGCGTAGGAAAGACTGCCCCGATAGGAAGGGGATTGAGACTTCTTGAGAACTGGGATGTACTTGTACCCCGCCCAGTAGGAAAGACTGCCCCGATAGGAAGGGGATTGAGACGTCGGCGTATACGTCATCGTCCGAGTATGCATCTTCAGTAGGAAAGACTGCCCCGATAGGAAGGGGATTGAGACATGTCCCCGGCCCACTGGGTCGTCTTCGCTTTCATGAGTTGGAAAGATTGCCCCGATAGGAAGGGGATTGAGGGTGATGTCCGTATCGTTCTCGCTTTACCCGCTGCGCTTTCACTTCCGCGCCGTTGATTCCCTGTTCTTCCCTGAAGGCAAGTCTGGCAACGTGGTGCGAGGCGCGTTTGGGGAGATCTTCCGCCATCTCGTCTGCCTGCCGGAGTGCCGCGATGCTCGCACTTGCGAGCGCCGCCAGAGCTGTCCTTACGCGCGGGTGTTTGAGCCTTCCCTGCTGGCTGGACCCAGCGGCATGGCCGATCCGCCGCGGCCGTTCGTCTTCCGCGCCGCGCATTTGGACGGGCGCCGGGTGGCGCCTGGCGAGGATTTCTTCTTCGATGTGAACCTATTCGACACGCAGGAGCCGCTGATCGCCTACTTCGTAGCGAGCTTTGCCCAGTTGGCGCGCGAGGGTATGGGGCCGCATCGCGGGCGAGCAGTACTCGAAAAGGTGACGAGCGTAGCGCCGCACGCCGGCAAGCTGGTGTTTGACGGCCCCGCACGCCGGTTTCATGGGCCCGTGGAGCCCTTGGCGCTCGA
>Ga0187873_1000446_pt1 | contig 43850 bp, 42 predicted proteins | sample June2016WEW_16_1_2_FD_133012 | JGI IMG/M metagenome (GOLD analysis project Ga0187873, IMG submission 133012) | Peatland microbial communities from SPRUCE experiment site at the Marcell Experimental Forest, Minnesota, USA - June2016WEW_16_100 | ecosystem: Environmental > Terrestrial > Soil >...
CATCCCATAGAATTGGTCGGTTGCGCCCCAACGCCGTACGCTCAGGGCAGCGTTCCCGTTCGACTGACCAGACGGGAGTGTACTACCGAACGCACTCAAAGGGTTCTTAATGCTAACACCCTTGACAATATTAGAACAATAGTTCTATAATAAGGTCTGTTCGGGCTGTCCTTGCATTGCTGCATGTGTCCTTCGTAAGATCCGCCCGGAGTAAACATGAAACATCTTACAGATCGTTCTCTCTGTTTTTTTATTCTTGCGGACAAAGAAAGGCTCTTTCAATGCTTTTTCCTGCACCTATTTGTACATCCTTTGTTCCTCAGAAACAAATCCTCAATACCCAAATCCTCCTATTCGTTCCTCCGTCGTTCCGCGGAACGAATACCACCATTCTCCGCAACCAATCCTTAATCCCCTTATTTCACCATAACCCCTTTCCCTTATTCCCTTATTCCCTCATCCCCTGACCCACTGATTACCAAATTACCTGGTCTCTTCTCTCCTCCTCTTTCAAGAAAGGTTTTCTTCTATGTCCACAACTGACCAATTACTTCCTGCCATCGATGCTTGCCAGGAAATCCAGGCGGACCTCTGCCAGGCACCGGTTTCTCCAGAAAAACCCTGCACTGAACCATCTATAGCCCAGCCTGCCGGCCAAACCGGTGGATCACTACTGCTCGGGATGGCCGAAGACGGCCTGCCGGTCCTGCTCGACCTGTATGACCCGGCGCCGGGACCGCTTCTGGTGGCAGGCGACGGCGGCAGCGGCAAAACGGCATTGCTCCAGTCCCTGGCGCACCTGGCCGGCCTCCAGGATCCCGGTGATATCCAGTTCGGAGTGGTCACTCCCTTCCCTGAGGAATGGATCGCCTTCGAGAGTCTGCCTCATTGCCTGGGGGTCTGGCCGGCTTACCATCCTTCCGCCCGGGTCTTCCTTGGTCAGCTGGTTAATTGGGCCGAAGCGCTTCCCGGAACCCGCCAGGCCATTTTGCTGCTTTTTGATGGGTTCGATCTTCTGGTCGGCAGGGACTTTGAATTATCGCACGACCTGCGCCGGTTGTTATTGTACGGTCCGCAACACCAGGTTTGGCCGGTGGTCACGGTTAACCCGGCCCGCCTGACCCGTTTGCAATCCTGGCTGGACTATTTCCATACCCGGCTCCTTGGTCATGTGAAAAATTCTCATAATTCCCGGCTGCTTACGGATGAACCAAAGGCTGCTTTGGCAGACCTGCTTCCGGGTGCACAATTTGGTCTCTCCCAGCCTGGCACCTGGCTGAAATTCATGCTCCCGCCACTTGATTAGGAAGGAGTTTGCAATGAACGTAGGAATGCTCTGGTTTGATAATGACCCCCGTACTACATTGACAGTCAAGGTAACCCGCGCCGCCGATTACTACCGGCAGAAATATGGCTTGGTACCTGACCTGTGCCTGGTTCACCCCTCCATGCTGAGCGGGCCGAACGCCAATCAGATTGAAGGGCCTGTCCTGAGCGAAGTCGAAGGGCCTGTTGGTAAGGTGGCTGTTCGCTCGAATCGCCTAATCCAACCTGGTCACCTGTGGATCGGCAAGGAAGAAAAAAACTGAACTCTATTCTCAGCCGATCGGATAATGTAGTAACGATTTCATCTTCCCTGTAGAGTATAGTCGTACTAATGGAAAGTCTCCACACAACCGCAGTGGAGACTTCGCTTTTAATGATAAAGTCGCTCAGACCTTTTATTCGCTTGTTGCTACCACCACGGCAATCCCATTCTCCCGGCTGTGGCTCAAGCTGACTGCCCAGACCGCCAGCCCCAGTTCTTTTGCGATCCTTTCGGCTGCGCCATGCAGGACCAGGTACGGTTCCCCGCTCCATTTGTGCAGGGTCTCCACCTCCCTCCACGAAATTGGACCAATGCCGGTTCCGAGCGCTTTGGAGGTGGCTTCCTTGGCGGCAAATCGAACGGCCAATGCATCGGCTCGTCCACGGCATTCAAAAACCTCCAGCTCCGTAAAGACGCGTTTCAGGAAGCGCTCCCCATGCCGGTCAAGGGCAGCCTGGATGCGCGGAATTTCGATAATATCAATACCGGTTTTAATGATCATTCTTTTCGTAGTAACGAATTCATTCGTTACTAGCCTATGGCCCTGCAATTGCGATTGCCAGCCGTTCCGGATCCAGATATTTGCGGACAGCCGTCAGTACTTGCTCTCGTGTGACAGCGCCCACCATGGCCGGATAGCGCCGGTAATAATCCAGGCCAAGGTCATACAGTTCGATGTTAAGCAGGGCGCTGGCGACACCGCTGTTGGATTCCAGCGACAGCGGCAACCGTCCAATGAAGTTGGATTGACTGTCTGCCAGTTCTTCGGGGGTAACGCCCTTCTCTACGAAGCGCGCGATCTCCTCACAGATCAAGTCGCGGGCCTTTTGTACGTTGGCCGGATTGACTCCTGCACTAACCGCCCACGAACCCGGACCAATGCCGGCGTTCAAGGAGGAAGAGGCATAGTAGGCCAGACCTGATTTCTCGCGCACTACCTTCCCGATCCTTCCGCCCAGCCCAAATTGACCCAGCACCGAGTTTCCCAGCGTATCGGCAATATATTCCGGATCCTTACGATACGGGCCGGATGCTCCAATAACCAGATCTGCCTGGGATTTGCCCGGGATTTTATATCTACGTGTGACAACCTTCTTCAGGGGTTTGTGCGGTGGCAGGGCTGGCAGGCTCATTTGAGCGACATTGGCCCAGTCGCCGAGTGCTTCTATAACTTGATCGATGGCAGTTTTCGGCTCGATTGCACCAACCAGTGCGATTACCATCCCACGTGGCCCAAAACAGCGTTGGTGGAAATCGGCCAGATCATCCCGCTGGATGGCCCGGATGGTTTCCGGCCAGCCATCCTCCGGGCGGGCGTATGGATGCCCTTTGAAAACAATCTGATCGAAGGTGATCGAAGCCATCTCGGCGGTATCCTGGGCGCGCTGGGCCAGGTTGGTCAGGAATTGCGCCCGCAGCCGTTCGATTTGTTCAGCCGGGAAGACCGGATGGCGGAGTACATCTGCAAGCAGGTCGAGCATAAGCGGCAGATCTTCGATGAGCGACCGCCCGGAGAACCCGGTGTTATGTGCGCCCGCTCCAAAGGACATGGCTGCGCCGACTGATTCGAGTGCATCGAAGATTTGCTGGAAGGTTCGGGTCTCGGTGCCACGCATCAGGCCAGACGCGGTAAAGTCGGCCAAACCGGATTTTTCATCAGTATCGAACAGGCTGCCGCATGCAAGATGGCCGCCGATCACCACTGACGGGCTGTTGAAGTTGGCGCGTACCAGGATGGTGATTCCATTTGGAATGGTAATCCGGGTGATATCGTCGGGACCGGGGAAGGACTGTTGACGGTTGCTCATGCCTGCACCTCTGCTCCGTTTGGAATGTAGGTTCCTACCACGCGGTTTTGTGACCGTAAATATTTCTGCGCAGCTGTTTGTATATCGGCAGGCGTAACTTTCGATAATTTATCCAGATAAGTCAGGAACCAGTCATAGTTGGCGAACATCTCGGCATGTCCCAGCCAGGACGCCTGGCTGGTGATGTTCTCGCTCTGATACGCAAACAGGGCGCGTGCTTGTTTGATTGCGCGGCTGATTTCTTCTGCAGTGACAGGCTCACCCTGGATGCGTTTCACCTCAGCATCAAAGGCTGATAGCACTTGGTCAGGTTTGCGGTCCGGATGCACAGTAATGCTGATACTGTAGAGGTATGGGTCGACTGTTGTAAGTGTACTTCCGCCTACGCCAACCGCCAATTCCTTCTCTACCAGTGCTCGATACAAACGGGAGGTTTTATTGGAAAGGCCTCCGCCACCAAAAATGCTCAGACCGCTTGGTCCAGCCAGCAGGCTGTCCAATACAGTCAAGACAAAGAAATCGGGATCGTTCCCGGCCGGTGCATGATACGAAATATCCAGAAAGGTTGTTTCTCCGGGGCCTTCCACTGTCAGCCAGTGCTCACCTTTGGCCGCTGGTTCAGGACGAGCCAGGTGTGCGGGTAGGGTCCCGGCCGGAATGGGCTCGAAAAGCTCACGAATACGGGCTAACATCTGGCTTGTTTTAAAATCACCTGCCACACCGATAATTGCATTGTTCGGTAGGTAATAGGTGCGGTAATGCTGGTAAAGGTCATCCCGGCTCATGGACTTGAGGTCCACCAGGTCGCCGATGATTTCATGGTGGTAAGGGTGAACGCGGAAGGCAGCCTGCTGGACAGCTTCGCCAAGCAGGAAGAGCGGCTCATTCTCATTCCCCTCACGCTCGGAGATGACAACAGTCCGTTCTGAAGCGACTTCTTTCTCTTCGAACAGACTGTTTGACATCCGGTCGGCCTCCAGGCGCAGTCCAAGGTCAATTTTGTCGGCCGGCATTGTTTCCAGATAAGCGGTCCAGTCCATAAAAGTAAATGCATTCCAAATTCCCCCATCCCGCGAGATATCCCGGTCCAGGCTGCTGGCCGGGAACTGCGGAGTACCCTTGAATTGCATGTGTTCAACCCAGTGGGAGATGCCTGTCCTGCCGGATGTTTCGTCACGGGAACCAACGCGGTACCATACCCATGAACTGACCAGTGGGGCCGTGTGAATTTCTTTTAGTAAGACTTTTAAGCCATTCGAAAGAGTGTGTTCGCTATGTGTTTTTTTCATGGGGTACTAGTAGTGCCAACATTTTGCTGGGCACAGATGAAGGTTCCTTCAGGATATTGAGCGTTCTTATTTAACAAACAGTAAAGCGGAAGGATGGTTGTCTGCAAGCCGGTAATTGGTTGATGCAGGTCTGTTCGGTTCAGAGGAATATTTACCGGCACCTGCAGGCTGATGGGTATTGTTGACTGGAAGGGGATTGTCAGATTTAGCGAAATCGGCAGGGACGTGCCGGCTGGAAGGGTCACATTAGCTACCGAGTTAATGGCTACGCCGCCGGTATTGATGACAATATGAGCTTTGGGGATGGCAACATTGCTGGTTAACACAACGGTCGTGTTTTGAGATACCGGCAGGTTGAAATTGAGTGGGATTTGTGTATCCACTGCAATGGTCGTGTTTAGGCTTGCCTGGTCCATTTTCGCGAAGTTGCCATACAGGCCGCCCAGCACATTGTTCCCGATAGCATTCAAAGAATTCATGGTTGTTTTCAGGTTCCTGATCTGAAAGGCCAACCCGAGCACGACGCCAACCAGAATGAGATTGACGATTAGGGAGAAGGCGGTAGCTACATCCCAGTAGGCGCGGTGGGTGGTTTCTCCGGTGAAATGTACCCGATATTTCCAGGGAATTTTGGCCGGCGGGGCTTTCCTTGCTGCCGCTTCGAATGCATGCAATCTTCGTCCGGGATTGTTATTGTCTCTGGAGCTGGCTGCATTGCTTAGATCTGCATTCTGGACTGGTCCTGTCGGCTGGTTCTCGGGATTCTTGCCTGTTCCACCAGTTTGATTTCTTATCTTCTCCCGGTAAAATCCGAACCTGGGTCGCCGTTTTGGCAGTTCCATGGCCTCGGGCAGTTCATCTGCTTGTGATTCAGGCTTTTGATCTTTTTCGGATAGATCCGCTTGTTTCATATCCTGCCTCCTGATTATGTTGATTAACTATAGCATAGAGTCCGAAAGACGGGGCAATAATTGTGGGAAAGGATGGATATGACTTTTGTCCTTGTCCGACACCTTCTCAACGGCTATAATTCAGGTCGAATTGGTAAATGGACTTATTGGGATTTTAATAAATTTAAGTAAAATATGGGGATTGTTGGGCAGGATGAGAAGCCAGTTCAACGCCCTCCCAATTCTTTCTCCGCCCCAGCGATTTCAATGAGCCATTGATAGAGGAGAATCGAGATGCAAGATCCACAATACATGGTAGCCATTGTCGGTGCCGGACCTGCGGGTCTGTATGCGGCACGGAAACTGGCCGAAGGCGGGGCACGAGTGGTGTTGTTTAATCGCGATATCAAACCCGGCGGCCTTGCAGAGTATGGCATTTACCCGGATAAGCTCAAATTGAAATTTGGTTTGCGCGCCCAGTTCCAACAAATCCTGGACCTGCCTACGATTGATTATTATGGAAATGTGACCGTTTGTTGTGGTGGAAATATCGTTCTGGAAGACTTGCTCGAATCCGGTTTTCAGGCCGTCCTGATCACAACTGGCGCCCAGGGCACAAAATGGCTGCGCCTGCCTGGTGAGAACCTGCCCGGTGTTTACCATGCCAAGAATATTATCTTTCACTATAATCTCCTGCCGCCCTTTAGCGAGAAAAAATATCTGCTTGGCAAGCGTGTTGCAGTGGTCGGGGCAGGAAATGTCATGATGGATGTTGCTCATTACCTCGTGCGGGACCGTAAAGTGGACGAGGTCATCGCGGTGGTACGGCGTGGTCCAGGCGATGTGAAATTCACCCGTAAAGAGATGGAAACCGTGGCCCGCAACCTGGATCTGCCAGCCTTTGAGAGCGAGTTTGATCGAGTCGTTCCCATCATGCAGTCTGCCGGTCAGAACCCGGTTGCTTCAAAAGCTGCCTTTATGGATGCTCTGCCCAAGGCCCTCGAACCTGTCTCCCAAACGCGCTTCCGTTTCGAGTTTCTAGTTTCACCCGTGCGCGTGCTAGGCGATTGGATGAACGGTGTAAATGCATTGAAAGTGGAAGAAAATACACTGGTCGGTGTGGATGGCAATGTCAAAGCGCGCGGCACAGGCACCACTCGCCAAATTGAGGCCGATACTATTATTTTCGCTATCGGCGACACAGTGGACAGGGATTTCTGCGTACCGATTTTCAACGATGCTTATATGTCTGCTCCGCAGCCATGCTTCCCGGTTGAGGGAGTCTCTTTTGAGGCCTACAACCCGGATACCAATCAGCCGATTGAGCATGTCTTCCTGGCAGGTTGGGCACGCCAGGCCAGTACTGGTTTGGTTGGCGTGGCACGTCGGGACGGGGAGAGGGCTGCTGAAGCAGTCTTGCAGTTTTTGCGGACCCAGGGTCCGATGCGTGATCTGGATAATGTAGTGGAAAAATTTGAACAACGTCTGGTGGAAACCCACGAACGCGTGGTGGATAAGCCTCACTTGATCAAGCTGAAGAGTGCTGAATCCATTGATGCGCAGAAGCTTGGTCTGGAGGATTTTAAGTTTGCCACCAACGATGAAATGTTTACTGCAATGGGGTATTGAAACTAAATAGAACTCCCCGGTGGGATGTATTGCCAGAATAAACAGGCTGACGAACTTATTCGAGTTCTTTGAGAATTCTTCTTGCCATCTGGAGAGCCCGTTCCGGTGCGTCTCCAACGTGCGAGCGGGCATCCATTAAGACACGGATCTCCTGCTCAGGGAGATATTCTGTTAATTCTCCATCCTGGCACATCAGTGAAACGAGCGGATTTTCCTCCCCCCGCCTGATCACCTCCCAGGCCTGCATGGCATTTCTGCGGATACATTCGTGCATGGCTTGCCGGTCTGCACCGGATTTCACCAGCGCCATCAAAACACGTTCGGTGGCTGCGAATGGTCCGTAGATGGCCATATTGCGGGTAATGGCAGATTCATCCACGCGCAATTTGGTGAGGATGCTGCTGGCAGTGCGGAGCAACTCATCCGTGGCGAGGAAAGATTCAGGCAAGAGGATACGACGGTTGGCCGAATCATCCAAAGTTCGTTCAAGTAAACTGTTGGCGGCGTTGTCCCAGGCCAGGTGTGGCAGGTTGGCCAGGTAGCGTGCCAAGGAGTCGATTTTCTCGGCCCGGATGGGATTGCGCTTGAAAGGCATGGCCGAAGAGCCAACTTGTTTCTCGCCGAATGGCTCTGATAATTCTCCCAATGGCGGAGACTGAAGCAGGCGCAGGTCGAAGGCGAATTTGTGCAGAGAGGCCCCCAACCCCGCCAGAGTCGAGATCACTGCATAATCCTGTTTGCGCGGGTAGACCTGCGAGGCGACCGGGTAGAATTTCAGTTCCAGTTTTTGGGAGAGTTTTTGCTCGAACCCCTCCAGCTTATCCATGCCAAACAGTTCGGCGTAGGCCGCGCTGGTCCCAACCGCCCCTTTGAATCCTTTTCCACGTATGTCAGAACGCTGATGGCTGAGTGCCTGGTAATCTTCCAACAAATCTTGCCCATAGAGAGCCAGCCGGTAACCCAGCGTGGACGGTTCAGCCGGCTGGAGATGGGTGAACGCCATCACGGGGGTCTCTGCCCATTTCTCAATCAGCTGACCCAGAGTCCGCAAGACCGCCGACAGGGAATGCAGAACAAGGTCCAGGCTTTGGCGTATACGCAAAGCATCAGCGTTATCTTCGATATCCATCGAAGTTGCACCCAGGTGGATGATACCAGCCCCATTTGGGCACTGTTTGGCAAAAACGCGCACTTCGGCCATCAGGTCATGCTGGATTTCAACCTCGATTTCGAGGGCTTGCGGAATATCGATCTCAGTTTGGTGGAGACGCAGATCGGCGGCCTGCTCCGGCGTGACGAGACCATATTCTGCCTGTACCTCAGCCAGGGCCACCCAAAGGCTTCGCCATAATAAACGCTTGTTTTGTTCGCTCCAAAGATGCCGCATGGCGGGAGTTCCATAGCGCCAGGAGAAAGGGGACAAATAGGTATCAAAGTCTGGCATTTGTTTCGGTCCTAAAAGGGGAGATTTCTTTGTTGCTCCGTTTTTCAGTTTTGATTATACGTTAATTCATCCTGAATTCATAATGCAGAGGTAACATCGCTTTTGATGGATGCATGCCATGAAGCCTTCTAAAAATATCTTCTTTTCATGCTTGATAAGGAATGGCTGGCATTACATTTTCGTAAGAATGCGGAACGAAAATGCCGCATAGGAGTTAAGTATATAGAGTTGTACATAGGTCTAGATAGGAGGTTCTTATGATCGTGTTTGCTGTAGTGGGAATTCTCATCTTTACTGTCATTGCCTGTGTTGGCTTGGTTTGCGCGCATTACGACGCTGACGACCTTCGCAACATGGGGATTCGATTGTAAATCTTTAAGATTGGAAACATACAGGCCTGGCGCGGCATATTTGCCGCGCCAGGCCTTTCTTATATATCATATCGCGTCATCACTAACTAAACCGCCTCCGGGATTATTACTATCATGGCATTTCGTGCACGTCGCGGTCATCAAGTTGACAATGTGGCAATCCCGGTAGGATGTGCCACCATGGTTGATACAGTTCCCATCGCAACCTCCGGGATGCGACAGGTTAAAAATGGCAGGGCTCCAGGCGCAGGACTTTACGTCCATAGGCTGTTATTCCAGTGGCGGTCGTAAAACTGTACAATTGCGCCAAGCGAGATCTGGTCAACAATGTTAATCATCAGTTCCTCTCATTCCGGAAAGATAAATTTGTACGATTTTTACCCAAACAATGGGATTATTCAAAGGGACATGAATATGGCACAAACCTTGCCATGGGAACTTCTTTGCCGGAACAGCGTCCTTATCTATGGTAAAAATGTTTTATCGAAAAGGAGAAAATATAATGACCAAAATTAGACTGATTACCATCACCCTTTTGGTCGTATCGGGGTTGCTTCTGACTGCATGCACTTCACAGGGAACTCCGGCAGGCTTGCAAGGAACCTCCTGGAAACTGGTTTCTTACGGTCCCTCTGGAAACCAGACACCTGCCGCCTCGGGCATTGATACCAGTCTGGATTTTGGCAAGGATGGAACGGTTAACGGCAATCTCGGCTGTAATAGCTTCTCGGGCAATTACCAGGAAACCAACGGCAATGTTGTATTTAGCATGATGATATCCACTATGATGGCGTGCGTTGGACCACAGATGACCCAGGAAAATGTCGGCCTTAAGATCATGAATGGCACGGTTCGCTACACGGTGGCAGGCAATAAGTTGACGCTCTATGCTGCCAGTGGTGACAATGCCATCACTTTTTCGAAGTGATAATACCTGCTTTCCAATCGAATCAACGACTACGGGAGATTTATAAATCTCGGAGTTTTTGATTAGAGGTCGCTTTTTTGCAATTGCTTTAGAATCTCCATCGTTTCTGCTTTTCCCCCTATGCCGTTCTCCCCGCCCGGCCCTACACAGGATGGGCAGCCATCCTTGCATTTGCAATCCTGCACCAACTCCAGTGCCCGTTGCATCAGTTCGTCATGCAGTTCGAATAGTTTCTGGCTGAAACCAATACCGCCCGGAACATCATCATAGATCACGATGCCTGGTTGGCCAGAGTTGGAAAGCGCCTGGTCGGTATGGAGGCCCAGATCTCCCGGGTCGCACATCAAGAAGAGCGGGGCAAGCTGACCCAGTACGCTTACCAGTCCGGCCAGTCCAGAGCGTATGCGCACATTCTGCTCGGCTTTGCGGTGGCAAGCCGGGCATAGGGTGATGAGATTCTCCAAGCGGTTGGCCTCGGCAACCGAGTTGAACGACCGAAACGGAACCTTGTGGTGCACATCGTGCTGACGGTCAGCGACTTCCTCCGCACCGCAGATCTGGCAACGATAGCCATCCCGGCGACGGACGGCCTCCCGCAGACGGTTCCACCCAGGTCCGTAATTATTCGGGTCGTTGGTCCATGTGCCGGTTGCGCGCAGAGTCTCGATGGTCTGTACCGATAAAGTAAGCCAATAGCCGGTGGTTTGGAAGTCAGTGGGTGGCATGTCAAGCGGCTCGAGCCCCAAGTTCTCGCGTGTGAACCAGCGCAGTTTTTTGAACCCTGCCACTTGCAGAGTGACCTGGACATCGCCCCAGCCTTTTTTCCCCCCAGGGACATTGGATTGGTCATTTTCTGTCAGGATCTTTACCTCTGTCTGGCGCTGTGGTTCGGTGTAGTAATCCAGCCCCACGGGAATCAGCTTAGCAATCTGGGAAGCCAAATTCAATTCCTGGACAAAATATTGCTGGCCTTCGTGGAGATAGATTGCATGTGGGTGCACCATCCAGGGTGCGGAGGCCATGTCCACCTCGCCCAGTGTCCATGGGGCCCCCCCATCTTCAACCTGCAGGACTATATTCTCGGCGGAGGCCGAGCGCAGGGAAAGGTTGGCGGCTGGATAGGAATCTGCCATCCAGAAATATTTATCCTGCGAGAGATGTGCCTCCTGGCCTGTCACCAGGAAATCCAGGTATTCCTGTACTGTTCCGGCGGGCAGTGATCCGAAACCTTCTCCTTTTTGGAAGGGCAGCTCGAACATGGCGCAGCGCAGGTGGTTGAGAAGGATTAGCAAATGGTCCGGGTTTATCAAGGCCTGCTCGGGTGAACGTTCAAAGAAGTAATCGGGATGGTGGGCCAGGAACTGGTCAAGCGGGCTGGCGGAGGCAACCAGTACCGCCAGGGCCGGGGTATCAGCGCGTCCAGCCCGCCCGGATTGTTGCCAGACGCTTGCGATGGTTCCCGGATACCCAACCAGCATTGCCGCCTCCAACCCGCCGATGTCAATTCCCAATTCGAGCGCATTGGTGGCTACCACGGTCCTGACCGACCCATCCCGCAGGCCTTTCTCGATTTCTCGCCGATGGGAAGGCAGGTAGCCGGAGCGATAGCCGCGTATAGGATTGTCTGAATCAGATAATAATGGATCAAATGATTTGGCAATTGATTCCTGATTACCCGATCCCTGGTCTCCAAATCCCTTATTACCTTGTCCCTGTTTCCCTTGCTCCTGCAAATACTTCAAGATAATTTCCACCGATCGGCGCGACCGTGCAAAAACGACCTGTTGGATTCCTTGCATATTTAGCTCTTGCGAGAGACGCACCGCCTCCATCATGGAGCTTTTCCGTAAGCCCAGCGATTCATCCACCACGGGTGGGTTGTAGATGAGAAAATGACGTTCCCCGCGCCCAGCACCATCCCGGTCCATCAATGTTACCGGGGCCTCGATCAGCCGTTCGGCCAGCCCCTGTGGGTTCCCGATGGTGGCGGAGGTAAGGAAGAACTGTGGCTGGGATCCATAGAACTTTGCCACCCGTTTCAGCCGTCGGAGCACATTGGCGAAATGCGAACCAAAAACACCCCGGTATGTGTGCATCTCATCGATAATGACGAATCGCAGATTGCGAAAAAAATCCGCCCAGTTGGTGTGGTGGGGCAGAATCCCGGTGTGCAGCATATCCGGGTTGGTAAAGAGGATATTGGCATTCTTGCGGATGACCGGCCGGTTGGATTGGGGCGTGTCGCCATCGTAGATGGCAGATTTCAGGTTGGGGAGGGTGGTTCGAAATGAATTGAGGGTGGATAACTGGTCCTGGGCCAGTGCTTTGGTGGGAAAAAGATACAGAGCCCGTGATTCAGGATTTTCGAGCCAGGCAGTCAGCACCGGCAGGGTGTACCCGAGCGTCTTGCCGCTGGCGGTGCCGGTGGCAAGGACAACGTTTTCGCCGGCTCTGGCAGATTCCCAGGCTTGAGTCTGGTGGATATAAAGCGAGAGGATGCCGCGCGCAGATAATGCCTCAGCCAGGGCATGTGGCAGATCCAGAGGAAAGGGCCGCAGGTCGGCGGGACGCCTCGGGGTGGTCTGCCAAACCGGGAAATTAGGGGCAGTCTCCGGGTCTGTACGCCACCGGGAAAGAACGGAATCCAAAGACATTTTCCTATCGCTCCAGACGGGCTTCTTTTAGAAAGGATATTTATGCAGATATATTTGGGCTATCATGGTACCGGCATCCAGAATATAAAATACAAGCAATGCAGCCATGCTGGCATCCAGGATATACGTCCCCCATTGGATTCGCTTGGATAAAATTGCGTATATAGGTTCTCCAGCCCGCAGGAACAAATAGGGGAAGGTTAGCAAAGCTGGGAAAGCAAATATAGCCTTCATAAATGAAAAGTCACGGTACAGATATGTATACAATGCAACGAACAGGAGGAAACCAAAGAATGTCCATACGAACAAACCATGGCTAGTTAGCTGCGTCAATAGCGGGTCCCGTTTGAATATACCTTTGATAAGCATAAAACCTTCGATTGCCAACCCGAGTAATATAAGAATCGTAGGAAGGAGCGCTAGGATGAAAATGCTCCGTGCGATGGTGAATCCTTCTGTCCCGGTTGTTTTCCATGTAGGTGGGAAATTAAGAAAGTGTATGGAATGCGCCCCGGCATACATGAACGTCCAAAAGGAAGTCTGGAAAATGGGATATCCTTCACTGAGCCCTTCATTACGCGGGTGTTCCAAAAGGGAAAGATAGTCGAATGTAAAGAAACCGCTTTTCACGGATAAAATGCCCGGCCGGCAGTAAACATTAAGCGGATTTATTCTTTGCGGTTCACAACCTGGTGTGTATGCAGCCAGGTATGGCAGGGGAGGCCTGGGCACATTAAATGGGATCGGTGTGCCATATTTCTTATAATTGACAATATACTGGCTCAGCGGGTCGAATACTGTGAGCACCGGCACAATTACCAGGAAAGCTGTGGAAAATAGTATGGCTCTTTTGAATGGTATTTTCTTTGTATATGCCAACGTAAGAAACACGATAAAGATGGCGATAGCGGTAACCCAGCCGTTCTCCTTGCTCACAATCCCGAGCAAAGTAAACAGGGTTATCAGTAAAAAAGTCCCGATTTTTTGTTTCTGACAAAAGATGAATGTAAAATAAAGTGCCAGTGTCGAAAAAAGTATGATAAAAGTATCGTTGGTGGCCTGGGAATTAATGCCAATCAGGGCAGGATTCAATGCAGTTAATGCAAAGGCCAGCAATTTGAGCAGGTTATTCTTGAAAGGGATTTTTATTAGGAAAATCCAAACAAGGGCCAGCGTAATCATTCCAGCGACGAAATTTATTAACTGTGCCACCAGCCATAATGTGCTTACATCTGCGTGGGCCAGTCCAAGTGCTTCGATGACCTTGGCAGCCGTGTAATGGAATAGTTTCGGTTGGAGGCATTCTCCACAGTCTTGCATCGTAGGAAGCTTGTTTGTCTTTAGAATAATACTGACGACTTCCATATGGCTATCGTTAGCCTCCCGGTTGACCAGCGTAAGCCCCAATCGTAAAAGTAATGAAATAAGAAATACAACCAGGAAAAGAATCTTGAACTTTCGACTCATTGCCATACCAGAATTATCCTTTTTCTAGAATATCAACACGTAGAAATTAGCAGGGGCCCCAGAACCAAGAAAGCGCGCCGTAAAAGTTAATGAAAATGCTAGCAATGATGAGAGCTTTCAGGGGAGCAGAAATTCTTTCGCCGGCATTATAGGCAATCAACATGATCATGGGAATTGTGAAATCCAGCATATACCGGTATCCATATTGTAACGCTCCGTTATTGGAATACATGGATAAAACAATGATCGCCAGCAGGATCGAACACCAGCAGCCGCAAGTCCACCAGGAAATCTTGAATTTACGGAAGACATAAATGATTGCAGGCGTTGTGGCAAACATGCTCATTCCCCATCCGCGCGTCAGGTAATAACTACATTCTGCTGATAGTGGAGGCGGAGCCAGCAGCATATAATAAAGATTGTATGCCATGAAATGCGGGCTGAACAACCCATATTCCTGCACGTTTTTTAAGACCCACGGTCCACCTTGCAGGTTTCCATATTCGAAGTCCAAGAAATTTCCGAACCGCAGGTAATTATAGAATAGGAGCAGACCAACTCCAATGACTACCGGGATTGCTGAAGGGATTCCCCATTTTAGAATATATTTCCAGCTCACTTTTTCTTTAGCATTCACGGTGACCTGAACTGCGATGGCTAATAATGCCGGCCAAAGCACAAATACATCCGGGCGGCATAAAATAGCGGCAGCCAGGCAAATTCCTGTGATCCAGGGAGACCACTTTTTTAGCACGGACAGGAACGCCAATCCACTTAAAAGAACCGTTACTACCTGACTGAAAAACCATAACCTACTATCGATGGAAAGGAACCAGTACATTGTCCCGAAAGAAAATAGGGCCGTGAGCCAGATCGCGCTCCGATGAGATAATTTGATCCAGCTTGACTGGATCAAGTGGTTCAGAATAAGGTAAACAAGTAAAGCGCTGGTGGCAGCCAGTGCCAGGGAGAAAGTGGTGGTATTGATGGCTTGGATCCCCAGGATTGCTATAAAGGGCAGCATGAGAATGGCTGGGAAAGGCGGCGCCGGAAGGAACCAATGCCCATGGAAAAAAACCAGATCGCCCGTCGCTGGAGGATTGATGAGATATAGCTTTCCGTGCATGATTGAGGCAGCCAGGATGTTGAAATAGGCATACGTCGGTGTATACCACCTTCCAAACCATTGAGCAAATTGCAGGTATACGATGAAGACACTCAACCAGATGCTGATACAAACAAACGGATAAAAAATGCGCTTTGCCCACTCTTTACGTCCATTAGACAAAGCCCAAAATGAAAACCAGACTGATAGGATCAGGGTATTAACCCCGAGTCCCAGGAGGATCTCCAGCATTAATTTCCGCTCGACCAGGCTCCATAACACAAAATACACAGCCACATATATCTCAACTGTCCAGGAAATGACCATAAGCCGGATTGGTATGGATACAGGGTGGCTAGTCTTCCAACCTGAGATTAAATCCAGGATGAGGATTTTTAGACTGATCAGAAAGACCCATCCGATCAATACAGCTGTAAAGGTCCCCAAATCAGAAAACAGGTATGTGTTGGGAACAAAGAATACCACCCTTTGAAAGCCCGGGAACAAATAAGATAAAATACTTGCCAGGCTGGATACCGTTATGATGAGGAGAGACAACCTGATAAAAATGTGGTAGATATCCCAATTAATGACAATCTCCAACTTGGAGGTGAGAAATTTGAGGAATGTCTGGGATCTGAATGCATCGTAGAGGAGATAAATATCCACTCCAAATACAAAGAAGATCGCGAATCCTGCGCCAATTCGTTGCAGGGAAAAGCCAGCCAGAAAAACATTTTGGGGTTTCGTGGGAATACTGAACAAATACCATGTTGCCAAAATGTTCTCAAGCATGGCAAGGCCAAGAAATAATTTGTAAATGTCTAATAGAGCGGGTTTTTTATATTTTGACTCACTTGCCATAGATGACATTTCTCCCATGTGTCATTTGTTATGGTCAAAGGAATTATACTCCGGATAGAGCGGGATTGACTCCGGCTATTTTCTGATGTAAACTATCCATATAAATAAACCGACGGTCGGTTTATAAAAAGGATAATTATGGCGCGTATTGTCAAAGAAAATGAGTACGCTGTCAAACGCAATGAGATCCTGAACGTGGCCCAACGACTGGTCTACACCACGGGCTTCGAACAGATGTCCGTTCAGGATATCCTGGATGAGCTTAAGATCTCCAAGGGCGCTTTCTATCACTATTTCGACTCGAAACTGGCACTGCTGGACGGGCTGGTGGACCGGATGATGGACGAAGCTGAACATGTTCTGCAGCCGATCGTGGATGCGCGCGACCTGCCCGCCATTGAAAAACTGCAAAGCTACTTTGCTGTCGGAAGTCGCTGGAAAGTTGCCCGGAAATCTTTCATGCTTGATCTGATGCGGGTGTGGTACACCGACTCCAATGCCCTGGTGCGTCAGAAGCAGGAAACCGCGGCCATGAAACGCATTGCGCCGATGCTTGCGAAGATTGTCCGTCAGGGCATTGCCGAAGGCGTCTTTACGAACAGCTATCCTGACCAGATTGGGAGCATGATCTGGGGGCTGGCCGAGGGCATCGTAGATAATGTCGCCAGACTGCTGCTCAGCGAGGAACCACCCGCCGATGCGCTGCAGCGCCTGGAGGCCATCATCGGGGCCTATTCTGAGGCAATGGAACGGATCCTGGGCGCACCGGCCGGTTCCCTGCCGCTGGCGGACGTTTCGATGCTGAAAGAGTGGCTGGTTGCTCCGCCGTGGAAGAAAAAACTTTGAGCATGTCGGAGATAATATGAGCATGCTTTACACCTCGGTCTATGGTGATCCAATACATCCAACCATCTTTTTCCTGCACGGCGGGGGTGGCGGAGGCTGGATGTGGGAGCCGCAAGTGCAGGCGCTGAAAGAGGATTATCACCTGTTGGTGCCCGACCTGCCCGAACATGGGCGCAGTGCCGCCATCAAGCCGTTCACCATCTCGGGCAGCGTCGGCTTTATTGCAGAGCTTATTCGCACGCAGGCCAGGGGCGGCAAGGCTCACGTGGTGGGGCTTTCAGAAGGCGCCCAGATTACTGTCGCCCTTCTGGCTGCTTCTCCCGAGTTGGTGGATCACGCCATAATTAGCAGCGCGCTGGTACGACCGATGGCCGGAATGGGCTGGTTCGGGGCTGGTACTTGGGCGGCCATGTACCGGTCCATCCAACCGCTCAACAAATATGCCTGGTGGGCACTCCTAAACATGCGCTCCAACGGCATCCCTGAGCAATACCTGCAGGAGACGCTCGAAACGTATAAAACTCTGACAGCGGAAGCCTTCGCGCATGTCATCATGGAAAACCAGAAATTCCGCCTGCCGGCCGGCCTCGAGAAAGTGGCTGCTCCAACGCTGGTGGTGGCAGGCCTGAATGAATATAAAACGATGCACCAGTCTGTCTGTGATGTGGCGACTGCCATCCCGGGTGCGCATGCCTGTCTTGTCCATCATGCCAATAAACTGTCCCTTGGTGAGCAACACAATTGGAGCATGACTGCTCCGGAACTGTTTACCCGTACCGTGCGGGCCTGGATTGAAGGACAACCGCTTCCATCTGAATTACAGGAGTTGAAAGCATGAACTTCAGCGAATCTTTCCTTGAACGGAATGGCTGCGCCATCCACTACTGGACTGGTGGCATAACAGATGCCCCCCTGGTGGTCTTCACTCACGGCGCCATCTTAGACCATCACGAATGGGATGCAACCCTGCCTCTGGTTGCCGAACACTTTCGAGTGCTTGCGTGGGATGTGCGTGGACACGGCCTCTCGCGTCCAGGTACATTTGGTTTTATTGAAGCTCGTGCCGATTTGCTGGCTCTTCTGAATACTCTGGGTGTGCAGCAGGCCATTCTGGTTGGTCATTCGATGGGCGGTAACCTGGGTCAGGAAGTGGTTTTCCATCATCCTGAGCGCGTAAAGGCATTGGTCATGCTGGATTGTACCTGGAATTTTCAGCAATTGAGCGCTTCCGATAAGTTCTGGTTGGATCTGGCCGGGACGATCTTAAAACTCTATCCGTATAAAACCCTCATAAACCATTCCTTGGCGGTGACAGCCACGTCGAAAGAGTCACAGGAACTGCTGCGCAAATCCACGCAGGTGTTGAGCAAGGAAGATTACATCCATATTCTCATGCAGACCTCGCTTTGCCTGCACTACGAACCTGATTTCAGGATTGATAAACCCATGCTGATGCTCGTCGGTGACCAGGACAATACCGGCAACATTCGCAAGGTCATGCCGCTTTGGGCGCGGCACGATGGCGTGAAACTGTTTGTTATCCCGCATGCCAAACATGCCGCCAACCTTGATCAGCCGGAACTTTTCCATAAACATTTGCTGGAGTTCCTCCCATCTCTTAAATGAACCTCTCCTTCAACTTACTCGTACATATCCTCGAAAAGGAGTATAAGAATGAAACTGTATCTGCGTTTAGCCTGGCGTAATATATGGCGTCATCGCCGTCGCACAATCATCATCGTACTTGCCATGTCAATAACATTGGCATTGATGATGTGGTATGACGGATTAATGAGCGGCTTTACCGATGCAATCTATGGTAATGCCGTGAAAGTTCTGGGCGGTAACATCCAGGTTCATGCCGCTGGATACCGGGCCCAGGCGGATTCAACCCCGCTGCTGCCGTTGGCCGACCCACTGGCTGTAATTAAAGCCGCGGAGGCCAATCCTCAGGTACTTGGTGCCACTCAGCGCATCAACACCGGCGGGCTGGTCACTAACCAGGAGGGCGCCTTTGCGGTCGGTATTACTGGCGTCCAACCGGAGACCGAGTTGAATCTGAATATCATCGGGCAATACGTCAAAGCCGGTCGCAACCTTACCAGCAGTGATGGGGATGCCATCCTGATCGGCAAAGGCTTGGCGGATGCGATGAGCGTGCAGGTGGGAGACCGGGTCACTCTGGTTGGCCGGTCACAGCACGAGCAAATGCGCCAGCGCACAATGACAGTCATCGGCATTTTTGACCTGGGTATGGCAGATATCGAGAAGCAAACCGTTTATATCTCGCTCGCTGAGGCCCAAAACCTCTACAATCTGAACGGCCAATCCACCGAGGTGGCAGTCTTTCTGAAACACCTTGGCCAGGAAGGCGCGGTCATCAACGCCATGAAACCCGGCCTGCCCGGCTATGAGATCGAATCGTTCGAAGCCAACTATCCCGACCTCGCCTCGGCTATTAATACCAAAGGCGGGGTGATGAACATCTTCAGCGTGGTCATCATTGCCATCGCGGGAGTGGGCATCCTTAACCTCCTGCTGATGGCGATTTACGAACGCACACGTGAGATTGGCATGCTCGGCGCGATGGGGCTCAAACCTCGCCAGATCTCGTTGTTGTTCATCCTCGAAGGCGTAATGATCGGCCTGGTTGGGGTGGCAGTCGGGATCGTCTTTGGGCTGGCGATCAACGGCCTCTTGATGAAAGTTGGACTCGATTTCGGTTCCCTGTCGGGCGTCACCAGTTACATGGCTTTGATCAAGGGAAAGATCTATCCCACTTGGGGCACGGAAAAACTGGTTATGCGCGCCTCCGTGGTGGCAATCATATCCGCACTGGCATCGGTCATCCCTGCCATCGAAGCCGGGCAGCGCGAACCCGCCGAAGCTCTGCACTATGTATGAGGTGTTACATGCTGCAACTATTTAAAATGGCTTTTCGCGATCTCGGCCGCAACCGCCGCCGTTCATTTTTTTCGGCGCTGGCGGTCAGCGTGGGGCTCGCTATTTTGATGCTGATGGCTGCCGTGGTCAATGGTGAAATGGGCAGTGCCATTCAGGGAGCCATCATCCTTGAGACCGGTCACATTCAGGTGAGGGCGGCCAGCTACGACGAAAACAAGTCCAGCCTGAAGTGGCAGGACCTGGTCGAGAATCCGAATCAGATCGCCGCCCAGATCGCCGCCTTGCCTCAGGTAAAAATCGCCACGCCGCGTTTATTCGCAAGCGGATTCATCTCCGCCGGGAACCAATCGGCGGGCGCAAGGATTTACGGGATCGATCCAGCCTCAGCCGCGAACGATCCATATCGCTTGGGAATCATCAGCGGGAGTTACCTGACCGCCGATGACAACGGAGGCTTGCTAATCGGAAAACCCATCGCCGAAAAGCTCCATTTGAAGGCTGGTGACAATGTCAGCCTCTCGGTCAACACCACTAACGGCGATGTGGCCGAGCAAACCTTTGTCGTCCGCGGCATCTACTCAACCAACACGTATGGTTTTGACAGTGCGACCATCTTCCTGCCTCTGGCGAAAGCCCAGGCCATCACCCAGACCCAGAATCACGCCAGCACCATCTTCGTGCTGCTCAAAGACACTTCATATACGGATGCTGTTGCCAGCGCCCTGAAGGGATCCAGCTTAGAGGTGCTCACGTGGAAGGATCTGAACCCGCTGATCCTGGATTGGGAGACCCAGGCGAACAGCTATATCTCTATTTTATACTTGATTATTCTTGCGATTGCCGCTTCTGTGATCATCAACACGCTGATCATGTCGGTCTACGAGCGGACGCGTGAGATCGGGATTCTGTCTGCCATCGGAATGCGCGGCGGCCGGATCATGTCGCTCTTCCTGGTTGAATCCGCCCTGCTGGCGGTCGGCGGCGTGATCATGGGAGTGATCTTGGGTTTGCTGTCCAACTACCTTTTCAACATCCACGGATTCTATATTGGGAACATGGGCCTGACCGGATTCATGGTCTCCGACACTATCTTTGCCAAGTTGACGGTCAACGACACGATCAACCTTTCCATCGTGACCTTCATCGTAACGATATTGGCTGGCCTTTATCCGGCAATAATGGCTTCCCGCATGCAACCGGTCGAAGCCTTGCGCGCAGAGAAATAAGCGCGGCAATAAAAAAAGGAGAATAAAATGGAAGTCGTTAAAATTGAAAATGCTACCCGTGTTTACAAAGTTGGAATGGTGGAAACCCGGGCCCTGCGCGGTGTTAACCTTAATATCGAAAATGGCGAATTTACTGCCCTGGTCGGCCCTTCCGGTTCCGGCAAGACCACCTTATTGCAGCTGATCGGCTGCCTTGACCAGCCCACCAGCGGGTCGGTGTGGATCGACGGCAAGGATGTCACCCGTCTCAACCGCAACCAGCGCGCCGATATGCGCCGCGGCCATATCGGCTTCATTTTCCAATTCTTTGCATTGATCCCCACACTGACTTCTTATGAGAATGTGGAAATGCCACTGCTGCTGAATGGCTACTCCCCCAAGGAACGCCGCGACCGTGTGATGGAGCTGCTCAAAGCGGTTGACCTGGTCGACCGTGCCAAAAACCGCCCCGACCAGCTTTCCGGCGGACAGCAGCAGCGCATCGCCATTGCGCGTGCCCTGGCCCCCAAACCAGCCCTGATCCTGGCTGACGAACCGACCGCCAACCTGGATACCGAGAATGGCAAACAGGTCATGCAGATCATGGAGAAGCTGAACAAGGATACCGGTGTCACTTTTGTCTTTGCTACGCATGACCCCCGTGTCATCCAGTATGCTCACCGGGTTGTCACACTTCGGGATGGCCAAATTATCGAAAATAATGGCAATGGGAAGTAGTCCCAGGAGGCGCGATGAAGTTCAATCTGCTCTTGCTCGTGATATTAACCTTTTCCCTGGTGGCATGCGCTGGCCTTGCAAAAACCCCAACCGCCCTCCCGACTGTTTTACTGGGTAACGCTGCCTCCACGCCTGTGCCAACCAGTGTTGCTGGCGTGAGTGTAACCGCCTCCGGGATTGTTGTTGACGACCAGGAAGCCCATATGGCTTTCAGTCTGGCCGGAAATGTCAAACTGGTAAATATTGTACTCGGTGATCAGGTCCAGGCTGGTCAAATCTTGTTCCAATTGGACGATACCACCCAGCAGATCGAGTTGGAGCAGGCCAACCTGGCATTGCGTGAGTTGACTTCGCCCGAAGCGATTGCGAATGCCAAACTGGCCATCACCACCGCTCAGACCAATGTAACCAATGCGCAATTGGCATTGAACAATCTGCAATATTGGAAAAACACTGCCCTGATCCAAAATTACTATTCCAATTACGTGCTTGCCAAGGCCAATCTGGATAAGGCGCAGACCGCTTACGATAATACGCATGCCGGGCAATATATCAACAACGCCAACCAGGCTGCCGCCTATAATACTCTCTATACCGCCCAGCAAGCCTACAATAATGCCCAGTATTATTATAGTCTTTATTCGCAGGCGCCCACCCAGACACAACATGATCAGGCCCAGGCGAATCTGGACCTGGCCAATGCCACGCTGAAGAACGCCCAGGTCTACCTGGCAGCATTGACAGGCGGGACAGTCCCTGTAGATGCCACCGGGACAGCCTTACTCCAGCTCAAACAAGACCAGTTGGCTGTACAGATAGCCCAGGAAGACTTGGATGCCACCCGTTTGGTTGCGCCGTTCTCCGGTGAAGTCGCCTCTGTTGCTGCGAGTGTTGGGGATTACGTCTCGACTGGCCAGATTATCCTGGTCATTAGCGATGTGAATCACATGCACATTGAGACAACCGACCTGAGTGAAAGGGATGTTCCTAAGATCAAGCTCGGTCAAGCGGTAACGGTTTCCATCAAAGCCTTGAATCAGGATTTGTCTGGAAAGGTCAGTGCGATTTCACCGACGGCGGATACTCTGGGTGGGGACGTGGTATACAAGGTGGCCATCCTCCTGGATACCCTTCCCTCCAACCTGCGCTCCGGGATGAGCGTGGATGTGCTGTTCAATACTGGCCAGTAACATACTTTTGAACCAGCCGATAAAATGGACAGGTGTTCACCTGTCCATTATCTCTTTTCCTCCATCTCCTGGAATTTTCGAAGGTTCAAGGATTTGTGATTGGCGACTGGAAATTACTTACATTAAGGAATAGGAGCTGGTTTGGTCTTACCACCCAGAACTCGGAAGGTGACTGCCCCAATCGCTAGCGGGAACCAAAATGTGATGAAACGGTAGGTCAGGGTAATCAGAAGGGCGGTTGCCATATCGACGCGTAGCGTGTTCAAGGCAATTGTCATGACACCCTCGACCACACCCAGCCCGGATGGAGTTGGGGATACGATCAAGAACAGATATCCGATGGCAAACCCGCCCACCAGCGTCCCAACGGTAAAGGGCGTTCCCAGCGCCAGGAAGGTGAGAGCAAGTACACAAATGAGCAGGGCAAAGTTATTCAACGCAAAAAGGAAAGGCCAAAGCAATTCCTCGCGTTTGCCGCGCAACATCGAGATCCCATCACCAACTTCGTGTGCAAATGTAAAGGGACGCTCCGATTGTATATAATCCCGGTGTATAAAGGGTCGCAGGACGCGATTGATGACTCCCGCCAGCCACGCCAGTGCTTTACCCAGCCTTTCGGTTGATTTGTACCCCAGATATAATAAAAATGCTATAGCTCCGGCAATTGTTAACAGGATGGCGGCAGCAGTTAATTCGCCCGGATTCAGATTGTTCCGACGGATCAGGACGATGAATCCGAGCGTTAGTACGCAAAAAAAGGCCAGGTAGTCGAAGAGGATATATAAAACTCCCACTACCGTTACGCGACCGGTTGAATGGTTTTGCCGGGTGGCGTCATCCAGGAAAACGGCCATTCCTCCGATGCCTACACTGGGCGCGATCACATTGACAAAATTGGCTGCCGTGGCGACCAGCACCAAATGCGAGGTTTTTTCTCTAAGTCCCACCAGGCGATATATGGAACCGTAATCGGTGGCGGAATTGAACATCCATATTAATTCAACGATAAAGGCGGCTATCAGAAAACGATAGTTGCTGTGATGCAGGGTATTCAGGAAGTCTTTTAGTTCGGAAAAACGCAGGAAGACAAACACAATCGCCAGAAGCAGGATCAGCGCTACAATGATTTTCCGCATGACAGAATTATACTGGATTTCATTAAAACAAGCCCTTCCGCAGGCCCAAAGGCTGCGGAAGGGCTTGTTTAAGTTCTTTATGCCTGAATATATTATCGGCGCCGCCCGCCCAGGCCGCCCACCAGCGTGACGTAATAGAGTAATTGCAGTACCGCTGTTACCAGTGCGGCAATATAGGTCAGGGCAGCCGCGTTGAGTACAGTGCTGACGCCGTGCAGTTCATCCGGCCCGGAGATGATGCCGGTCTCTTCCAGCAAGACCCGCGCCCGGGCGGAAGCATTCAATTCCACCGGCAGGGTTGCCAGGGCGAAAACAACCCCTCCGGCGAAAATTGCCACACCCAGCCAGGCTAGATTTACTCCTAAAGCCATACCCGCATAGCTTAATAACAAGCCGAGGATGATCAGGATCCAACCCAAGTAGGAGCCAATGTTGACCATCGGTACCAGCGCAGCCCGGAACCGCAAAGGGAAATAGCCTTCGGCATCCTGTTGCGCATGACCGAGTTCATGAGCAGCCACCGCCAGCGAGGCTACGGAAGCATTTCCTGCCACGTCCTGGGATAAATGCAGCACTTTCGTGCGCGGGTCATAGTTATCGGTCAGGTTTCCGCGAACTCCTTCGATTTTGATCCCATGCAGCCCGGCCCGGGCGATTAACCGTTGCACCGCTTCATAGCCGGTCATCCGGCTGCGGGCCGGCACCTGGCTCCATTTATTGTAAGCTGACTTGACATAAATTGAAGTGATGACCATCAGCAGGAGAGCTGGAGCCATACACAATAGGTAAATCGGGTCAAAGAATAACATGCATCACCTCTTTCAACTGTGCCTTTCCAGCACAGGCAGCTTTGTAGTAGTGACTTTATCATCCCCATTGGGGATAATCGTTTTTTAGCCGGATGACGACTATTTCTCTTGGGATGATAAGGGCATTGCTCCGTTTTCATGATCTATCAGGTATACGTGTTTATGGATTCGTTAGTTGCTTTATAGCCGCATCCAATTGTGGGTCCTTGCCGGCCTTAATATCATCAGCAGTCATTGGCACAACAATGTCAGGCGTCAGGCCCTTCTTGTCGATGGTATTTCCCTTGGGTGTCAGCCATCTGGCAATCGTCACAGCGACAGCGCCTTGGTTGTTGGACGGAGTGCTGGAAAGGGGTATCCAGAGTTGAACGGTACCTTTTCCGTAGGTTGTCACTCCAAGCAATTTGGCGCGCCCGGTGTCTTGCAGTGCCCCCGACACGATTTCGGATGCGGAAGCCGAATACGCGTTTACCAGCACAATCATGGGGAGGCTTTTATCGGTCGCCAGCCCACCCGGAGTCGCATTGTGGGGCGTTATTTTACCATCACCGGTTTTTTCCGAAACGATCACGCCGCTGGGGATGAACTCGGATACCACGGCGATGGCTGTGTCCAGGTAGCCACCACCGTTATCGCGCAAGTCAAGGATCAGGCCTTTCGGATTCTGTGCCATCAATGCGCCTAATTGTTTGTGTAAGTCGCTCGCCGTGGTATCGCCGAAAGTGGCAATCTGTATATAGGCAATGTTGTTCGCCAGCAACTTGCTGGTAACACTGGGAACGACAATGGTTGCACGCGTAATTTGAACGTCAAATGGCGCTGCCTGCCCCGGACGCTGAATGGTCAGTTTGACAATAGATCCTTCCGGCCCAAGCACTTTCTGCCGGACCGTTTCGGGAATCAAGCCGGTCACATCCTTGCCATCCACTGCTATGATTTGGTCGCCTGCCTGCAGGCCGGCTTTTTCTGCCGGAGAGTTCGGGATCGGCTTGGTTATCGTCAACAATTTTCCAGTGGTATCCACGTAGGCTCCAATCCCGGCATAGTTGCCTGCCAACTGGCTGTTTGCGTCTGTATAATCCTGGGGGGTCAAATAGAGCGTATGGGCATCACCCAGCGATTGCATCATGCCGCTGATGGCACCCTGCATCAGCAGGGTGTCATTCACCGGCTGGTCCACGTAATCCTGGTGGACGATTTTCCAGGCGGCCCAGAATGGGGCGAATAAAGTGGTTAAATCTGAGGGCGTGCCACCCTGGTTACCATTTGTGGCAGTGAGTGGGGCAGAAGCGGTGCCAATCGGGATAAAATGTCCCGCTGCGAAACCCCCGCCAAACGAAACCACCACCAGTACAATCACCACACAGGTGAGTAAGACTGCACGTAAAGGTTTATTCATACCAATCTCCTTAAAGGATAGTGCCAAATGGTAGCATACCCTGATTAAAACATAATGAAATTTGGTGCTATGGGAATTTTCGAGTTAACGAGGTAAATGGGGGTTTGGGCAGGCTGCACTTGCCCAAACCCGTATATCCTTTCCTATAACTCGGAAATTTCCGTAGATCTACATTCTAGCAGGTTGGTGTTAGAAGAGTATTAAATCCGCCCATCCAACAGTCCCGGCAAATCCGTGAGATACCGCAGGGCCGCGTCTGCATCATCGCCGGGGGTATCCTTGCCTACCAGGATGGTATACATGTCCATGTTCCGTGCGGCCCGCGTAATCCGCATCTGGTCATCCAGCAAGACACAAGATGTTCGTACTGGATTGCCAGCCGCTTTCAGAGCCATTTCAAATGCCTCGGGCATCGGTTTGCAGAACGGCGCCATGCTGTGCACATCAATAATCCCGTCGAAAAGCCCCTGCAAGCCTACTGCATCCAGTACGCGCCTGGCGTGGTTCGTATCGGCATTGGTAAGGATGAACTTCCGGGCAGGTATGCCAGCAATCGCGGCATGTACGGCCGGGTCTGGATGGAGGTAATGGTCAAGTGGAACATCGTGGACAAATGCCAGATAATCATCCATATCCACGGAGTGTTTGGCTTGCAGCCCGCGTAGCGTCGTCCCGTATTCCCGGAAATATTTTTCCCGGATGCTTACCACCTGATCTGGTGGAAATCCCATCCGTTCGGTCATGTAAAGGGAGATGCGCCTCCCAATTGCTTCCCACAAGCCGGTGCTGGAGGGATAAAGGGTATCATCAAGGTCGAAGAATAATGTCGTAAACAACATGGGTCTATTATAAGCGGTATATAATACAGGCATGCCCATCCGAATCCTGTCCCCTGAAGTTGCCTCGCAGATTGCCGCCGGGGAAGTGGTGGAACGCCCCGCTTCAGTTGTGAAAGAACTCGTGGAAAATGCCCTTGATGCCGGGGCAAAATCCGTGAGCGTAGAAATCGCGGCGGCTGGCCGGACCCTGGTACAGGTGGCGGATGATGGGGCTGGTATTCCGCCGGACGAATTAGCCCTGGCGATTGAACGACATGCCACCTCCAAGCTGACCTCTGCCGAGGACCTATTTCGTATTGCCACCTTGGGCTTCCGCGGCGAAGCTCTTGCTTCGATTGGCTCCGTCTCCCGGCTAACAATCAATTCGTGCACGCCTTATGCACCAGTGGGGGCGCGTTTGCACGTGGAAGGCGGCCGCATTGGCAGGCTGGAGAAAACCGGATCGCCGGTTGGGACTGTAGTTAGGGTGGAAGATTTGTTCTATAATGTCCCAGCCCGCCTCAAATTTCTGAAACAAGATGCGACCGAGCGCCGGGCAATTGATACGCTCGTGACGCGCTACGCCCTGGCTTATCCCATGGTACGTTTCAAACTAACAGAGGACGGCACTGTGTCACTGCATACCGCCGGGGATGGTGACCGGCGTGCCATCCTGGCAGCGCTCTATGGTGTGGATGTTTCCCGCCAGATGCTGGATATAATTTCTGAAGAAGAAGGTTTTAAGGTAACCGGTTTTATCAGCCCTACCGCACTGACGCGTTCCAACCGCAAGGGAATCACCTTCTTCGTGAACGGGCGCTGGGTCCAGGATACTCCGCTTAACTCGGCCCTGCTCCAGGCGTATCACACGCTGCTCATGGTTGGTCGGTACCCACTGGCGGTCTTGTTCATTGAAGCACCACCCGAAGAAGTGGATGTGAACGTTCATCCGGCCAAGGCTGAGGTACGGTTTCGCAGCCCGGAAAAAGCCTTCAGCTTTGTCCAGCGTGCCACTCGCCGGGCTTTGCTGGCTTATACGCCAATCCCCCAGCTGGCGCCGCAGAATTTATGGGGCGCGTCATCACAGTCAGGACAGATCGACCCAACCTGGAATCTCGCCCACGATTTTGTGGACGAAAAACAAAATCAAGAAAACGAGAGACAGCCTGAAGGAGTTGACCTTCAATCACCAATTATCAATCTGCAATCAACCATTGCGCACTTTCCGCTGTTGCGTTTGATTGGCCAGATTGGAGCTACTTATTTGGTTGCCGAAGGCCCGGATGGACTATATCTGATTGACCAGCACGCTGCCCACGAACGTGTCCTCTTCGAGAAGTTAATGGCGCAGTTTGTGCAGCGAAATATCCCCTCGCAATCACTCCTTACTCCGGTAGTGGTGGAATTATCCCGTTCGTCTGCCGAAATGATAAATACCCAAATCCCAGTTCTTCTTCATCTCGGATTCCAAGTCGAACCCTTCGGGCAGAATAGCTACCAGGTGCGTACCCTACCGGTCCTTTTTGCCAACAGCGATCCAGCCACAGCCCTGCGTGCCCTGGTTGAGGATTTCGAGGAAGACGAATCCCCACTCCAGAACGAGATTGAAGCCAAAATTGCCGGACGGGTCTGCAAGCGCCTGGCGGTCAAAGCTGGTCAGGTCCTTTCACCAGAGGAACAGCGTGCCCTTCTGGCGGACCTGGAAGCCTGCACCTCACCGCGCACCTGCCCGCACGGCCGTCCAACCATGATCCATCTATCAGTCGACATGCTCGAACGGCAGTTTGGAAGAAAAGGCGCCCGCTAGAGGCTCAGCTTAGCAGAGTCCTGGTTGGAAAGGTATGGGTTTTTTCATGCAATCCCTCCGACTGTCATACCAATCCCTTTCACTGCGTGATATTCCCAAACCGTATAAACCCATTGAAGCCCTCATCTCCATCCGATTCCCTGACATCTCGGAATAGATATTCAAGATGCTATGCAATTACCAACTCACCTGCCAAATGGGTTGGTGGCAATAACGTCCGTGCAGGGGTTGAAAATGTTAGAGGTATTTCTGAAGCCATAATTTCCATGGATTCAGGATAATTTGCTTGAAAAGCGAACGGGTCAATGCTTTGATTTGGGAATATGAATAGTGAATGTTGCCCCCTGGCCATATTTCGATTTGACTTCAATGGTCCCGCCGTGTCCCGAGACAATTTCCTTGCAAATGGATAGCCCCAAGCCGGTTCCGGCCACTTTGCCTTCGGATGCCTGCACCCGGTAGAATTTTTGAAAAAGATGTGGGACCGCTTTAACCGGAATGCCTGTACCGGTATCGCGAATGGCAAGTGTCCACTCATTATCTTCCAATCCCCCAATCATGACCACCTTGCCATGGGGGCAGTTGTACTTGATGGCATTGCTCAGCAGGTTTAGCACCACTTGTTTGATCTTGTCCCGGTCAGCCTCTACCTGAGGAAAATCAGATGGAATTTCAACTTCCATGGTAATAGAACACTCATCCGCCTGGCTTTGCATGATTTCGATGCATTCGTAAAGCATGCCGGCCAGGTCGAAGATTGTGAGATTAAATTGGACACGACCGGATTCCAATCGTGCCAGATCAAGGTAGGCGGAGGCCAGAGTATTTAGGCGCAATGTTTCATTGTAAATGTTATGGATCATCGATTGGCGTTGTTCCTGAGACATTTCCGGGCGGAGCAGCAGGTAGGTGGCGGTACCAATGGAAGCCAGTGGGGTACGCAGTTCGTGTACGAATTCGGCCACAAGGTCAGACTGGTGGAACAGGCGTGCATTCTCGATCGCTACTGCCGCCTGGGCTCCCAACACCTGCATCAGGTCTTCGTCGTCATCAGTAAATTCCCCGACCTGCTTATTAATGACCTCCAGAACTCCCACAACCTTATCCTTGGTGATTAGCGGGACACCCAGCAGGGAACCGGTGGTGACATGTGTTTGTTTTTCGATGGTGGAGAAATGGCGGGGATCCTTCTGGGCGTTCGTTATGCGCGCCGCCTTGTGATTGGTAACGATCCACCCAGCAATGCTTCCATCCAACGGTACAACCAGACCGCGCATGGTTGGTTGGTCGAGATTGGTGGCAACCTGGAAAAACAATTGGCGCGCTGCATCATCATAGAGCAGGATTGAGGCAGCCTCCGACTCGGTCAAGTCGGATGCGGCGGAAACAATTTGGTTGAGCAGGATATCCAGATCGAGGGTCGAGGCCAGATCACGGGCGATATCAATCAGCCGTCGGTATCCCTCCAGCCGCTTTTCGTTGTTATTCATTTCTTTATTTCAAAGTCAAGCACTGCGGTAGCTAGCTTGGCAAACTGTTGTGCAGTCAGGCTGTCGGGACGTGAAATGATGGCCAGCGTTTTCATGCGGGTGGCCATGTAGATTAGTTCAGGGGCAGGGGTTATGGCAACAACAGGAAGTTGGCCAAGCTGGTTTTCCATCTCCTGCATGGTTAACTGTGTGTCTGAGCGGATTCGGTTTACCACAACAACCTGCACATTTGCTTTGGGAACACCTGCATCGATCAGGTCATTTATGAGCATATTGGAATGGGCTATTGCATTTGCCACCGGTTCGGCTACCACAAATATGAGATTGCAAGATGCGATCAGTTTCTGGGCCAGAGCTGTCAGACCGGCTCCAAGATCAAGCACCAGATAAGCAGTTAGATAACTCATCCGGTTCACCAGTGCTTCCATTGGCGCTACGGAATTTGCCAGAGCAGCGTCTTTTGGTTGAACGGAACCAAACAATAGGCGCAGGCCGGTATCATGGACAAAGAGTTCTTCCTTTACTTTCTGGCGTGTCATTTCAGCAATATTGCCTGTAAGGAGTTCAGTCAGGGCTCTTGGTTTTATCTCGCCCAAGTCCGGTCCGAGAGTACCCATCCCGGGGCGCAGTTCTGCCACGATGACATCCGCCTTGGTGGCCTGGCGCAGGGCACCACCGAGGTTGACGGCCACAGTTGATACACCCTGCCCGCCACGCGGGCTAAGGATGCCGATGGTCATAGCACGCTTCTCCGTTGGCAATGGGCTGGTCATTACTTTTCCTTTCGATGTACGCGCCAGCAGTGCCTTGACGTGGGCGTTCAGCTCGGATGGATGCGTTGGTTTGGTCAGGTAATCATCCGCGCCGGCCTCGAAACCGGTCACTTTGTCGTCCAACTGCGTCTTGGCAGTGAACATAAGGATGGGGGTATTGGCCGTCAGCGGATTGGCGCGCAAACGTTTGGCCACCTCGTACCCATCCATTCCTGGCATCATCACATCCAACAGAATCAGGTCGGGATTCTCGTTTTCCGCCTGTTCGAGACCCTGCAGACCATTATTAGCGGCTAATATCTGATAGGACTGTTTCTGGAGCATCAGTCCAACCAGTTTCAGGGTATCCACATCGTCGTCAATAATAAGGATTTTTTCGGCCATAGTAGAGCCTCCGGAGAATTAATAAAGTCTAGCATAAACCGGCTGGAGAAGCAAGCCGGCATTTCAGGTTTTTGCCCTGGTTCTCCGCAATTTCTCCCGCCAGGCTTCACACTCACTTCACAATCCCAGCCTATACTCAGGTTAGATTTCAAGAGAAATCTGAAAAATAAAATCACAATAAATATCTTCGAATTTTATTGTGATCATCCAATGAATATTTTGAAAAGGAGAAAAAATGAGAATTCTTTGGAGAGTTTTGGTTGTAATTGTTTTGATCGCTGCCATCCTCGGCATCGGCGTGTATGCCTATAACATTGGCATGGCCCAGGGGCTGGCGCAGAAGGTTCAGGCCCCGGCAGTTGGTTCAGTCCCGATGCCCTATCTATATTACGGGCACCCCTTTCCCGGGTTTAGTTTTGGCCTGCTTGGCTGCTTGGTCCCACTGTTCCTGTTGTTCCTGATCTTTGGCAGCCTGCGCCTCTTGTTCTGGCACGGATCAATGGGCCTCGGTCACATGCACCGCCGGCATTGGGACTGGCGGAATGATAATGGCAAGGATGTGCCGCCTTTCTTTGCCGAGTGGCACCGCCGGGCGCACGCCGGCCCGGAGCAAGAGAAGAAAGATTAATCCCTGCACAGCGCAAACCCGGGCCTTGGAAAAGAGCTCGGGTTTGTTGCGCAAAGCATTCCTTCCCCTTGGTGCGCGAATGCGGTAATATTCCTTAATTATCATGAAAAGCATCCTTGTCGTTGACGATGAAACTAAAATTGTCCTTCTGCTGCGCGATTATCTGGAGCACGCCGGCTTTCGCGTTTTGACCGCGGCCAATGGGAAAACTGCCCTGGCGTTGGCCCATACCGAAAAGCCGGATCTGATCATTCTCGACCTAGGTCTGCCGGAGATGGACGGATTGGATGTCACCCGCATGCTGCGCAAGGACTCGAATGTGCCGATCATTATTTTGACCGCCCGTTCCGATGAGACCGATAAATTGATTGGCCTGGAATTGGGTGCGGATGATTACATAACCAAACCGTTCAGTCCCAAGGAAGTGGTAGCGCGTGTCCGGGTAGTGTTTCGCCGGATGGAAAACTACAGCGAGACCAACATTGAGATTCTCCATGCTGCCGATTTGACGCTGGATATGCCACGCATGCGTGTCATGGCTGCGGGTCGGAACATCGAAGAGTTTACACCAACGGAATTCGAACTGCTGGCTGCCATGGCCCGCCACCCCGGACGCGTTTTCACGCGCAACCAGTTACTTGAAACGGTTCATGGGGTTGCATTTGAATCGTATGAACGCGCCATAGACGCGCATATCAAGAACATCCGTCGTAAGATCGAACCGGGAACGGGCGAACCGCGCTACATTCTCACCGTCTATGGCGTTGGGTACAAGTTTGGCGATCAATGAAATATGGGTGATATAAACGAGCCTTCGCCTATGCACAGGCACGTCCGTTTCCATCACAGAAAACCCAGATGGTGGCCGGAAAATGAATCCTGGCCGCCAGTGCAGCCACACTGGCGCGCCACGCGCGGGCGTTTTTTCCGGCGCATGGGCTGCGTGATTGCTCTAGTCAACCTGCTGGCCATTTTGGTTTTCGCGGTGGTTTTGGGGCTGGTATTAAACAGCCTGGGCATCATTCACATCATTTATGAACCAATCAGGTGGGTCATTCCGGTTGGGATTGTTCTCTTGATATTTGCTTTCGGTTCACTGGTCTGGGGTGGACGCGGGTTGCGCCATATGTCTGCCCCTGTTGGCGATTTTCTGGAAGCCGCCGGTCGCATCACGGAAGGGGATTATTCCCCACGCGTAGCAGAGCGAGGCCCGTTGGAGTTGCGCGCACTGGCGCATGCTTTTAACGTAATGGCCGCACGCCTGCAATTGACCGAGGAACAACGTCGTGACCTTATGGCCGACATCACGCATGAACTGCGCACACCGCTGACGGTAATCCAGGGTAACCTGGAAGGCTTCCTGGACGGCGTTTATTCCCCCGACGAGGCCCGCTTGAAATCGCTGCTTGAAGAAACCCAGGTTCTTGCACGCCTGGTGGAAGACCTGCGTACGCTGGCGCTGGCGGAAAGCGGCGCTTTGCAGCTCAAAAAGGAACCCACCGACCTGGCGCTGTTGATTGGAGAGACCGTCTCTGCTTTTCGTACCCAGGCGGATGCTGCCGGGGTAAAGCTCGACTTCCAAAGCGGTTCGGACGCGCTGGTCCTCAACCTCGATCCGGAACGCATTCACCAGGTTTTATCCAACCTGATCGCCAATGCGCTTCGCTTTACCCCGTGCGATGGAACCATCCACGTGGGGTATAAGACCACCCTGAAGAAGGATGGAAAATACGCTGAGGTTACCGTGGAAGATACCGGGGTAGGTATTGCCCCGGAAGTATTACCCCACATTTTCAATCGCTTCTACAAATCACGCGACTCCAGTGGCACCGGTCTGGGGTTGCCAATTGCCCGGCATCTGGTTGAGGCGCACGACGGAAGTATTTCCGCTGAAAGCCAGACCGGCCATGGGACTACCATTCGCTTCCGCCTGCCTGCGGATTAATAAAGAAGGGCTCGCGCAGAATCTCTTTTTATCCGCTACTCTACGCTGCTATGCCTTTGTTGCATACTTACCGCTGCGTGGCACTCGTACCATTCCGTTCTGTTGATACTCGCCAACTTTTTCTGCCTTATGCTGCATAACAGCATAAGTCTGGCGAAAATTCACGTGGACGTTTACAACGCAGTGGCCTTAGATCATAATCTTGAAGTTCTATTTCGAATTTTATATGTGCTCGGCCTCTTCCGCCGCATCTGCCTCTGCCTTGGTCTTGTGGACCGTCCCTTCCGGATGATTGGGGGGTGAATACAAGGTATAAAGTTTTAATTGTCGAGTTTTTGAATTATTGATGACATTATGATAAGTGCCTGCCGGAACGATAACGGCATCCCCTTCCACTGCGATATGTTCTTCCGAACCATTGAAGATGAACTTTGCTTCACCTTTTTCAATCCGGAAGAATTGATCCACTTTGCGATGCACCTCATTCCCGATTTCCTCGCCTTTCTGAAGACACATCAGGACGAGCTGAGTGTGTTTGCCGGTGAATACCACCTGACGAAAATAATGGTTCTGTTCAGTCAATTTTTCTACGGATCCAACGAAACCAGTCATAATTTATTTCTCCTTGTCTGGTTGCTCGAAAGAAGGGCAAATGAAGTGATGGAAGGATATGTTTCCCTGAAAATATTGTAGCATAAAAAAGTAAGGACTTGGGGTATAAACACCCCAAATCTTCTTTTTCCCGCCCCGGTTTTGGATTGTGTGGTATTCAGGCATCTTGATCTCCATGAATCCGCATCCGTAAAAAGTGCCAGGGGTTCTTCTTATAAAGGGAAATCTGTATGAATCTTGTCACCGGCGCTACAGGTCACATCGGCAATGTGCTCGTGCGTGAATTGCTTGCAGGCGGCCAAGGCGTCCGGGCGCTTGTGCGTTCCGGAAAGATGCCACCTGCCCTGGCAGGGCTGGATGCGGAAATTGTCCCCGGAGACGTTCTGGATGAAGATTCCCTTGAACGTGCCATGCGCGGTGTCAGCCTGGTTTACCACTTAGCTGCTCGGATTAGTCTCGCAACCTGGCCAGATCGGGAAACAGAGCGTGTCAACCTGGAAGGAACAAACAATGTCATTTCGGCCATGCGCCGGTCTGGCGCCACCCGTCTGGTTTATGCCAGTTCCGTCTACGCGTTGCGGAAACCAGCCAATGGTTTCCGGATCGATGAAACACAACCTTTTGACGTCCTGCATTGCCTAGGCGCTTACGATCGTTCCAAGGCGCGTGCCTCGTTGGCAGTCCAGAGTGCCGTGGCGGACGGGTTGGACGCAGTCATTGTTTGCCCCACTGCGGTCACCGGACCGTACGATTTTCAAAATTCAGAAGCCGGGCGCGCCATCCGCCTTTACATGCAGCCGGGACTGAAATTCACCGTAAAGGGCGCGTACGACTTTATTGATGTGCGAGATGCTGCAGACGGTTTCATTCTGGCAGCCGAAAATGGCCGGCGTGGGGAGACATATATATTGAGCGGCGACCGGCTGACGGTTAGAGAAGTGGTCCATCTGGTCTGGCAGGCTACCCAGGGCTGGCATGCCAATCTCGAAGTCCCACTTTGGCTGGCCTATTGGGTTGCAGGATTGATGCCATTCTATGCAAACCTGACAAATACCCAACCGATTTTTACGCGCTATTCCCTGGACGCCATATGCAGTAATTCGCATTTCAGCCATGCCAAAGCCACTCGTGAACTGGGCTTTCAGGCGCGCCCGGCATCCCAGGTAATAACAGATGCCGTCAGGTGGTTCCAACAAGGGCCGGCAGCGGAGGTGCCGATACCTGCAACGATGCCCAAAACGGCCATCTGACGGCCGCTTTGTCTTCGAGGAGTATAATCGCCCCGGAGGAAAACCTATGCCATCCGTAATTGATCCCGAAACACTTTATGTAGACGATCTCCCTGCCATCTGGTCGCCGGTGCAATGGGAGTTGACAGAAGAAGAACGGATCCAGGCTGTGGAAGAACAAGCCACCGCCAGCCTGTTGTGGACGATGGACGCACCGGAAGCCATTCTGCGCCTGCTGCTCAGCGAAACCGGCATCCACCGATTAAGTGACCAGCCAAAAGGATACAACCCGGAAGAACAGGGCGATTGGGATAAGGATCTAATCACCTTTGGCCCTGACCGTCCCATCAAACTGGAATCGATAGAGCGGAAGCCAACCAGCCTATACCTGGTGTACGATTTTGGGGATTTGGGCCATTGGGAGTTTGTGATCGAGTCGGAGAAGGTAACCATCGAACGGATTTAAGAACTCTTTGGGGAAATCCCCGGTTTTGTAACCTGATCTAGCCGGACATATAGCCGTTTATTCATGCTACCCTTGTTTTCCGTGCGGAAGATCGAGAACCGGCCGGCTTCGGATGTGCAATGTACGTGTGTACCCCCACAGGCTTGGGCATCAAACCCCTCTATTCCCACCACCCGGACCTGCCCGTGGGAGATCGGCGGTTTGACATCCAGCGTTCTCAGCAAATCCACGCGCCGGCGGAATTCATCCTCCGGGATCACTAGAGAATTAATTCTATGATTCTCGACGATGACGGCATTCACTTTTTGCTCCAGTTCAGCGCTTACCACCGCGGAGAAATTTAGCGGGTTGAAGTCGATCCGGGAATAATCGACTCCGATTTGAACTCCGGTAATCCAGCCCTGGTAATCGCGTAAAGCGATCGTGTTCAGGATATGCAGGACGGTGTGATAGCGCATCAGTGCCATCCGCCTGTCTTTGTTTAGAATGAGCTGAATGGATCTTCCCAGCATGGCTGGGAGTGGAGGAGTGTCGCAGGTATACCAAATGATCTCATCCGCAGTTGCTTGGGCTGATGCTATCTCGAGCACCTCTCCGCTCTTCAACTTGACGAAACCTTCATCGGGAAGTTGTCCTCCGCCGCCCGGATAGAAGCAGGTCCGGTCGAAGGCCAGGCTGTCAGCCTGGATTGCGCTGACTACAGCATCTGTTTCAAAGCAGTAGCTATCCTGGAGATAAAGGCGCTCAGTTGCAGACATGCATTGATTTTACAGTAAATCCTGTTCCCGGGTTGCCAGTGCCATGCGACCTTACCCCGTTGTTTTCCTTGACAAAATGGCTACCAGGTATGTCTCATAAATCCTGTGGTATGTTCGTAGTGCCTTATGCTGAATGGCGGAGTAAAGCACTTTAGTACCTCTTATTTGATTAATAATTCATCCCAAAGGTTTTCAGGAAGTATATGCCGTTTCCACTAACTTTCGGGATGTTTATTGCTTTTTTTACTTGTTTACTAAAGTATTTCTTGGTGATTCTTTGTTCTTTTTGTGATTAATCTTTTCCCTTCCGGCTCTTCCAAATTAGTGTGTAGGAGTATCTGTCGGGGCAAGTGTGTCGGTGGCGGTAAAGCTGGGTATAACTGTAAGACTCCCGGTCGGAGTGGAACTAGGGACGCCGACATTGATCACGACAGTCAGTAACGTCCCAAAATTGACACTTTTATCATCGTAAAGGGACCAAACTCCCGTCAATTTGCCGGTCTTGTTGGGTACCGTCAGGCTTATTGAAATATCCGCAGTCTGGCCTGCTGCAACTGCAGAAGTTAAAGGCACCTTCGTTTGCCCACCCATCAGCTCCCCATAGGAATAACCGAGATAGAAAGCGGTGATCCATGTACAGGTGCCCGTGTTCTGCACGCGCCAGGTTTTCGTGAAATGCTGGTTAACGGCCATTTGCGTGCCATCCGGGATGGTGACATCCGAGACGAAGGCGGCATCTTCGCATTTCTGGACGGTCGGAGAGGCCGTTACCACCGTTGCCGGCATAAGTGTCGGGGTGTTGGTGAAAAGCGGCGTAGGCGTAAGAGTGGGAGCCTGTTCGGTGAGCTGGGAAATGACCGTCTTGGCAGCCTCGGTGAAGAGTGCTGGAACGTCTACGGGCGTAGATGTGGTTGTGGGGGTTCCGGCTGCGGCTCCTCCACAGGCGCTTAGAACCAGGACAGCGATGATTACAACCATGCCAAAATAAAGATTATGTTTTTTCATATTTTCCTTTCTTGGAGAGTACCCTCTCGAATATTCGAATCAACCGGAAACGGGGGAGCGGCTGCAATGCCGGGACCGAAGGCCGGTGATGATTTGTTAGCTCCGGCTGTGGTCAGCGTACCATCCGGGTTGTCCATGCTGTGCATGTCCGGCAGGTCGCCTAAACCCATTTTACCAGATTACTTGCCACCAGTATTTCTAGTTCGGAAACAAGCTGTGTGAGCAGCTTTTTTGACTTAATTACAGGTGTGCGCGATCATTATGTGAAAACTATAAGGAACAATGCCGAAAAAGGCCAAAAATGTGCACAGGGGTGGCAAAAAATGGCTTCCTGGCGGTTTTCTGCCATATATGGGGCAGTTGTTTTGCGGGAATCGGGGCAAAGACGAAGAAAAAAAGGTTGTTTTCTGCAAAATAGCGCCATTTTCGTAAACAATTTTTTAAGCGGTTTTAGGCAAAACCGGGCGTATTTCAGATTCTGTGGCATGGGTGGTCCTGCATTTTAATATGGAAAACCCGCCCCAAATTCTGGATGCACCTGTCCCGGGTGGATACTTGACTTGGGAGGAAAATCTTCTATAATGAATTCAGGTTCGGGCGGTATTAACAGCGCGGTTTTGTCCGTGGCTGATGAATATCCCAGGATGTTTATTTCATTCGAAATGCACACAGGGAAATCCATCAGAACGCTACGATATTTTGTTTTTGGAGATGATGGTATGAAAAAAGCCTTGGTCTGTGGAGCGGGTGGCTTTATTGGTGGTCATTTGGTCAAGAAGCTAAAAAAAGAGGGCATGTGGGTGCGCGGGGTGGATATCAAGCAGCCTGAATTCGCTCCCACACAAGCGGACGAATTCCTGCAATTGGACCTGCGTCAGCCTGAAAACTGCCTGGCTGCCCTGACCATCAGCGCGGGTACTTTTGACGAAGTGTACCAATTGGCAGCTGATATGGGTGGCATGGGCTTCATCCATTCAGCTGAGACCGAGATCATGTACAACAGCGCCCTGATCAATATCCACATGACCCATAATGCAGCCGAACTGGGTGTGCTGCGCTATTTCTTTTCCTCCTCGGTTTGCGTTTACCGTGATATGAAGCCTGGAGAACCGGAGATGACCGAAGCCGGAGCCATCCCCGCCAATCCGGATAACGAATATGGCTGGGAAAAACTGTACTCGGAACGTGTGGCACTTGCCTATGCCCGCCGGTATGGCATGCAGATAAGGATCGCACGTTTTCAGAACTGCTATGGTCCGGAGGGTACCTGGCGGGGCGGCCGGGAGAAGGCCCCGGCAGCCATGTGCCGCAAAATTGCCGAAGTACCGGATGGCGGTACGATCGAAGTCTGGGGAGATGGCACGGCCATCCGTTCTTATACCTACGTGGCCGACATGGTAGAAGGCATCTATCTGTTGATGCATTCCGACCTGGAAGGCCCGGCCAACATTGGCTGCCCGCAATATGTCAGTGTGGATGAGCTTGTCCACACGGTGGCGGAAGTTGCCGGGAAGCACATCCACATCAAGCACATCGAAGGTCCGGTGGGAGTGCAGTCGCGCAACTTCAGCAACGCCCGCATTTATTCTCTTGGCTGGAAGGCGAATTATTTCCTTAAAGATGGTATCGCCCAAACCTATCCCTGGATCGAGGCCCAGGTAAAAAAGAACCGGCCGGCGTGAGAATTAGTATACTGCTAGCGAACAATGGAACGGCAAATGTAATTCGTAAAACATTAATCGGCTGCTTTCCAACCCATAAACTCAATGAAAGCCCTTTATTTTCGTAGTCCGGATATTGCATGGCAGACTCGAATGCGCGATAATGGACAATAATTTAAAAAAAGGCGGTGAAAATGGCCAGGATCGTATTACAGGTGGCTTCAGGTTAGTGGATTGTCAATGTTTTATTGGTATGGTAAAAAGTATCAACGCAATGATCAAGTAAGAAAAGATGCAATATCCGAACGATTTCATACCAAAAGGAGAAGAATATGAATCAACAACAGGTTACGCCCGAAATCACCAGTGACGATAGACTGTGGGCAGCACTGGGGTATCCGATCGGCATCATCGCCCTTATCATGCTTTTTATCGAGGGAAAGAAAGACCGGCCATTCATCAAGTTCCATGCAGTCCAGGCGCTGGCCTTAACCGTTGCATTGATTGTCATCGAAATCGTAGTCAATATCTTAGAGGCAATCTTACGTCACATATCCCTTGGAATCTGCGGGCTGGTGGGTTGTTTCCTTCCGATCCTGTGGCTGCTGCTTTTCTGGCCGGCCATCCTGGCCTTTCAGGGAAAATATTTCGATATTCCGCTTGTCACCAATTTCCTACGCGGCCAGCACTGGATCGCATAAGCAATTAAGATCACATTCGGTTACTGCTTGTAGTGAAGAAGACAGTCGTTCTTCATCGTCTTCTCGTTCTTCGGGCTGACGAGATTTCTTGATGCTGTTGCCAGCCTTTTTTCCTTTGACAAATAGACAATTATCTATATAATACCAAATAGAAGGTAATCTATATGACAACATTTGACCCCGTTCTTTTTGCCAAAGCCCTCGCCGATGATACCCGCCAGAAGATCATGAAGATCTGTTGCTGCAACTGGCTATCGGTGAACGAGATCGTCGAGCATCTCAACGTGACCCAGCCGACCGTTTCCCATCACCTGGCGATCCTGCGTGAGGCCGGGCTGGTGGAAGTGCGTGAGGATGGCAAGCAGACCTTTTACCGCTTGAACCAGAAGCAGATCACGGTCTGCTGCGGTGAGTTGCGTACCACCTTCGCAGCAGAAGCGATCCCCACTGAGAAGGTTGCGTAATTTTTTTACGCGGATATATAGACCCTTGTCTATCCAAGAACGGAGAACCCATTGATGATTAATCTTGCTTCCATAACATCTGAGCCAAAAATACTGGCCGTTCAGACTCGGCTGACGACTGCAGACCACTGGGATCACTTCCTGGCGCGCATCGGCTGGAAACGCGCGGGACACCACGTGGAACCGGGGCTGTACGCCGTGGGTAACCCTGCGCCAGATTCGCAAGTCTTTGTTTCGGCCAATTATACGCTCAGTTTCGATGCGCTGCGTTCCGCATTGGATGGGATCGATGGTTATATTCTGGTGCTGGATACCAAAGGGATCAACGTCTGGTGCGCGGCCGGCAAGGGTACCTTCGGCACGGACGAGATTGTCAACCGGGTGTTTGCTACTCATCTCAAGGATGTGGTCACGCAGCGCAAGCTGATTCTGCCGCAGTTGGGTGCACCCGGTGTGGCTGCCCACGAAGTCAAGAAACGCACCGGCTTCTGGGTGGAGTACGGCCCAGTGCGGGCAGCTGAAATCCCCGAATACCTAAAGACTCACCAGGCCACCCCGCAGATGCGCAAAGTGGAATTTCCCCTGCGCGACCGGATGGTGCTCATCCCGGTGGACCTGATCCGCCTTATCCCCTATACGCTGGCGGCTGCCATCGTGATGTATTTTGTGGGTGGCTGGATCTCCAGCCTGGCAGCCATCACAACAGTATTGGCCGGGACGGTGCTGTTCCCGATCCTGCTGCCCTGGCTCCCGACGCACAATTTCAGCACGAAAGGCTTCCTGCTGGGCCTCCTGGCAGCCCTGCCGTTCGCGCTGTCGCCATTCTTCCGGCACCCGGATTGGAGCTGGTACCACCGGCTCGGCCAGGCCCTTGAATTCCTGCTGGCCATGCCGGCCGTGACCGCTTTCATCGCACTTAACTTCACCGGTTCGACCACCTTCACATCCCGCAGCGGTGTCAAACGCGAAATGTTCGCCTATATTCCGGCCATGGCCTGGACTTTCGGAACCGGCCTCCTGCTTGCCATTGTCTTTATCTTTGTACACTAAAGGGAGATTGCAAATGTTGAACGCCTACCTGGAAAATACGCTCGTCTACGAACCGGAATTATGCAATGGCTGCGGGGTATGCGCTGAGGTTTGCCCGCATGCGGCCTTCGAGATGGATGGCCGCCTGGCAGTACTGGTGCGGCCGCAGGTCTGCATGGAATGCGGGGCCTGCCAGCTTAATTGCATAACGAGGGCCATCCATGTGGAGAGCGGGGTGGGCTGCGCCTCCGCCATGATCCAGGCTGCCTTGAAAGGGCAGAAGGAAGTCGAATGTAGTTGCGGCTAGAATGCGCACGCCCGGTCTGATGGACGGGGGCAGGCACGGGCGTTTCTTTTTAGGTTTATATATAGACGTTTGTCTATTTGATATATTCGGGTACATTCAAAAAAGGAGAATCATATGACTTACATTATTCAACTGCTTGAAACAACGCTCACCAACGTGCTGCTGGCTTTTGCCCATAACTGGATCTACCTGATGGCCAGTATTCTGGTTGGTGTGTTGATCAAGCTGTACCTTGACAAGGATCGGGTGGCGGCTTATTTGCAGGGACACCAGAAGGGTGGGGTGGGGCTGGCGACCGCCGCGGCGGTCGCCACACCGCTGTGTTCGTGTGGGACCACCGCCATCGTAATTGGAATGATGGCTTCGATGATGCCCTGGGCGCCGATCGTGGCCTTCATGGTATCCTCGCCGCTCTCTTCCCCGGAGGGCGCGTTCTACACCGCCGGCCTGTTTGGCTGGCCGTTCGCGCTGGCAGCCTTTATCGCCTCCATCCTGCTTGGACTGACAGGTGGTCTGGTGGCAGGTTTGCTGGAAAAAAGTGGCTGGCTCAGGAACCAGGCCCGGTTGGTGCCTGCACCAGCGGCTCCGGTTGCCCCTCTTCCCCAGCCGCTTGAAGTGCAGAGTTCGTGTGGTTGCCAGCCGGCTGCGTTGATTCCGACAAACGCACTGGCTGCCCCGGCTGCCTGCGGGTGCAAGCCAACTCAGCCACCCTTGGCTTTCCAGACGCTGATTGGTTCGTACGAAAGTTCATTATCGCTGCCACTGGGGTCCGTTTCCAAAGCACGCGTGACCTTCCGGAGTTTCGGACTGCAACTATTCCAGGATGCGCCGCGATTGTTGGTCATGTTTTTCAGTTTTGCTTTCCTGGGGTACCTGCTGAATGGGTTGATCCCTAACGCCTGGATCACCAGCCTGTTCGGCAGCGGGCATGCCTACAGCGTTCCGTTGGCGGCCACGCTCGGCTTGCCGTTTTATATTAACAGCGAAGCCTCACTGCCGCTGGTGCGCGCCATGCTCGATTCCGGCATGAGCCAGGGCGCTGCACTGGCCTTCCTGATCTCGGGTGCCGGGACATCCATCGGTGCCATAACGGGAGCCCTGGCGATTGCCCGCTGGAGGGTGATTGCAATCGTTGTCGGGAGGTTATGGGTCGGTGCGATGGCGGTGGGGCTGGCCTTTAACCTGTTACTTGCCAGCGGCCTGATATAACCCCCTGCAGCCTTTTCCATACTTGGGGGCACTACTATATACGGGTGTTCGTGATTCCATTCAACCTAATTTTTCCCTCGAACCTTATCAACTGCATATCGCACCCGCCCGGCGGCTCACGAGCCGACAAGAAAAGACCGTTTGAGGGAAACGGGGTGAAAAAAGTTTCAGAAAGGGTGTTAGTATTCAACACCCCTTGCAGAAGGGGCGGCCGGGTACGTTTGGGAGTAGACTTCCCGATGGTTAGGAACGGGAACGTTCTGCTCCGGGTGTGTGACGTTTGGGCCAGCCGGTATTGGG
>Ga0187873_1000458_pt1 | contig 43236 bp, 58 predicted proteins | sample June2016WEW_16_1_2_FD_133012 | JGI IMG/M metagenome (GOLD analysis project Ga0187873, IMG submission 133012) | Peatland microbial communities from SPRUCE experiment site at the Marcell Experimental Forest, Minnesota, USA - June2016WEW_16_100 | ecosystem: Environmental > Terrestrial > Soil >...
ACGGTTAGGCGCGGATCCAGATGTTAAGTATTTACCTGATGGCAAGATGGTTGTAAATGTAAACCTTGCAACTTCAAATGATTATAAGAAAAATGAGGAATGGGTTAAGCGTCCGGCTTCTTGTCATCGGCTTGTAGCTTTCGGGGATATCGCTGAGGAATTGGCGAAGTATGCGAAAGGTAATAAACTTGAAATAGAGGGCAAGATCACATATCGTCAATGGGAAAATAAAGACGGTAATAAAATGACCTTAACAGAGATACAGGTTTGGAAGATCGAGGGTACACCGTCAGATGTAAAACCGAGTGCATCAGAACCCGTTGACGATGACATTCCGTTTTGAGGAATACAAATGACCTTCCGGACCGTTCTGGGCATTACCGGGCACGCTATTAACCGTAATCGGCTCAACCATGATTAACGTTGGGCTTGGCCTGTTAATCTTAGGCGCATGGTGCATTGTTTATTCTGCTTTTCTGCCGGAGGATAATTGACCAGACTCCACGATCCGCATATCTGCATGAGAGCAGAGTCTGTTGAGGAATATTTGGCAAGGGGAGGCAAAATAACACACGTTGGCTCGTACGCCAACATTCCTGATAAACTTACCCGACCCTGTAATAAAGCAAGGGATTTTGCCAGTTATGATTATAGTGATGCAGATTATCCTGCGAGTTTGAAGCATGGAAAATAAGGCAGTATCGGAATATTTAGCCAAAGGCGGCAAGATTCGCAAGATGCCTACTATTCACAAATCATCAGATCGCGCCAAGGTAAGAAAAAGATATGTGCTTGACCCGTGTCCGATATGCAAGGATTATCAGACTTGCAAAGACCCCTGCCCCAAAGTAGAGAGGTTTCTTAACCACGACGACGGCCTTGAATCATGGAAAAAGGTAACAACGATTGCTCACATTAACGGCAAACATGCCAAAGAAATGCCCCAAGGGGTGTCAACTTGCGAAGCTATATTAATAAATTATTTTATAGACCGCATGACACCACGGGAAATAGCAAATAACTATCACAAATCAAGGCAGTACATCCACCGCATCATAAAACACTATTCTAAAATAATCATCGAAAACATCAAAAAATCGGTTTAAAATCTTCCTGTAAGTAAAAAGTACCTTAAGTTCTTTCCGTAGTGGGTTGCGAATGCAATCCCACGAGCATAGAACCGGAAGGACAACAAAACAACCACCAGGACGATCAAACATGGTTCAAAACCTACTGATCCCTGGCAAGCCGCAAGCAACGCGGCTAACAAACAACGGAGCACAAAACATGCTCTTCAAGATAGGTATCTCACTCTTTATAATCATGCTGATTCTCAGCTTAACCTTCTGCCTGATGGAGTACGCGAAACAATGACGGCGCAAGAGAAGAAGCCCGGTCTTAAACGCGGAAGACCCACAGACTACAAACCTGAACTCTGTGATGATATCCTTGAATTCTTCGGCGCTACAGAAGAATGTTACAGGGAAAGTGAAGTCACGGTAGGCGGCAAGAACTGGGAACGAACAGAGACAAAACTTCTACCCACAAAACTACCCACACTTGAGGGTTGGGCCTGTAAACACGGAATACATCCCGGAACCGTATGGGATTGGACACAGCGACATCCAGATTTTGCCGATGCCGTTACGCGAGTGAAGGCCTGGCAGAAACAGTTGTTGATTCAGGGCGGAATCATGGGTGTCTATGATAGTAAGTTTGCTCAGTTTGTGGCGATTAACGTCACAGACATGAGAAACACACTTACGGTAGATAACAACCTTCAGCTTACCCTACGACGCGATCCCAAAGAACTAGAGATGATGGCAGAGATGGCCCGCGAAATCGGCGCTAGAATAGCCTCTGGTCAGTTACCCCAGCCACCCCAAAGTGGAGGGAAAGACCAACAGGGCGAGACAATAGATGCCGAAATGGTAGGTAATAGTGGATAATAAGTATCCAGACGATACACCTTATTTATCATCCACAATAATATCAATAGCTTATGGGCAAGCCAAACTGTGTATAAGAAGTATTATGTAAACTCTAAAAAGCTGGTGGAGTTGAAGGATTGAAACGAGGATCAAAGTGGAGAATGGGCGACGATGGAGCTTCCCTGAAAATCGGTTCCAAAGCATGCTTTTTGGACGACCCCCCACCCCCCTTTTTGAGAGGGTGGCTCGGAATTTCACGGACTCCGTTTTCATGTATAACCCCTATGGCCTTTAGTTTTTAGGAACGCATTATGAATCCAGACCGTGATTACTCACAAGACCCCGGCATAGAGTTGTGTTTCTACGTGTGGCTGTTCATTGTGCTTTTGCTTTGCTGGTTTTACATAGGGGCTTATGGCTTTTGATCCTTCCAGAACTGGCATGAGGGAACTCGCACAGATTGACCCGTGGTGCTGGGCGTATTGGAACAAGTTAAGGCTTTCCGCTGGTGAATTCAGGGTTGAGGGACACGAATATCAGGTTGGTCTGATGCAGAGCCGGGCGAGGAAGCGTGTGTATAAGAAGGCCGCACAGATGACGTTTTCCGAGTCTGAGATTTTGCGGACGTTACATGGAATGATTCACGGGTTTTTGCCGAAGGGTTGCCTGTATTTATTTCCTACGGATGATGATGTAGGCGAGTTTTCAAAGGCGCGGTTTACGCCGCTGATCGAGTACAACCCGGATTCCATAGGGAGGTATGTCACTTCAACGGATGCGACGAACATTAAGCGAATAGGACGGGCATTTCTGTATCTGCATGGTGCGAGGTTGACGCAGAAGATACAGGGCGAGAAGAAGGATTCTTCCAAATTACGTACACGGTCTGTGGACAAGGTTGTCTTTGACGAGAGGGATCTAATGGAGGATGGCGCTATTGCGATGGCACTTGAACGGTTTTCGCATTCAGAGGTTCAGGAGCAGGTTGAAATATCCACTCCCACCACTCCGGGCTGGGGCGTTGATGAATCATATGAGAATTCAGATCAGCGTGTATGGATGCTGAAATGTGAAGCGTGCGGGGCGGATACTTGCCTTGAAATTGAGTTTCCCGACTGTTTAAAAACATTAGCAGACGGCACGGTTTACCGGGCGTGCATTAAATGCGGCAAGGAAATATTTTCAAAAAGCGGGCGATGGATCGCACAGTATCCGGGGCGCGAGGTTGAAGGCTACTGGATATCACAACTCAACAGCAAGTACGTTTCCCCGAAGACAATTTTAGACATGTTCCGCAATCCTCCAAACGGGGATTTGCAGGAATTTTACAACTCAAAGATGGGGATGGCCTATGTTGCGGCAGAGAACAAACTGACCATGAACGATGTCTATTCGTGCTGTAATAAAGAGGCCATGCTTATTAACCACCAGGGGCCTTGTGGGATGGGTGTTGATGTCGGGTCTATGCTTAATGTTTTGGTCGGTTTCAAACCGAAAGAAAAGCAGTTACAGGTTTGTTATATGGCGCGGGTGTCCTCGTTCAATGACGTGCATGATATTGGCAAGAGATTTAACGTGAAGTCATGCGTGATTGATGCCGAGCCGGAACTGAGGAAGGCGCGGGAGTTTGCCGAGTCTCAATCCTATCCATGTTGGGTGTGTGATTACGATGATAATTTAACGGGCATCCAGTGGCACGAAGACAAGCGATTAGTCAAGGTCAATAGGACATGGGTATGTGACGCGACACATAATCTCGTATCAGAACCCGGTCTTTTGATTCTGCCCCGGAAAAGCGAGGAAATGACCGTATTCGCCAAACAGGTGAGCGCGGCAGTAAAGAAGTTGGTGGAAACGCCCGACGGTTCACGACGCTATGTTTATCTGAAGGCGGTTGACCATTATCGGCATACTTTAAATTATTTATGGCTGGCAGCAAAACAGATTGGACTTGCGGAACCCGATTCCCCGGAGAAAAGGATCATGAAGATGATAAGGGACAGGGAAATGGGTAGAGCAAACTACGAACCCCTCAGTCATGGATTGGCGGTGAATTGATGGCAGATTGGGGAATAGGTGAATATGCAGCAGTAACCGCAGCGGCAGCTACCGTAACTGGCACTACTTATACTCTTATGAGCGCCCCCAAAATGCCCACCCTTCCGGCGCAGCCTTCATCGGCGGATACGGAAGCGGCGGCCTACGCTCAGGCCATAGAATCGAGGAAAAGGCAGGGAGCGGCATCGACGATACTCACAAGTCCGTTGGGCGTGGGCGGAACCCCGCAGACGCAACGGGCTACATTAGGGACATAAGATATGGCCGAAAAAGAAAGAACCGACGACCAAAAAGCGCAAGACTGTCAGAAATATCAAAAATATTTAGCCTCTGTTCGGCTGCCGTTCGAGCCGATGATTGACAATATTATTACGTATGTAAATCATTCACGCCGGAAGATAGTCGATAAGGAATCTAAGAAGGGGCAGAAGACGGGCATTGAGGTCTATGACGGTTCTTCAATGCTGGCAAAAAACCTTCTTGTTGACGGCATGGTGGGTTATCTCTGCGGAAGAAATATTGATTGGTTTGGCTATGAACTTCCGGGCAAGTTTAACTTTCCGCGCACTTCGGGCATGCGTCACTGGTCGGGCAAGCGCATGGATGAAATGCCGCAGGTGCGAGTATTCCTACAGGACTGCATGGATGTTTCATACGCCGCTTTCAACAGGTCTAATTTTTACGATGTCATTCCCGAATTCATAGGCGACGGCGCAACGTGCGGGACAGCCAATTTACTTGCAGAAGAAGAAGTAGCGTCTGGCCGCATTACCTTTACCGTTCCCCATTTCAGAGAAAACTTTATTGCAGAAAACCAGTGGGGCAGGGTCGATACCAATTACCGCCTTTATAAACTTACGCTCCGGCAACTCAAGGACAAGTTCGGCATGGAGACGATGAAGAAGGTTGACCCCGGATTTTCTAAAGCATACGACGACAACATGCACGCGGAAAAAGAAATCCTGCATGCAATCTATCCCCGCAGCGATTATGACCACGGCAAGATAAATGGGAAGAACAAACCCATAGCATCCATGTGGGTTTATCTGTCTCCGTTAAAACTCATTGAAGAAACGGGTTATAACTGGCTGCCTACCATAACGTGGAGATGGAGAAAAAACAATGACGAATGGTACGGGAGGTCTCCGGCATGGGACGCTTACATAGACATAATGCTGTCAAACCAGCAGGGCAGGACAAACCTTATAGCAAGTCACAAGATGGCCGAGCCCCCGATGGTAGCCTTTGCAGACATGCGCGGGAATGTGAACGTGGGGCCGCGAGGATGGACGTTCATGGACAAGACCACGAACCCGAATTTAGGCGAGGTCATGCCCCGTCAGTTGATGACCATAGCAAGCCTTCCGTTTTCCGTAGAGGCTCAGGGTAAGACGGAGAAAATCATTAGGGAGCATTTTCACGTCGATTTCTTTTTGATGCTCTATCAGGCGGCTATGAACAAGACAGAGCTTACCGCAACCCAGGTTATTGAGATGATGGGAGAGAAGGCGGCTGTCCTAGGAACTCGCGTCGGCATGCTTCAATCAGAAGCCTTTGATCCTATACACGACAGGGTATTTGAAATTGAAATGAACGCGGGACGCATGCCACAGCCTCCACAAATCCTCATGGACATCGGCGGAGTTATCGGAGTGCAGTATCTTGGCCCGCTTGCACAGGCGCAGACAAGGCTTACAAAATCCCGTTCAATACAGGCAGGCTTGACATTAATCAGCCAGGTAGCAGACCGCAAGCCGGAAGCGCTTGACCTTATTGATTGGGATGGTTCGATAAAAGAAATACTCGATTCAACAGGATTCCCCGCAAAGCTGATCCGTAATGACGACATGGTTAATAAGATACGTCAAATGAGATTACAGGCCCAGGAGAAACAGAGACAGATTGAGAACCTGCCAAAGATTGCAAAGGCAGCGGCGGCAGCAGGGAAGGCCACACAGGAAGGCAGCCCACTTGCGGCACTAATGGGCGGCGGAACAGGCGAGGAAATGAATGCCTGAAGATTTTGATTTAGTACAACAGGAAACAGAAGCGGAGAAATATGAGCGGGAGATCAAAGACAAGTATCGCGCCTTATTTGGTTCTGGCATTGGCGTTGAGGTGCTTGCGGATATTCTTGCCCTTTGTCATTTCGGTTCTACACTTGATCCAGACAATAAGGTTCAGGTTGCGGAATATAATGTCGGCGTGTCGCTTCTCGCAAGGTGCGGGATTCTTGCGCCGGATAACTTTGAAAGCGTGATTCACGCTTGGTTGGGTTTACGCAGAAAACGTAAATGACCAAAAGGAGGATGTGATGGGAGCAATTAATTTTTGGAGGAAAAAGACAGATTTAGTTTGGTCAGGATCAGCGGGCCAGTTAATCAAGGGTGTGTTCAATGCCACGACTGCCGGATATGGTTTAAAGCTAACCACGGCCCGCACATGGATTGAGAGGGGCAATGCAGACGATGGCGGAGCGGTTATAAGCGGCTCAGGTGCGGCTTATCTGTTCGGCTCGCGAAGATTACTTTTAACTGCCGCACAGACAGGCAACAACTCATGGTATGGCGGCTGTGACCAGGTATCTGTCAATTCGGATTGTAGTGCGGTTACGGGTCATGTAGCAGGACATTGGGGGTATCTTGAAATGAAGGCATCCTCAAAAGTGAATGTTGCCGGGGCCGTTAGGGGTCAAATTGATTGTCCAAGTACGGCGGTAGTCGGCACTTTGGCAGGTGCTTTTATGGCTGCATCAAACGACCTGTCAGGAACGCACACCGGGCCGATTTGCGCTATGGCTGTGACTACGCCCGTGGCCGGTTCATGGGATGGACTTGTTGGTATTCAGTCAACGGAATGTGTTGTTACCTCATTTACAGGAAATACAACATTTGCGGCAAACAGCAAGGGGAGTTTCACGCAGGTAGGCCAGATTAAAATATATGTGGGCGGTAGCCTCTATTATATCCCCTACGGGACAGTAGCATAGAAAGGAAGGTTTTTGAATGGTTCTCGACAGCGAAGACCAGCGCGGATTGATTCTTAATGCTCTTATGTCTCAACCGATTCAGGGAGACTATCAGGGCATTGTAGAAATGTTACCAAAGTTCACAGCGGTAGTTGAAGCGGTGAAGACCGCTACAATAGAGGAGAAGAAAGATGGCTAAGGGAAGCGGCGGTAAATCCAAAGACCCCTCGATGTTGGAAGAAGATTATTTCATCCAGAAGAACATCAAGCAGAATAAAAAGTTTTTACCGCCAAAACCAAAGAAGAAACCCGCCATGAACTATAGCGGGAAATTAGGGATAGTTTATAAAACTGTTCCAAACAGCAACGCGCATTAAAAGAAAGGAAGTGTTTTAATGGCAGGCGAGATACTTGCACAGCTACCGGAAGACCTGAGATCGAATGAGGCTTTTACCGGAATGAATACGGCGGGAGACCTTGCAAAAGGCTATCTCGACGTGAAGGGGAAAGTTTCGGAGTTCGAGGGGAAGGTAAAGGACTATGAGGGGAAGGTAATACCTGACCTGAATAAGCGCCTTGAGAATTCAATCCCGAAGTTGTCAGAAAACGCCACGGACGCAGACAAAGCGGCTTATTACAAAGCTATCGGAAGGCCGGACAAGGCAGAAGATTATGAGCTTCTTGGCCCGGACGGGAAACCGATGGACTCGAAAATTTCACAGTGGGCAAGAAACCTGTTTTTTGAAAATGGCATCTCAAAAGAAGTTGGAAAGAAGATCGGGGATGCGTGGAATGCCTACTTGGGAAATGTTGTAAAGGCCGAGGTTGAGCTGCGTGAGAAGGAAAAAGGCGAAGCGGAAACGAAACTCAAGGCGGAATTAGGAGACAAATACGATGCAAGCGTCGAACTCGTCAAGAGGGTTTGGAAAAAATTCTCTAATGATGAATTCGATAAGTTCGTAAATGAAACCAAAATTGGAAACCATCCAAGCCTTATCCGCTTCATGATTAACGTAGCAAAACTTACGGGAGAGGATAAGAGTCCTCCGGGGTCTCCAAGACCGGGAGCGGGAGAAAAGGGCGGAATCGTTTACGACAAGAGTCCTGAACCTCCTAGAAAATAATCCTCTCTGTTTGAGGAGGATAAAAAATGTCATCAACAGCAGTATTGGGTTACGCAACCCTAATGGATGTCGTCAATGAATATACGTCCCTTGACGCACAGGGGCAGTATATTTGGGCGGCACAGGTTTTAGACAGGAAATGCCCTCTTGTGAGAGTGCTTCCAATGGTTGCTTCTAACCAGATTATGAGCAACATCGGATCGCGGGACACCTATATAGGCTCTCCCGGAGCAAGACGGTTCAATGAAGGCATCGTTCCGACAACCACACACAGTGCGCCGCTCTCCGAACCAATCGCCATGTTTGAGGATTATTCGGAAGTGGATTATGCGCTGTGGAGAATTCAGAATGATCCGAACGCTTGGAGGCAGAGCCAGGATCGCCGGAAGGTGGAGGGAATGACGCAGAAGGTCGAATATGACTTCTATTACGGAAGCATTGCCACTTATCCCGGTGAGTTTAACGGGCTTCTGACAAGATTCAACAGCCTCACGACTTATCCGAACGGTGATTCGACATGGTATTACAACGTGCTTTCAGGAGGCGGCGGAACCTCCGCAAATACCACATCAATCTGGATTATTGAATTCGGCGACAAGAAGGTTTACGGGATTTATCCCAAGAACCTTCCGGGCGGCCTTGAAATTGAAGACCTCGGAAAAGTCACAAAGGAGGCGGGAGCATCCGGCGGGACAAGCGGTTCTCTCTTTGAGGTTCTCCGTACACACTTCACTTGGTTTGTTGGTATTGAAATAGACGATGAAAGATGCGTCCAAAGATATTCCAGCATCGGAACCATGGTAGGCGGTGCGGCCAATTTCGACGAGGAAGTTCTTATCCAGTTGAAGAATCAGCTCCCTGGATTGGGTGAAGATCCCGGCACGGTGATTTTCTGCAACAGAACCGTGAAGACGCAGATGGATATTCGTGCGGTGTCTCAGAAGACAAATACCTACTTCACGCAAGACCCGGCAACGGGTGATGTGTGGGGCAGGCCAGTAACACGCTTCCAGGGCATCCCGGTCATGGTTGCAGAAAAGATTACCAACACCGAAACCGGGTTGAGTTAGGAGGAGGTGCAATATGCCAGTTTATGATTATAAATATCTTTTAACCGACAACGGGATAGTGACAACGGATATTGTTTCCACGAACACCGTGAACTTCGGAGTAGCAAAGCCGAATGTAAATAAGGGCGGTAAGTTCGGGCTGCACATCATTATCACTACAGCGTTCACAGGTGCGGCAAGTGGTATGGATTTTAGTATTGTCCATAGCGCCTCTGATAACCTCAGCACATCAAGCACGAAGCACACAACGGCGCGGATTCAGGTAAGTGATTGTACCGCAGGGGCGCACATCTTTATTCCAATGGCATCCCACACCATGCTTCAGTATGTTGGTGCTGTTGCCGCGCATGTGTCCGAGGCACTTACCGCCGGGTATGTAACAATGTATCTTGGCGATGCGGAACCACCCTCATAGAAAGGAGCATTTTAAATGCTTTGTAAAGCAGTGAAGTGTTTAAAAGACTGCATTGATGGTCAGGCAGTAAGGTATGACCGGGAAAGGATATACAATATTGACCCGACTAATCCATGCGCGATTTATTTCGAACTTCCAAAGGAGGGCAGAATCATTGCCCTCCAAACGGAAAAGGAACGGCGGCTGAAAACGCTGGAAAACCAGAGGGCGCTTGGTTACAAGGATGAGCGTTTATCAAAGGCAAATCCAAATGAATTCGACGCTGAACTTAAAAGCCTCGGCGTAAAGATAGATGACAACGAATTCATGTGTACCTTTGATGGATGCGAGTTTATCGCAAAAAACGCCTTTGGTTTACAGTCACACATGAGGTCGCATAATTAGGACAGGGGGGGCTTAAAACGCCCCCTTATCCTTAAGGGGATTTTATGGGAACTCCCAGCGCTTCGCAGGTGGGCATTATAAATCTTGCCCTGTTACGCATTGGTGCCAGCATAATCTCGGCCATTGATGAAGGGTCGGCCAATTCGATAAAAGCCCTTGCCGTTTGGGATTATATTTTTCAAGAAGTATTACAGGCGCGGGATTGGCGGTTTGCAAAGACACGATATAAAATGTCGCAATCTACGGAAGCGCCGCTCTATGCTTATCAATTTGCATATCCCCTGCCTTCTGATTTCTTACGTCTTGTTAAACCGAAAGAGTCAACTTCAAAAGGCGTTAATCCCGTGGCCTATCCTTTGGGCTACTGGTACAACATTATTGACACGTCGGGTTATTCACGTTTCTTTAATTATGATCCGCCTGTTTATCCCGCCGGATTGCCGTATGTCATAGAGGCATTGCCTGATACCAGCGTGCTTTGTCTCTTTACCGATTACGACAATACAGAGCAAGACCTTTACATCAACTATATCCGCCTGATTTCTGATTACACATTATGCACACCCGCTTTTATCAACTGCCTTGCGAACAGGCTTGCGGCGGAACTTGCAATCTCCATCACAGAAGACAAAGAAAAGGCCGTCAATAAGATGCAGGATTATAAGAACTCCCTTAACTCCGCCGAAGCTGTTAATGAATCACTTGACTATTTAGATGATGAGGCCGGGGGGCAAGAGTGGGAGAACGCGGGTAGATAATGTTTAAGTCTTCTATTCCAATCAATAGCTTTAATGCCGGGGAGCTTTCGGGGTTAATAGAAGCCCGCACGGACATTTCTAAATACGCAAGCGGCTGTCAAACGCTTGAGAACGCCTTACCTCTTGTAGAGGGTGGGGCAAAGAAAATGCCCGGTACTTATTATGGTGGTTCTACTAAGTATGGCAGTGCAAGCAAGGCACGGCTTGTCTCTTTCAGTTTTTCCACAATTCAGAATTATATTTTAGAGTTTGGCAATCAGTATATAAGGGTATGGGCTACAGGCGCAAATGCCGGACTTGTTACAGGTGATGTTACCGCCCTGAGCAACTACGTTCCCGGCACGGCTTACACGGCGGGACAGTACGTTAAGGTAGGGGCTTATGCCTCTTTTTCTTTTACGGGGTCAAAGGTTCTTAACATCATAGCCCCCTTTGCACAATTTTATACAGGCAATGTTACCATTACCATAGGCGTTAATACAGGAGACACACTCTCCGTTGCTAAAAATGGCATAACACCGAATCAGGGTCTTAGTATTCTACTTGCAAACGCAACTCCTTCTAAAAATAGTGCCACGAATATTCAAGCCGCAATCGTTGCGCTGGTCGGTTTAAACGGCGCTACCGATGAATATATTGACTTGACGGGCTGGACGGTTGACGCGAATTCAGCATACAATACAACTCCGGCTATCGTCGCCCCTACAACCACATCTTCGTCAATGACCACGGTTGCTCAAGCATACGTGGCGAACCATAATAATCAATATGAATTCCCTCCGCTCTTTACCGTTGATTGGTCTATTTATTCACCCGCTACTGTTGTTGAGATTACCACACCATACCTCGCGGCAGACCTGTTTGATTTAGACGTCAATTCGCAAAGTGCGGATGTATTATATATTTTTCACCATTCCTATCCTCCGGCAGAACTTATGCGGTATTGCTCTTTTGGCTGGGTTTTTCAAAACCTTTCATGCAGGGGAACTCAAGGCCCGGTTAGCGCCGGATATGCAGACATAGGCAATCCAATAGCTTCAATTTTTCAACAAAACCCCGCACTCGTTTACGTAACTAAAGATGGATTAGCAACTGGTCAGAGAATCTACATGAGTGGAATTTCCGGCATGGTTGAACTTAACGGGGGGGAGTTTCTTGTTTATAACTATACTACGGGTGGGCCAGGTTCATGGAAACGGTTTAACCTTCAAGACCCGGATACCGGGGCGGTAATAGATACAACACAGTTTAATGCCTATGTCGCTGGCGGATTTGTTGTTGCGGTAAATAATATGTTCGCCGCTACGGGAGATTATCCTGATTGCGGAACCCTATTTCAACAGCGTCTTGTCCTTGCCGGGTCTGACAATAAACCACAAGATATAGATGGTAGCGTGCAAAGCGATTACCCCGATTTCATTTGTGACCTTAACGAAGAAGATCATGCCTTTCAGTTTACGATGGTTTCAGGTCAGGTTGACCGCATACGCTGGCTTGTAGGGAAGCAGATGTTAATGATCGGCACGGCTGATGGCGTTTGGGGGATGGGCGGAACAAATGGCGCTTCTCTTTCACAGGCCAATGTGGATAACGAAAAACAGATTTCAACAGGCGTTGGCAAGATAGCCCCGCAAATGGTCAATGATTCAATTATATGGGTTACGCGGTCAGCAAGGGTTGTGCGGCTGCTTCAATATCAATGGCAGACTAATCAGTGGATAGCCCCGGATTTAACTCGTGTTGCAAGGCATATTACAATAGGCCCGACCAAAGAGACTTCCGGCATTATACAAACGGCTTTTCAGGCAGAACCTTACCCTATCTTTTGGGCGGTAAGGGCGGACGGCCAATTACTCGGCATGACCTTTGAAAGTCAGGAACAGGTCTATGCTTGGTTTAGAATCGTCACGGACGGCGTTATTGAATCTGTGGCTTCTGTCAGTCAGGACAATGACGAAGATCAGGTATGGATTATTGTCAATAGAACTATTAACGGGGCGACGGTTCGATATGTTGAATACTTCATGCCGCAAGAGATATTTGGAGACATTACAGAAGCCTTCTTTGTTCATGCAGGCTTGACGTGGGACGGCGGAGACGCAGTTAATATAACGAACATCAGCAAGGCCGCTCCCCCGGTTGTGACCGCTCCCGGCCATACTTTCGCTAACGGTGATTTAGTTAATATTTCCGGCGTGCTGGGAATGACGCAAGTCAATCAAGACAATACCGCAGCCTACACCGTAACGGGAGTAGGGGCTGTAAGTAATCAGGCCAAAACTGTGTCGGGCTGGGGTTCAAGCAGCATCGGCACGAACACGCATGAAAAAATAACAGGCTTTGGTTTTACCGTTCTTTCCAATGCGGTCATAAGGGGAATTAAGGTTCAATATAATACTACGGGTTCTACTGTCGCTATTGACCCCAAAACTACATTAATGAAGGCTGGCTCAGATTATGGTGACACGCAAAACTGGATAAACCTTGAGGGCGGAACGTCATGGTGGTTTTCTAATATCACAACCCCGTTAGGCAGTTCTTCTGATTTGTGGGATGGCGATTGGTTATATTCTGACATCAATAACAATAGCGGTTTCGGTGTAGATGTTGGGGTCAGCACACATGCCATTGGAGCAACATGGAGTTGCACGTCAATTACAATCACAGTCTATTATACAACGAATACTTTTTCGCTGTTAGGTATTGATTCTACGGGATGGACTGCTTACGCGTCGGGCGGAACTGCCACGAAAGTCACGAATGTAATTTCCGGCATGACCTATCTTATGGGCAAGGAAGTGCAGGCGCTGGGTGACGGGGCAATTATCTTTGACGAAACGGTTGCCGCAGATACTATAACTTTTTCGTATTACTGTAATAAAATCCACATAGGACTTCCCTATACCACAACAATAGATCCGATGAATCCTAATATCGGCAGCCAGCAAGGAACATCAAGGGGGAAAAAGCAAAAGATAAGCCGTGCTACTTTATGCTTCTATGAAACATTTGGCTGCAAGGTGGGGTCTAATAATAAAAAACTTTACAATGTTGGCTATGGTTATTCTATTGCTCCGGGAACTCTCGGCGTTTTCGGCTATTCCCTGAGTCCGGGCAATACCTACTTGATCCCGTTTGGAACGGGTACAGCGCCTACTCTTTTTACAGGCGACATAACGGTTGATATAGATGGCGGGTGGGACGATGAGGCAACAATAACAATCGTCCATGATCTGCCCTTACCCTTTACGCTTAAAGCCATAATTCCGCGATTGAGCGTTGCAGACGGCGGATGAGAATTGATCTCAGGGTTGTGCCTTTTGCGGCAGAGCATGCGATAGATATTATAACCCGTAACCGGGGCATGGGCAAGGTGCTCTCTGAAAAGATGGTGAATGAAATGCTGACCGCGTATCTTAGCCCCGGCAGCGCAGCTCTTACGCTTATGTGCTTTCAAGCCCCGGTCATGTGTGCGGGCATAATAAACCTCGGATGGAAACGCGGAGAAGCATGGATACTTATTTCGGCACTTTTTTATAAATACAAGCTGACCGCATTCAGAGAACTTAAAAAAAGATTGCCCTTAATGGCTGAAGAAAAAGGTTTTTGCAGGGTACAGGCGGTGTCGCTAACACATGATGAAAAATGGTTTAAATGTCTCGGTTTTGAGTTGGAGGGTTTTCTTAAATGCTACGGGCCTTCAAATGAATCTGTATATATGTATTCCCGAATTTTTAACAAGGATGCAATAAAATGGAACTAACTGCTACCAATATGGCGGGTTTGTTTTCCGGGATGGGTCTTGCTGGCGGTACTGTCGGCGCGGTTGCCCAATACAAAAAGGGTCAGGCGGAAAGCGCGGCCTATGATTATAACGCAAATGTAGCCCTTGAAAAAATGAGGGAAGAATCCGAAGCCTCCACAGCCAAATTCTCTAACCTTATGGGAAGGCAGAGGTCGCTTTATGCAAAAGCCGGAGTTGATATTACAAAAGGCTCTCCGCTTCTTATCCTTGCCGATACCGCTATGCAGGCAGAGGAAGAACAGGAGAGGATTAAATACGCCGGGGAAACATCCGCTACTTTGCAAAAATATTATGGAGATGTTGCCTCATACGCCGGGACAACGGGGGCTATGGGCACTTTTCTAACAAGTATAGGGCGTGCGGGTTTAGGGTACGCAGCCGCGCAAAAGGGCATAAACAGCCCGTGGATAGGATAGATTATGCCGCTAATACCAACCTCAATAACACCTAAAGAAGTACCGATGCCCGAACTATCACCGGGCATGGCGGGTGCTCCATTTGCCGCCGTGGAAAAAGCGGCAGAGGGTATTGAATCAACCGCGCAGTATGGGGCAAAAGTTTATCGCGCCATTCAAAGCGCAGAAGACCATGTTTCGATGCTGAAGACGGAGAACCTTGTCAATGGCGATATTGAAAAGGTGATTGAGGGTTTTGAACAAAGGACTGATTATAATAATTTTACTGGTGATATTCAGAAGCAGACCGATGAGCTTCTTAAAAAGTACCATGACCAGTTAGGGAATAACGAACGTATATGGAACCATGTCGAGCCGTGGCTTGGCGGGAAAATAAACACGGTCAAGCATGCAATAGAAATGAAACGGCTGAAACTTCTCACGGAAGATGGGAAGTACCAGCTTGACATAGCAGCCGACGAAGCCTCGCAGCAATGGTCTGAGCTTACACAGCAAATAGACCATGCCACGGAAGAAGCGGGCATAACCCTAATATCCGCTGATGCTGACGCTTCAATTTTACAGACGGGTGTTGATCTAAAACCAAAAGGAATAGGCAAGCTGTTAGCCCAGCGTGCGGCCGTGGAAAACGAATACAGGGCAAAGCTCACATTAGCGGCAAACGATCACATCATTACAGCACATGAACTGCACGAACGCACACAGAAATTTCTTAAGAAGCGGGAGGAATCGGAAGTTATTTTAGGTCTGAAAAGCAATGACCCATCATTGATTGTCCGTACATTAAAGAAGATGGACGCGGGAATATATAAGGACATTGATCCAAAGGAACTCGCCAATTTTCAAACATACGGAGAGAACAGGCTTGAAGTTGTTAAAAACAAGATGGACAGGGAGCAGGGCGAACTTGCGGTAAATGCCTCAATAGGAAAACTCGAATCCAGATGGCAGCACGAAGACGGAAGTTTTGATTTTGGTTCTGCCGAAAGAGAATTACAGAGCGAGGACTTTCGCAGGGAGAACGGGCTTCTCGATAAAAACGGCAATCCTAACCGTAAATTAATAAATGAAGCAGAAACCTACATTCATGCGAAGAACGCCGATACAGAGAGGATACAGAGGGAAGGCAAAGAGAAAGAGGCGCGGGGTGTTATTGAAGATATTGTAGGCGGGAAACTCGGAGAAGCAAGTAAAAAATTAAAGCAGAGCAAGTTCCTCAAGGGAACGCCTGAAGGATTACAACTTTTAAACGGCATCAGGACATGGGGCAAGAGGACGGATGAAGACGTTTCAAACCATGAGGACAGAAAGGAATATTTACGCATACAGGAATTAATAGACGGCGGGAACTATGATGAAGCCAAAAAGGAGATTGTCAATACCAATCATCTGAAAAGCGGGACAGCCTTTGCGCTTCTTGGTCGTCTTGATAATAGAGAATTGAAAGACACTAATCATGGATTATCTCAGGCGAATAAATATCTCACAAGCCAGATTGCTCCGAGCAAAGGTGCGCTACTTCCTTCAATACCCGCTGAGACCGAAAAGGCGGCGCAAGCACAACAGGAACTTCAAAAGTGGGTAAAGGAAGAAACAAAGAAAGCCACAGAAGGAAAACGAGTACCAGTTACAACAGAAGAAATATTCAATAAGGCGAAAGAGATCGTACCTCATTACAGGATGAAGATTGACGAAAAGGTGAAGTCAATAAAAGAGAGCATGCAATCAGGGAAGCCGAGCGGATGGGAGAAGATAAAGGGCTTTTTTGTTCCGAAATATACGCCGAGCACAGAAGCAAAACAGGAAAACACGATTACTACGAAGTCCGGCAAGCAAGCGTGGTTATGGCCTGATGGTCAGTATCATTATAGTGCGCCAACGGCTACAGCAAAGACCACAAAGGACATACCAAAAAGCAGAGAAGAAGTTGACCCGCAATATCGTGAAATGTACGACCTTGAACAAGCGGCAAAGAAATGAACGATATAGTTTCACAGAATGATATGCCAAATGTAAGCAGGGGGGATATTGTACCTATGGCGGATTTACCCCATCACGCCGAGCCTTCTCCATTCCCCGTTGATCAGTACGTGGACAACCATGTGAAAGATTTTACTCCTGATAAGCAGGTTGAACAGAGAAACGGATTCACCCAGTTTTTCAGTAATATTGCTGACCCGTGGATGGCTACGGGATATACGGCGGCATCTGCTATTAATCGCGGCATAGCGAACATGGCGGATACTTTTGATGTGCTTACAAAATATATACAGCGTGAGACAGGCATGGAACGCGGCGGACTATTTGAGAAGGCGGCGGAAGAATATAACCGTAATGCTGGTTACTGGAAGGATAGGGCGGACAAAGTAGGCGTGGGGTTTCTTGAAGAATTGGTAGGTGAAGCGGTGGGCGGAGCAGTTCCGGGGATTGTAGATTTTGCCTTAAAAGTGGCATCCGGCTTTACCATACCCGCCGTTACAGGTGCGGAGAAGGCAATCGAGCATGACCAAGACCCGTTTATCGGCGGCCTTATAGAAGCGGCAAAAACAGGGACGCTATACGGCGTGTTCAAGATGATACAGCCGTTTTCAAGATATATTCAGGCTACCATGATGGGGGGGACGTTCGCCCTTGAGAGCGCAATGGAAGCTCCTGAAGGTCAGAAGATAAAAGAAGCCGCAAAGGGGTTAGGAACGGGATTGTTGTTTTCTTCTTTGTCGAGTCCCGGCGGCGTGAAGGTTCGTGATTTATACCCTGAGATTGGGCGAAGCGTGCCTGAGTTTAGGAAAGAGATAGAAGCCGAGGGACAACCCACGGCGGAAACTAAAATTGTTCAACCTGAGCCATCCTCGCAAGCCGAAATTAAAGGCGTAGGCGCGAAAGCCCGCGGCGCAAAGGGCGAAACCGCTCCCGACATAGACCAGCTTACACAATCCCTTGAGAACCTTCCCAAGACTACCACCTTTAATGACAGGATGAAGTTCTCAGAACAGGCATCCGCTATCTACAAGGGTGTCATGGCAGCCCCACGTAATGCCTTTGAGAAGGTCAAGGCTATAGGGGCTTCGGTATGGGATTGGTATAAAAACTCAGAAGTCAAGTTCACCAACTTTGACAAGGTATTCATGGAGCATCTTGGCGGAATAGATATTTCAGGACTCAAAACTCAGAAATGGGCGGAACAGATAATCTCCACGGTATCGAGAAAAAAAAGAGAGGCAATGGCGAATTACGTTGCAGCCGGAGGGGATGCTGCAAAGCTCAGGGAATGGGCGGACAAATCACAAGACCCTGCTATCAAGAAGGGTTATGAGAACGCACTAACTTTAAGCGACGAAGAAAAGACCTTTGCCGAAAACATCAGGCAATATTACAGCGCAAAACTCGATAAGGCTATCGAAGCGGAGATGATAGACCACGGTGTTTCTGATTACGTCAATCAGGTCTTGAAGAAAAAAGACCCGATGACGGGCAGAATTATGGCGGAATCCAACGCCGGATTATTCAGGGCAAACCCCGCATTTCTTAAAAAGAGAATTTTTGAACACTTCTTCGATGGTGAGCAGGAAGGATACACCTACGAGAAGGACATTGGAAAACTCATTACTATTTACGAGAATTCTTTTAACAAGGCTATTCTGACAAGGAAGTTCGTCAAGGATTTACCTTCTCAAGATGCAGCCGATGGGAAGCCCCTTGCGATAGTTTCGGGTTCTGGTGTTGAATTACCCGGAGGGGAGAAGCCGTCAGAATCCTATCTAATTAAGCCCCGTACAATTAAGGACGAGGATTACGGTCTTTACCGTGAAATACCACACTCCGCATTAAGGGGTTATAAATGGGTAGGTAAGGATGCCGAGGGCAAACCCATCTTTTTACAAGGTGATTTACTTATCCATAAAGAGGGATACAAAAAGCTGAAAAACGCCCTAGCTAAATCAGCATTACAAGAAAACGCTGTCACGGCTGCCATACTCAAAGGAAGCGGGGAATTAAAGAATACACTCCTGAGCATTTCCCCGTTTCATCAGGTGACGGAAATTGAACACGCTATCGGTCACAAGGTTAATCCGTGGGGTACTCATGCACTCGATACGGAAGATCCCGTACAGAGAGAGCTTATCAATCACGGACTGAAAGTTTATGGCGGTGATTCGGCTTCGCTGTTCTCTGAGGGATTATTCGGATCAGGATTAATAGAAAAGATACCCCTGCTTGGCCCTGCATCCCACAAATACAAGGAATATCTATTCAAGAAAAAGATTCCTGAAATTAAGATGAACATGGCTATGGATGCTTTTGAAAGAAATCAGGCGCGGTATCCTGAATTAAACAGGGATCAGCTTTTAAAGTTAAGCGCGGATCAGGCTAACCATGCTTTTGGGGAACTGAACTATAAGGCTATGGGTAGAAACCCTACCCTGCAAGATGTTTTCAGGCTTGCGGCGCTTGCCCCGGATTTTCTCGAGGCGCGGGCGGGATTTGCATTACAGGCATTGAAGCCATACGGAAAAGAACAGGCGGCGGCCTTAATCCGACTTGCCGCTTATAACTTTATAGGTGCAAGAATTCTTGGTGCGATTATAGGAGACGAAGCGGATAGACTTGCGAATGACCCCATAGATTATGCTGCTTATACTATGAAGCATCTCTTCGGGTTCGTCTATGACGGAAAGGAATATTCTATCAGGACAGTACCGGGCGATATTTACCATTTAATCACAGACCTCCGTAGCTTTTCATATCATAGATTAAATCCGGCAACGGTGAGACCCGCTATTGAAGGGCTTACTGGCCGCGACGCATGGGGTAGAAAAAAAGACGTAGGCGAACAGATAAGCGATTACGTGACGGGTTTTGCCCCTATACCAATACAGGGATTGTTTAATGCGAGAGATTATACGCTGTATCAGTCCATGCTTCAATCCATAGGTGTGACTTCATGGAATGCCCCTTCTGATGCGGAAATCGCAATCATGGATCTTCATAAAGAACAGGCAGAGCAGAGAAAGGAAATACAGAAGCAGGTTGAAAAAGCAATAGGGCCGGAAGCCACTAAGGAACTGCGGAGAATGCAGAAGATGTTTACAATCAGGGGTCAGCAATGATTCAGGATTATAAAAGTAAATCAGCCCATATTCAGGACAATGGCATCTTCTCGGAATTGCCGCGTACCCTTGCGAAGTGGTTTGGGCGTGTGACGTATAGCAGCCCTTGGATTAACGCCTTTCCTTCTTCTAAAGATACGGAGGTCGGAGAAGGCTCAGATAAGTTTGACCGCGTAGAAGGCATTGCGGAAGTGAGGGAAGAAACCGACTTGTTTATATTCCCTGATACATACTACGGGAAAGAACAAATAGAGCTTGTTAATTCCGGCAAGAGGGTATGGGGCAGCAGAAACGCTGATGAGCTTGAAATCTATCGAAGTGAGGCTAAACCGTACTTTGACGAATTAGGAATCAACCAGGGCGAGTATGAACTTGTCAAGGGTGTAAGCAAGCTCAGAAAATATATTAAAGAACATGACAACGAAAAGCTATGGATTAAGTGTGATAAGACGCGCGGCGATATGGAATCGTTTTTCGTAGAAGGTTATGAGCTTTATAAAGGACAGGTTGACGACCTTGAATATCATTTAGGGCCAAAGGCGGAGATAATGACCTTTGTTGTTGAGAAGCATTTAGAAGGCACTATTGACATAGCCATTGATACGCATGGTGTTGATGGGTTGTGGCCTTCCGTTGCGCTTCTCGGTACTGAGGAAAAGGGGGAATTCTATATTTGTGCGGTAAAAAAATGGTCACAGATTACCCCCAACCTGACCGTCATTTATGACAAGCTCAGCGACACGCTTAAAAAATATCAATGCCGGAATTTTATAAGCCTTGAATCAAGGGCAAAGGGCAAAGATATAAAGCTGGGCGATCCCTGTATGCGCGGAGGTTCGCCGCCGTTTGAATTGCAAATGAACATGATTACAAACTCTCCTGATGTATTTTGGTTCGGGGCAGAGGGTAAAATGATAGACCCTGAGTACGCCGCTAAATATGGGGTTATGCTTTGCGTACATAGCGATTGGGCTTCTAAGCATCCCTTAATGGTTCAGTATCCAAAGAAATACAGGGAGCAAATTAAATTCCGTTATGACAGCGAGTTTGACGGGCATACGTGGATAATGCCTCAAGATGCTGGCCCTCGTATTGCTGGCATCGTGGCTATGGGTGATAGCTTAGACCCGCTTTATGATGAAGTAAAAGAAATATCCGAACAGATGAAGGGCATCCAGATTGAGAGCTTCACCCGTTCAATTCCGATAGCAAAAGAAAAACTTAAAGAGTTGGCATCTTGGGGAATACGTATATGAAAAAGATTATTGCACTTATTTTTATATTTCTAATGATGACGGGTGTGGCATCCGCAACAATCAGCACGACTGTAAATAACGTCAGCTATGTTTGCGCTGGTACTACAGGCCCGTTTGCCTTCACATTCCCCGTAACGCCTGATGGCACGGCCCTTATAGTGACTGAAAAAGACCTTAGCGGAAATACCACGACACTTAATTACTCGACTGACTATACAACTGCATCCGTAAACAACAGTTATTTAAACGGCGGAACTGTGACGCTGACTGTCGCCTGTACCTCCGGCTATACCTTGAAGATTTTAAGAAGCACGCCAGAGACGCAGTTAAGCTCCTTTACCGACGGGATGCCTACCCTCTATAAGACCTTTGAACGTGCGCTTGATAAAGTGACAATGATTGTCCAAGACAATGCGGGGGGGGGATATGCTCCGTTAAATTCTCCCACATTTACTGGCACAGTCACTTTCCCGATCACGGGTTCAACTCAATGCCTTCATGTAAGCGGTGCGGGTGTTGTAAGCGGTACTGGTAGCGATTGCGGAAGTGGGGGCGGAGGTGGCGGTAATGTTTATACCCACGGCACTCCGACGGCCAATCAGTTAGGCATGTGGTATGATTCTACTCATATCGCAGGTGTAACCCTAAGTCAAGACTGTACCATAACATCGGCGGGTGTAATCACTTGCCTAAAAAGCAATAACGTAGCTTTCGGGACAGGAGCTTTTGCAACAATAGCGAATTATGCTACTTTGGCATCTCCTACGTTTACAGGAATTGTAACCGTTCCTTCCTATAGCGCGGCGACTTCGGGTCTTACTATAGGAACAACGCAGGTACAGGCTACTGGAACACAGTTAAATTATCTTGCCTTAGCTACAGGCACAACGGGAACTTCATCAACCAGTTTGGTATATAGCACATCTCCTTTGCTTACTACCCCTACCCTTACGGCGGCTACGCTTAATGGTACAACCACCTTTGGCGCATTGACTGGCACAACACAATGCCTCCATGTCAATTCAAGTGGTGTTTTGTCTGCTACGGGTGCGGATTGCGGGAGTGGAGGCGGTGGGGCAAATGCAAGTGGGTACTATGTGGTTACACAGTCCACAAGTGAACCTGCCAATGCTGTTAATCTCGGAGCATTGACAACGGGGCTTCTGAAAATGGCGGTTTCTGGCGGTATAGCTACATTATCTACCGCATCTTCATCTTCCGACTATGAGGCGTATAATGTCAACCTTGCCTCGATTGCTAATTTGGCGAACTCTAGTGGATTTTTAAAGAATGATGGGTCGGGTAATTTCTCATATAGTTCGTCGTCATCAACTCCAGGTGGGTCTGATACTCAGGCACAATATAATAATGCGGGTGTGTTAGCGGGTATGTCAGCTATGACATATGATAAAAACACAACGATAGTTTATATCTCTGGCACATTGTCTGATTCATCGGGACTTAGTTCTGGTCAATCAACTGGACTGGGTATAGTAAGGACATATACATATGGTGGAACTACTTATGATGGTTATGGTATCATATCTGATGTGACGGCGGCAGTAGCTAATTCCAATGTGGAGATAAGCGGTATTGAAAGTAATGTGTTGGTCACAAGTAATGTGAATACGGCGGGAATATACGGCGGGGAATTTCAAGTCTTTAAAAATAGTAGTGGGGGAGCCGCCCCAAATGCTGGAAACACGATAGTGTTTGATGCTATTTTGGTTAGTCAGGTTGACCCCGGAGGCACGCCGCTTTATGGTGTCGGTATCCGAGCTTACTCTGGTGATATTTCTCCCTATACCCTCAACAATGTTCGCCAATATGCGGGATTTCTTGCCGAGGGAAATAAGGGCTGGAAGTACCCATTCTTGGCTCTTGATACGGACAACTCAACTGCACTTTTCGATGTTGACCAAAATGGTGCGGGATATTTTAAGAGTAATGTTGGTATTGGTGGAACTTTACATGTTGTGAGTACGGTTCAGCTTGATTCTCTTTCCGGAATACTTGTAGGTAATGGTGCATCGGTAGTTACGACTATTACAGACAATCATACAAATTGGGATGCAGCCTATTCCCAAAGACTACAATGGGATGGTGGTTCAACAAATCTTGTTGCTGCTACAGGCAGAACTTCATTGGGTCTTAATATAGGAAGTGATGTGCAAGCGTACAACGCAAACTTAACAGGCATCAATCAGGGGTTGGCGACAAATTCCAATGTTCAGTTTAATTTTGTATATACCGGAGGTGGAATAGGTATAGGGGGTGATCCCGGTGGTTCGGCTGGTCAATTTAGACCAACAAATGTATTTACTGTCTATAGTAACGGTACAGGACAAACTGCACCATATAGTGTAACTGGTAGTACCCCTCCGGGGTTCTATGGATGGGGAAAAGTGTATTACGGGGGTAATACATATTACATACCACTGTACGGAACGATTCAATAAGAAAGGAAACCATATGAAAAAAATCATCATCACGGCATTGGTTCTGTTGTTTGCGACTACGGTATGGGCAGACGAAAAGACTGAATTGCAACTCAGAATAAGCAACTCCAAATTGATTCTACAGAATATCGAAATGCAAATGAGGTTTCTCCCACAGCAATATCAGGAGATACAAAAAGCTCTGCCTGAGTTAGAGGCAAAATTGAAAGCTATAGAAGACAAGGAAAAGGAAACTAAACCCAAGAAATAATCAGGAGGATTCACAATGAAAAAAATACTTTTAGCATTGATGCTCGTAATTCTGTTTGCAGTTCCGGCTTACGGATTAGGGTCATGCACACAGACCGTTAAGACCTCGTACACACCACAGGACAGAGTTGCAGATGCGGTAACGGCCATAGTCACGATAACCTGTATCGCTGATTCGGGGGGTTCGGCTACCTTTCCAACCGCTACGATTGCCCTTGTGCCTTCCACAACGACAAATCCACCCTACAATCTCTATGGCTACTATTTGTATCAGGTAGGAAGAACGCCGGGAAATGTAAGTTCTTCTCAGCTTACATGCTCAGTTGCCTGTCCGACAACGCTTTACACGGTCACAATTACGGACACACAGGGATATGCAATTGATCTCGGATTGCTTACCTCAAACGGCTCAGCATCGGTAGCACAGTTGACGCTGATGGAAAATACCGCAACGGGCTATCCCGTAATCAGGTCAGCCCCTACCGTGGCGATTACCGGGAATGGTGCTACTAACTACTCGGCCACGGTAACTCTCGACCTGATCTTTAAGGCTCGGTAAGGAGGCATGCCATGAAAAAGATATTTCTATTTATAACAGCTTTGCTCCTGATTGCCTCGACTGCGTTTGCGATACCGCCATTACCCCCGAGCATTTCAGGAGGTGGTACTGCCTATATCGCCGCTGGCAAGACCTTCACGGTGAACAATACGCTGACGCTTTCGGGTGCAGATGGTGCAGCACTTGTCTTGACCACCTCCTATACAAACAATGGGGGGCCGGGAACGATTACATGGCCGGGGCCGGGAGCAACGCTTACAATTCCTACTGGCGGCGGCACCTTGGCATCAGCGGCTTTTCTTGCAGCTTCAACCTCACCTACAGCAAGCACGATAGCCGAATGGGATGCCAATTCAAACCTTTCTGCCAATAGTTTAATAGAAGGCTACCTTGCAACGGCAACGAGTTCCGCGACGGTCACATTAACCGTAGCATCCAAAAGACAGCAGATTTTTACAGGTTCGGTAGCACAGACGGTAGTTTTGCCAGTAACAAGCACTTTGGTTCTCGGACAGCAGTTTCTTATTGTTAATAATTCCTCTGCTACTTTAACCTTACAGGCTTCCGATGCAACTACCGTGCAGGCTATGGCGGCTTCAACGTGGGCAATCGTGACCGTTAATTCAACCGCTTCTACCACAAATACAGCGTGGAATCTGAATTATGCTTATTTGACACCTCAGTCCACAACGGCGAATTACATAGTTCTTGCTACCGTAACGACCAACGGAACATTAACAACCACGCAGCTCGGCGGAAATTATTATATCAATAACACAGGGGCAAGCACAGCGATTACCATGACCTTGCAGCAATGCGGTACGGGTAATGCGTATAGTTATGCCGCCGAATTTGGAGTTACGGCTGCTCAATATTTACGGTTGACGGCTTATACTGGTGATGCCTTCCGCTATAATAATACAACAGGGGCAACGACAGGATATATCAGAAGTAATACGCTTGGCACTCGGTGGAAGATAACTTGCAACGGAAACGGATATTGGGATGTTCACGATCTCTTGGGGGTTTTGAATTATGACCAGTAAGAGACCTTTATTTCTCATACTCTTTTGTATCTTTACCCTATGCTATTTCGATTTACAGACAGAAATGGGAACTGGCAAGGCAAGAGCGCACAGCAATCTTGCGCTGATGTATTACAAGGTAGGAAGATATGCAGAGGCAAAAGAACAATGCCTGATTTCCATACAGAAAGACCCGAAAGCTCCTCACGCATACATTAACCTTGGCGCAGTTCTGGTTGTAGAGAAAAATTACGATGAGGCGATAAAGGTTTTTAACAAGGTTTTGGAATTAGACCCCGGCGATAGGGCGGCCTATTTCAACCTTGGCAGAATCTATTACAAGACGGGTAGGCTCGAAGAGGCGGCGCATGAATTTTGGAAGGTGGCTAAATGTGGTCATGCCGATTTGGAATCGGTAGCTTGGAATGACATAGGGGTTATCCGGGCACAACAGGGGCGGCACAGGGACGCACTCGCGGCTTTCGAGAATGCCATTAAAGTTGATAAAACAAATGCAGAAGCAATAAAAAACTATAGAGAGTTTATAAGATTTCACAAGGAGGTCTAACAATGAGCATTAAAAAATTAATCAGTTATCTAAGTATCTTTCTAATCCTGTCGCTTAGCCCGTTCGCACAGGCGGGGGGAGTATTCGGCAATATCAATTATAGCCACATAGCTTATATGATATCCACTGGTTCTTCCTACACCATACCGGAATCTGGTTGGTACAGGATTTCGGCACTTGGTGGTGGGGCGTCAGGAGGAGCGATTTTTGCCTATGGCGGAGCGGCTTCCGGTGGCGGGGGCGGTGGATTCACGGAAACGGAAATATACCTCTGGTCTGGTGATGTAATCCTCTATAGCGTTGGTACAGGTGGAGCGGCAGTAACGTCGTCTATTTCCGGTACAGGAGCAAGTGGCACCACAGGGGGAAATACTACATTGACCTGTTCTGCACGTAGTCTTTCCCTTTACGCTAATGGGGGAGGCGCGGGTTGGTTCAATATAGGTAGTGGCAAAACTGCCCCTGGTGGAACAGGCGGAACGGCATCAGGAGGAACTATAAATTCTACAGGTGGGGTAGGGGGTTCTGCTCAATACGCGGCTACTAGCGGTACTTATTATGCGTCCGGTGGAGGGGCGGCAGGTTCGCCTTTTGGCACAGGTGGACGCGGGGGAAACATAACGCAGACCAATGCCGGAGCTACAGGTGGTGGCGCTGTAGGTGGATGGCAAGGCGGGGATTTAAGTTCAAATGCGGTTACTAATTCTGGTGGAGCAGGCACAGGAGGTAATGCAGTAAATAATGCCGCAATAGCCGGAGTAAACGCCCTTGGATTCGCAAGTAAAAACAGCACAGATGGTATTTGGCGGCAAGGCGGGGTTTGGGTAACGTCTGCCACAACTCAGGCTATGGGGTTTGATTCACTTGTTGATCCCTTCAGGGCTTTAACTGGTGGAGGTGCTGCTGGGGCTAGTAGTACTGGTGGAGGTAGTGGTGCTGGCGGCGGAGCTGCTGCCAGTGGTTGGGGCGGTGTACTTGGGGGTTCATCGGGCAATACGGGTTCGGGAGTCGGTTGTAATAACTATCTGGGTGGAGGAGGGGGAGCAGATGCTTATTCTGCGTCCGCCACTTCTGGTGCTGGCGGCAATGGTCTAATCGCGGTAGAGAGGATAAGCTGATGCTTGAAAAGCTCGGATTGACTATCATAATCGACATATTCAAAGCGATTTGGAAAGCGTGTACGCCAAGCCCTCAACAGAAACAGAAGGTGGAAGATGAAAAGAAAATTGATAATCTTATTGATGCTGTCAACAGTAATGACCCTGGCTATAAGTTGCCGAAGTCTGCCGACAAAGACAAGTGGGGTTCCTGAGCTTCAATTAGAGCATGGATGGAGTCCCACAAAGCAGATGGAGCTTAACGGTCAGCAGGTAGATGTTCAATGTATGACGGTTGCCGATAAGACAAAACTACAAGAATATTTATTGATACTTGAGACACAACAAGGAAAGGAGAAATGAAATGAGTTTACAAGCAGTGGAAAAGTATTTTGAGGAAGGGATACAGGCGGTGGAGAAGTTTGTAATCCCCGTGGCGCAGGTAGCCGTGAGTTGTATTCCAGGTATGCCGCCAATCGTGGGGCAGATAGTGGGTGCTTTGCCCGCACTTATGACTTCGGCAGAGCAGATACTTCCGGCAGACGGTAGCGGGCCTCTCAAGCAAGCGGGCGTTATGGGCTTCTTACAGGCTATCTGTGTAGAACTGGACAAGACCCTTACAGGCGGGGCGCACAACACCTTTGCTGAGATTTCACCTATTGCCCTTAGCGTCATTCAGAACGGCATGGCGGTAATCAACAGCAAGAATCTTGTGGCGGATCCTAAGTTGGCTAACACAGCCGGATAAGGAGGCTCATCATGTCTGGATTTCTCAGTAACGATTACATCAATGCAACGCAGGGCAATTACTCTATCCTTATCGGGTGGATCAAGTTTGAGTTGCCTATTGTAATAGGGGTGATTTTAAAGGCTGTTGCGATACTTCACCCCGGGGTCAAAACCGATACGATAAGGGAACTGCTTACCCCTGCATCGAAAACACCTACACCGCCAACGTAAAGAGGATTCTATGAAATGGCAAACGAAACTAACGGGGCGAAATATCCGACGTGGGCATGGTTAGCCGCTACATTTCTCGGTATAATCATGCTCCTTGTGGGGGCGGGTCTGGCAAATATGACCTCGACCATAAACAGCCATGCCAGCCAGTTACAGGGGCTTGAGGAAAAGAAGGTTGACAAAGAAACCTATCGTGCCGATGTAGCCGACATAAAGACCAATATCGGTGAAATGCGAAAAGACGTTCAAGCCCTTGTATGGCACATGAATAAGGGGGCTAAGAAATGAAATACGCTGACATACCTATATTTCAAGCCTTGCAGGATAATCAGCTAATGGGCTTGTGCATCTACTGTGAAGCGGCGGGTGAGCCATACGAAGGCAGGGTAGCCGTGGGAACGGTTATTCTTGAACGTGTGGATAGGCACGATTGGGAAGGAAAGACCATACAGGAAGTTATCTTGAAGCCATGGCAATTTTCATGGACTATGCCGGAAGCGGGTCAGGCATACTATGAAAAGTGCGTAGCATTGGCTGATGATTTCGATGTTGAGATCGCCAAGAATGTGCCTTTGCAGGAGTGCTTTGATATAGCGAAGGGATTGAATAACGGAACGATACCGCGTGACCCTGACCTTCACGCCGTGAAATGTTGTCAATATTTGAATCCCTCAACGGCGTATCCTACAATGCAAAAGTGGTTAGATCATGGGCTGAAGGTAGTCAAGAAGATAGGGCATCACAGTTTTTTTGCGTGATTAGTTACATACGGTAGTTGCCATTTTACCGACAAATGTAACATAACAATTATTTTCGTTATAGCCCCTTGAATGATAGCTTGCTCCACCGCCTCCCGTAACAGTATACCCTCCGCCGCCTCCACCGCCCCCGCCTGTTGCAGTAACATACCATCCACTTGAATAGCTCGTTTTGGAATAAGCCGTCCGTTTCATCGGCATTAACATGGCCTTATCAAACTCATTCTGATCGTACCACAATAGACCCAAACTTATCAGGCACACAAGAATAATCAGAACATATCTGAATGGAAATTTTGGACGTACAGCATCAGGCCGATACATCTTTAACCTCCCTCCATTCATATTTTTCTACATCAACTAATGGGTAGCAGTGATTCACCCCATCACTATCCTTTACCCAAATAAGAGGCCCATCGTAGCCACAACCTTCAGCACCCTCATACACGAAGAACCTCTTATCTTTCAAGAATATTTTAACGTCAACTTTCATCCTAATACTCCCCTCCGCCTCCTCCTTTCCCAACTGGGCAAAGTTACAGTTTCAATCTTTTGTTATTAAGCCAGTATTGCATCCGTTCTATCAATTCTTGAACCTCCTCACGATTTAGGTGATGGTCTTTTCCTATCCACAACGCACTACTGCCTGGATGAAGCCAAGAGTCTTTATAATCTCCTATGGCGGATGATTCTTGAATTAACCTTTCTTCTATAGGCTCATTGGCATAGGTATCATGTGTAACAACAATAAAGCCCCTCTGTGTTTGTTTAGCCTTCATTATTTCTCCTTTCCTTCCTGTAGCTCTGTCAACTCCCTTTTTGTAGCAACGGCGAAGTGTGTTCCGCAATACCACTTTTCCCTAAACAGATATTTACCAAAAGCCCCGCAAGGATAACCCTTCCACGGCCATGATGAACGGATACCAGCACACTTTCTTTTCTTCACCAACTCCCTATCTGTCATGTCGGCTCCTTAAAAATCCTTTGTCTTTAATTTGATAATTATTCGATGCCCCTTCTTGTCAAAAAGGGTTTCTACGGTTCTGCCGACAATGCCCTCTGCCGGATGGTTTTCGCCTGTCTGTTCTGTGGCAAGCAAAGAAGAAAATCCATGTCGGACTAATTCAATTCCGTCCTCAAGGGTCATATTACCGATGAAGGGAACTGTTTTAAGTCCGAGTTTTGCGGCAACGTCACAAGTATTCTCCCAACTCAACCACCATTTATTATCAACAAGAACATCAAAGACAATGAATTGCTTTGTCTTGCTATAAGCCCCACCGCCCTTTTGGATTCCCGCACCATAACCTTCTCCATAAATCACGGCAGGGCAGTCGGGGAATATTTCTTGCAACTTTTCGGGCTTTACCATTTCATAGAGATATTTAATCAAGTCGGCGTGAAGCTGTGCCTTGTCTGTCTTGCCGCCAAAAGTCATTTTTCCGTCCTGCCAAATGATGCGGATATTTGTACCGTCAATCTTCTCCGTAAACTGCCAACTCTTGAAAATCCCATAGACAGGATTGCGAAGTCTATCAGGAAAAACCTTGAACGTCTTTTCGTCCCTTTCAAACAATGTTTCTATTTTATGATATTCCATATTCACTCCCTCCCCCGTGGGGTTAGGCTACCACTCTATTAATAATCCAGTAAAAGGTAGTTCATATTTGGAACTAAAGAATTTACGGAAATCTTCAAATCCCGTAAATCCATCCGCTACTGCTAATTTTTCCCTATCCTCAGAATAGAGCCACTTATCATCAATCATAATGCCCATGTTCTCGGTAAAGATTATTTGAGAAACGGAAGTGCATGATACTGCCCTTATCAGCCGACATTGCTTAGTTCGCAATCCTTGATAAAGAAACAAATCGCTTCCCGTTTTTGGATTGCCACTCCTCCGAATTTTCCTTATGGTCTGGTGCTTTTCTCCATTTTCAATAAGCGAAACAAACCTCTTTTGAAAATTATAGGCTGGCATCCCCTCCCCCTTCTGCCGTTAAGCAAACAAATCCCCTGTATCATCTTCTTTTTTGGCTTGCCGCTTCTCTTGCGCCTTAGACATTCCCCTAACGTGTTGCTCGATACAGAGACCAACTCTTTTATCATCAACGCGATGGAGCGTCATTCGATTACAGGTCGGACAATACTTCGTAATCCGAACTGTGTTTTTAGGGTAGTGTTCCATTATTCCCCCAGCCACCTCGCTGCGATTTCGTTTAAGTTATCGGTCATACTGAAAGTCCTCCTGATACCCACATCGGGAACACTTTATCGTTCCTATTATCGAACGCTCATGCAAGGTTTTGTGGAATAAGGTGTGGAACTTATGTCCGAACCAGTAACATAAAAATTTAGGTATTTTCTTTTTCATTTCCATCCAAAAACCTCCTTGCCAAATTGTAAAGCCAGTTCGCAGAAACGAGTGGGGTTGATGAGCCAGTTTAACCATTTACCTACGACATCTATAAAGGCACTTGGATCGCCAGTTGTTTTTCTGTATCCATTTTCTCCGTACATCCCCGTTTTCTTACCAAAGAAAGAGTAGTCTAAGAAATCATCCCACATCCCCTCCTTCACCAACTTCCCCTTGACCGCCATCATGTCGTCAGCCGTGGTGAAGGTTCTCCATATCTTTGTTTCATCCTTTTGGGTAAATCCACCATGTGGGATTGGTTCTGACAAAAACTCCGTCAACTCCTTCCGCCCTTGCTCGTCCATAATGCCTCCTGTGCTAAGCTATGCTGACCATACTGGACAATCTTTTGTTGATGAACAGGTATTACAATCAGTTTTCGGTCTCGTATTCTTACCCTTTTCAAGATTAGGACAGCGTACTGCCATGCCGAGCTCGTAGCCCTTGAGGGCTTTCTTCTTTGAGTAGTCGATTTTCTCCGCTTCTTTCTCTTGATTTAGGGGTAAATCGGCGTTTTCTCCTTCCGGCTGTATCTTCTGTTGTTCATCGGCGATCGTTGATCCTGGGGCATTTAAAGCGGCCGTTCCTTTAGCCCATTCAGAAACCGCCTTGCCGGATGCCTCATCAATCAATTTATTAGCTGGAAACATGATTTTATGTTGCTCTTGGAGTTTAATGGGGTTCGGAATACCTGGCTTTTCGGGTAAAAGCAAAAAGGATACCGTCAGTTCATAGGGTAGTTCTTTTGAGCAAATAGGCTGAAATCCAATGGGGATTATCTGCATTTTGCCCTGTGCATCCTTCTCCATCTTCAGCTTTTCTTCAGCCCTGAAGCACAGGATCAGGTGGGCTTTAACTTGAAGAAGCCTTTGGACCATCTGCTTATGAGATTGTTTCGGCTTAATCCACGATGCCATCTTACAAGCCTCTCGCTTGTGATAGTCCTGTCCCGCCATTCGGCTTAGTTCTTCTTCCTGCCAATCGAGTACGCCTTGTTGTCCCGCCCACTCATGGCTCACAGAATCGACAACTATTGCCTTATACCCCGCTTTATCTGCCGCCATGATAGCCTCTGCATAAGCATCAGGACGGAAAGGCGCATTAAGCTCACAATGGTCGAATGTGAATCTGTCTGCATAGTGGAGCGCTCGCCTGGCTTCCGTGTCGATCACGGCAAAACTGTTGTCTTTGCCGACAATGCCGGATGCAAGGCGCATAGCCGAAAACGTCTTGCCTGATCCGCTTGCTCCAACTAAACCGATCAATAACCCGACTTCTCCCCTGACCGCTTTCTTGAATTCGTAAGCCATTATTCCCCCTAATTAAAGAAGATGTGCATTTTTTCGCATATTAAAATTGTAGCCATTAACCATCCACAAATACCTGAAAGATCACGATTAACGGCGGCCAAAATAACATTTGCAATGCTAAGATATAAAAGTATTTCGGTCATTTATCCCCGTATTTTTTCATTTCCCAATTCGCCATAGCCCACCCTGGCGGCTCAAGAGTATAGATGCCCCTTGAGTATCCAGGCCATATCCCGCTTTTCGTACATTCGCCCCATAACTTAATCCCGCGATTTACCTTTTGTGCGCCCATGTCTTGAAACATCATGTCAAGCCGGATGAATGAGCAAAGGTACGGCTCCTGAATTTCTTGGATCATAAAGATCATGTCAGGCTCGACCTGATCAATATTGCTTATGCCGCGCCGATAGAATGAATCCTGAATATCAATTCCCGTATTTATAACAATGCGATTATAGTTTTCCGGATCTGCAGAAAGGGCGGTAGTTTTGTAATCGAGTAGTAAGGAGCGGTCTTTCGATAACCAATCCGGACGGATCCGGCACCAAACATCGCCTTCCTTCCAAAAGTAGCTGAGTTCACTTTGACCATCGGAAATCTGCAAATGAGAAGGTTTGCCATGTTCTAATTCCATGTTCCACAGGTGAAAGTGCGCGGCATTGACCATCTTATTGATTTCTTCGTATTGCTGAGTGAGCAACGGTATCTTACCGAGCGCCCGTATTTCATCCCTTAATTCCTGGGTTGCTTTCTTGCGCCAATCATCAGCGTCAATAACCATCGCAACGTCTATACCCTGGAGAAAGATGCTGTGTGCGGCTGTCCCTATGTCGAACTGCATCTTTTCTTCTTCTTCGTAATTCGGGTTTAATCGTGGATGGCCATAGAAGGCATGGAGTGGGGATCGAAAAAGAAGTGTTTTGATGGTTGAGCGGGTGAGTGACGGGACAACACATGGATCACTCAAGTATTCCTCAAATGACATCGTATATACGCCTGGGGTGTCGATCATGTCGGCTCCTTTGCTATCGTGCCTCCACCGCCGCCACTCGGGCCTTCCGAAGAATACCGTTTTAATTTTTCTGTCTCATTACGTGTCATTTTAAACCCCTTTAATCTTCTTTCGCTTTGGCAATACTATCACATTCTTCAATGGTCACATACTTCGTGCTGTGAATATAAACCTCTTTTTCTTCTCCTGGCAACAACTGATCTACATTTTGTAGTGTATTATTTTCCCAGTTCTGAATTGCGGCCACTCTTGCCAAATCTTCGTTTTTAATCTTAATTTTCATTGTCATAATTCTTCTCCTTTTCATGAATCGTTTTTTAAATGCGTTCATTGTTTTATAGAGGTCTTTAAAGTCCTCTACCTGCCACTTTATATCTTTTGGTATGGTAAATGACATTTTCAATAATTTAATCCTTAATAATCAAAAGATGTCTGGCTTAAAATAGTTTTTAGTGTTTTGTTGGACTTAAATCTGTGGTTCATTTCTGATTCCATTTTTAAATATTGTTTTGCTAATTCAGGATTATGCTTCGCCCCCACGCGCAAATCATTTTCCGAGGCCAGTACACAAAGCGCACAAGATACCCTTTCATTTCCGTAACCATAAGCCGGATGCGCAGACAATCCAGATGCGTTAATTATTCTAAATATGTCCTGTTCGGTAAATCCCAACATTGGGCGATATGACACAACATTCCGCTTCTTTGTTGTTAATCGACTTAATGGTTCCGATTCTTCCAAGATAGAGCGTTTTCTACTTTCTTCCCTTCTTTCTCCGGTAACAACTAAAACATTTCCTTCATATTTTCTCACAACCTTGTCAATATTTGATCTTTTACAAGCACTTGTACAGTGTCTACACGATATAGAAGGCCACATTCCCCTACGCAATATTTCTTCCGGCAATGATCTAAATGCCTTAGCAATAATAAGAGGAATATTGTATTTTTTGCTTATTAAGTCACACTGTATAATGCTTTCTTTCCATTCCGCCCCTGTATCAGCATAAACTAATACAAGTTTGTCCAATATTCCCTGCTCTGATGCAATAATTTCGACCATAGCCTGAGAATCTTTCCCGCCACTAACATTAAGAATAATTTTATCATAATCAGAAAGTTTCATCTTCATAGTTTGCCCCCTAATCATTACAATAAGCGTTAACTCCACTATAGCGGGCCCCATCATTATAAAGTCCGCCATCCCTGCGCATCGGACACCACTTTTTCTTTGCTTCTTCTTCTGTCATAGTTCCTTGACCGCCTTCCGGATCTTCTTGACCAGCTTACCGATATCATCAGCTATCGTGACAACAATGGCATTACCTTCTGCCGTTTGTGTCGCTGGCATTATCAAAGTTTCGAGCATCGTGGCAAACTCAAGGAGCTTCGTCTTGTCCGGCTTCAATGCTTCCTCTCGAGCCGCCTTCTCTTTTGCTTCTCGTTCAAGCCGCTCCTTTTCTTCGGCATCCTTCTTTGCTTTTTCCTCTGCCTCAATCCGCGCTTTCTCGGCCGTGTCCTTTCTCATTTGCTCAAGGTCGGCAAGACGCTTTTTCTCGCGTTCCTCAGCTTCTTTGGCATCCTGCAGGGCTTTTTTCTCGGCTTCCAACTTTGCCTTCTCTTCCGCGATCCGTTTGTTCTCCGCGTCAATCTTTGCCTTTTCCCCTGCAAGCCTTTTTCGTTCTGCCTCTTGTTCGGCACGTTCCTTTGCCAGCCGTTCTTCTTCTATCTTGCGTAGCCGTTCCTTCTCGGCTTCTTCCTCTTTCTTCTTCGCTTCGATAGCGGCAACACGCTTTTTCTCATTATGTATCTCCGCGTAGATTTGAGTGCATATTTGCTCAAAATCCGCATCCGGCAACGTGGAAACCAATGCTCCGGACAGCGAAATACCGGCATTCTCAAACGGTAGCCGGTAGAAAGAGCCGTCATATTTCATGCCATAATCAAACTGCAGACGGTTGATCCGCGCCTGGATGTGTTCTTTCTCTTTCCGGTCCGCTTCTTCCTTGATCCGTAGCTTCTCCTGGGTGATCTTGTTTTCCTCTGCGGTAAGGTGTTCTTCAATAGGCGCGGCTAGCTCAACAAGCCTCTTGGCCTCTGTGTTGACATCCTTCTGATACTTTAAGACACCTGCCACAAATCCTTTCCGCTGTTCCTCAATTCCGGTCCGCAACTTAACCATGACCATCCGCGCTTTGTGAACTTCCTTGAGCCCTTTTTCATCATCCAGCCCGTCAATTTTCAGCGGCATGAATTCCTGTGACAGCTTGCCAATAAGGGCATCGTTTGCATCAAACTTGACTACTGCGAAATTAACTACCTGTGTAGCAACTTCTTTTTCTCCCATATAATTTTCTCCTTTAAATTTTGACCTTCATTCCATTCCGATAGAAATAATGTTCGCCCCTGTATTGCATGGTCGCTTCAATGCCATGATGCTTGTGTAGAGCCTTGATATACGCTGGCGCAACGTGATCATCAGGCTCCGCGCCGCGGGCTATCCAGACAAAAAACACGACAAGGAATAATATTAGAAATAAGAACACAGCCGCACTCTTTAGGTGGTCTCTCATGGCTACTCCTCCTCGTCTTCTGCTTCAATTAATTCGCCGCCACAAAACGGGCAATAGTTCATGCTATTTTCTTTGGGCGTTCCATCAGTCAAAATAAATGACTCGCCGCAAGAGGCATCCCAGTAAGTGTCTGGATAAAGATTTTCACTTCTTTTCCACGTGCATTTTTCTAATGGCATATCTTCCCCCTCCTCCTCATCCGCACACGCCGCATCGTTAGGCGGCCTTCGCCGTGTCAGGTCGAGTTTGCAACCGCCGTTACGGTCTTGATAAGCACACCGCATGGAGAAGCACATGATTTAAGCACCCGGTTTGTACGTCAGGCACTTCTCTCCTTTTTCATCAACCGCCAATTTAAAAGCATATTGGCAAGCGGGCATATACTTCGCCTTCTTGTCTCTATACATACAATCTGCTTTACAAAATTCAGGTATTGGATATTCCTTCTTCATAAGACCTCCTCCGGGGCGGGCTTTCACCCGCCCCATGCTAAAGTGAATACTAAAAATAAACAGACTATTAAGGGTAAATACATGTTGCCTCTGCTTCCCAAGCTGCCTACAGGACGATTCAGGGTTTTTAGATCGTCAGCCTTATTCGCTTCAACGGTGGCTAAGTTCGGTCGGTTGTCCTTCCGCTTGCCTATGAACATGAACGGCGGCTTTCGGCTTTTGAGGGGATTATATCATCTGCATCTGGCTTGTCAAGCATTATTTTTACACAATGTTATTTTTTTTATTGACAAGTCGATTCTATAAGGTATAATACACATCATGCAACCACTAACATTAAACACAAAACTAATCAAACAGGAAATGGAAAGGGCGGGCATGACACGCTCTATGTTGTGTAAAAGATGGAGGATTTCCCGACAGGTAGCCTTTTATATCTTCCATGAAAAGCCCGTTTCTTATGCTCATAAGTTTGCTAAATTATTTAACAGACCAACAAAGGACTTTGTTTTATGAAATTACCAACTACCATAAAGGCTATAAAAAAATTACAAAAATACAACCCTGAAAAAGAAAAGTTTATCTACTTTCTTGTTTATAGGGAATTATGCGGGAATCAGTTGAGGTTAAAATTTAATGAGGGTTACGGAGCAAGAATATGAGCGACTTAAAAATCGTCCCGTTACGAAGATAACGGATATGGCGGTCTTTGATATTGTTCCTGTAGCAAAGCCGAGAATGACACGGCGGGATAAGTGGCTTAATCCTCCACGCCCCAAAGTTGCCAAATACAGGGCGTTTTGTAATGAAGCAAAGGCCTTGAAGATAACCATTGAGCCATCTGGAAGCCACGTTCTCTTTGTCTTGCCTATGCCAAAGTCTTGGTCAAAGCAGAAAAAAGAGATAATGAATTACCAGATGCACCAACAAACACCCGACCTTGATAATCTTGCGAAAGCTCTTTTCGATGCCCTGTTTGAGAACGATTGTCAAATATACGATGTGCGATTAACAAAAGTATGGGGATACAAGGGACAGATAAAAATAAGAGCAAAAACATAGACACATGAAGCGCAAGGAGTTTCTCGATAAGCTGAAGAGGGAGAAGAAAAATGAGAGAAAGAAGCGAAATCGTAAAAGAGGCACTAAGAAGATTTCCAAAGCTCCCAAAGAAAACGATAGCCCGTTACATACTGCATGAATACGGGGAACACTTTGACGGTAATCTTGAGGCGATCAGGTCAGCCATTCGCTACAAGACACAGAGCACCGGTGTTCGTAACCGCGCCGTAAAAGACCCCATTAAAAAAGACCCCGTCAAGATGCCTCCGACATGGAGAAGGCAGAAAACACCCTACAGGCTTAACCCCGGCCTCTGGTTGGTACTCTCCGACCTCCACGTTCCCTTTCACGAATTAAAACCCATTGAGGCTGCTATAAAGTACGCTCAAGAGCAAGGCGTTACAGGAGTGTTCATCAACGGTGATCTTCAAGATTGTGCTTCTATTTCTTACTGGCCTTCCGTTATCAAACGGGATTTCAACAAGGAGATTGAGGCTACCATTGACTTTCTGGACTTTCTTGAACAGGAGCTTCCTGTTGAAACCGTCTATAAGCCCGGAAACCATGAATACAGATTGCCCCGGCTGTTCGCATCCAAAGTGCCTGAACTTGTAGGTATGCCGCTTGCCGCTATGGATACTGTCTTGGGACTGGAATACCGGGGCATTGAGTTCCTTGACTTCTACCAATACGTCTATGCCGGGAAACTGCCTATCCTACACGGCCACGAAGTCCAGAGAATACACCTTGCGGTGAATCCGGCAAGGGGGCTGTTTCTCAAAACCCGTTCTTGGGCTGCCTGTTCTCATTGTCATACTACCTCAGAAAACAATGCAAGAAACATACAGGGAACGTATCTCACAACGTGGTCTTTCGGTTGCCTCTGTGATCTTCACCCGGATTACAATTCAGTCAACGACTGGAATTGGGGTACTGCTTTAATCAACATCGAAAAGAACGGGCAATTTGAAGTGATAAACAAACGCATATTACCTAACGGGGCGGTGGCCTGATGGACTGGCTATTAGTGGCGGGATTTTACTTCATTTCTGATTACCTCATTGTGAAATATTACAAGCGTATCATCTTGAACAACCGCCTCATGGCATCGCTAATATCGGCAACGATAGTCGGGCTGACCTTAATCTCAATTACCATCGTCGTGGATAGCCCGTGGCTTATTGCGGCGGCGGTTATGGGTGCATTTGGGGGTACATGGGTAGGAATGCACAAATAGTGAATTAGTGTCTCATATTTCACAAATAATGAAATACAAGTAAGGAGGAAATAATGGGAGAATGTGGTTGCGGAGAAATGATACCGCACAAGGTATTTAAGATTGGTAATAGGATTTTGGCAGTTGAAATCTATCGAGGCTGTCAAGATTGTTGCACAGGTATAACCGTTACTCTTAACTTGTTCACTAAGAAAGAGTGGAAAACGTGGGACATAGAACCCGATGCCGAGTTTAAGGTAGACGAACACGGATATGCCCAAATTGCTTTTCCAATTATCGAACAAGAAGACCTCGTTGCAGTTGCAAAAAGCGAAGAATATCAAAACATCTTTGATGGGGAAAATGGATACGAGAACCTTGAAGATTTTTTCCATGATGAAGGACTAAGAATATTACAGGAGGCGGTGGAACACTGTCAATTAAGGCAAAAAGGATACACGCCATAATCCCATCGAATGACCCGACTTGCTGTAGCAACATTGAGCCGAGCTACGACATATCGCACCTCTCCATACAAGAGAAGGCAATCGTGTGTGACCGTATTTTGCAATATCTCTGGACTGAAAACGATGTGAGAAAGTGGTTTCCGAAGGTGGGGAGTAAAGAAAAATGAGGGTTTTAGTGGCTTGTGAATTTTCGGGAATAGTCAGAGATGCTTTTGCGGCAAGGGGGCATGATGCGTGGAGTTGTGATTTGTTGCCGACAGAAAGACCGGGAAATCATATTCAAGGAGATGTTTTGGAGATTCTCAATGACGGATGGAATTTGATGATAGCACACCCGCCGTGTCCACGATTAACCAATGCGGCTGTCTGCTGGCTACATAAACGTAATTTATGGAAAGAGTTAGATGAGGCAGCCATTTTCTTTAAGAAGTTTTTAAATGCACCGATTTCAAAAATAGCTGTAGAAAATCCTATCCCCCATAAATATGCCGTGGAAAGAATTGGTAGAAAGTATGACCAGCTTGTTCAGCCATATATGTTTGGACATCCAGAAAGAAAGGCAACCTTTTATGGATAAAAGGTTTACCTTTATTACAACAAACTAACGATGTAAAATCAGAAATGGAAAAATTACCAAAACACTTATCTCAACGAGTTCATTATGCAAGTCCAAGCCCCAATAGATGGAAAGAACGTAGCCGTACTTTTCAGGGCATAGCCAACGCAATGGCGGAGCAATGGGGATAGCAGTTTCCGAAACGGGGGGAGAATGAAAGTATATTTAGCGGCTCGATATAGTAGGCGTGAGGAACTTTGCGTTTATCGTAAAATACTTCAATCTTTGGGTTATACCGTACAGGCTCGGTGGTTAGATGGTAAACATCAGATCACAAGCGAGGGCGTGCCGATAGGTGATAACGGCGAAGCACTTATTGAAGCTGAACACAGTATCGGAAACAACGAACTTCGCGCCAAATTTGCCCAGGACGATTGGGAAGACGTAACGGGTGCGGATATTGTCATAAACTTTACAGAGCCGCCACGATCAAACCATAGTCGCGGAGGTAGGCACGTTGAATACGGCATAGCCCTTGCCCTGCAAAAGCGTACCTTCGTCGTCGGCTACCGTGAAAACCTTTTTCATTGGCTACCCACTGTTGATTTTTACAAAACCTTCAGCGAGGTGCTTGAGCGTCTTACGAGGATGACGGAGTAATGCAAAATAATCTGTTGACAGGGCGAATGAAAGTGGTAGGATGAGGTATCAGGTGGGAGGCACGCCCGTGATAGAATCTGTAAAATTTGATAAAAAGCCAATATTTAAACGCCTTGTGGGGTTTTGCCTGTCTATCAGGAAACGTGCCACTCACAGGGCGTTTTTTATTGGCGAAGGATAGGCATGAAGTATGCTGACAAACTCAAGGATCCAAAATGGCAAAAACGTAGACTTGAAATTTTTAACCGTGATAATTGGACTTGTAGGCTGTGTAAGGAGCCAGACAAATCATTGGTGCTTCATCACTTGTGCTACTTCCCCAAAATTGAGCCGTGGGAATATGAGGATAAATATTTATTGACCTTATGCGAACCATGCCACGATAAAAACGATTTTAAAACGCTCGGCGGTTTGGTTGATAAAATTATTCTTGATGCCTTTCTTCAAAGCCGTAGGCGGATGCTGGAAAACATTTTAGAAGATAATTATGACCCCGAATTATCAAGACATTTAGATTTAGTGCTGTGCCTGTTGGGTGTGTAGCTATGGCAAAGAATAAGCTTCTTGAAGCGGCATTGACGTATGAAGAAATGGGTTTTTCTGTTATTCCCATAATCCCCGGTCAAAAGAAACCGATGGTCAAATGGGAATCATTCCAAAAGCAACGGGCAACAAGACCACAAATTATTTCCTGGTGGTCTGCAACACCAGATGCAAACATTGGAATTGTTACGGGCGAAATATCGGATCTGTTTGTAGTAGATATAGACACAGAGGAAGGACAACAAAACCTTCTACAATACGGATTTGATAATGCCAGCACACCGATCGTTAAAACTCCCCGGGGCGGCCAGCATCTATATTTCAAATATCCAAAGGGCAGAAACATAACCATCGGAGCCGGAAAAATTAAGGGTACAGATTTCCGGGGCAATGGTGGTTATGTCCTCGCCCCCCCATCAAAGAACGGTGAGGGCAAACCGTATCAATGGATCGTAGATTTGAGCCATGAACGGAGCCTCGCCATGCCAGAGGCTTATCTTAAAATAATAAGTACATTATATATAGGCAATGTAGACAAGACAAAAGACGATAGTCTACAAGTGTCTACAGAGTCTACAAATGTCTACAATGAAAATATATGGGAAGTGGGCAAAAGGGACGATAGTTTATTTAGATTAGCCTATACTTTAGCATTAGGTAAATGCACAAAAGAATATGCCTTTCAAGTGCTTATCTCTATAACTGAATCATGGGGAGAGCATGATGAGAAATGGATCCAAGACAAAATCGAGAGCGCATGGAAGAGGGCAAAATCTAAAGAACGGAACCTAATGCAAGACATCAGGGATGACATTGTGTCTACAAGCGGCGTGTTTTTGTCTACAGAACAGGCAAAACGTCTACAACTGTCTACAAGAGAAGAGTTGAAGAACCAATCTATCTGTTTGAAGCGTGCTGTTACGGAGGGATTAATAGTAAAGCATGGCAGTAAAAGCGGTCAATGGCGAACAGTAGATCAAGACGAAGAACCGATTGACTGGGAGAACGCAGACACAACGCCGTTAGATATAAAATTTCCGCTAAATGTGCATGAATATGTGAAGATTCACAAGGGCAATGTAATTGTAGTAGCCGGGGAATCTAATGCAGGGAAGACGGCTTATTGTATGAACTTTGCATTAAAAAATAAAGACCTAATGCCCGTAAATTATATGAGTTCTGAAATGAAGGAGGGGTCTGAGCTTAAAATTAGAATGGATGAATTTCATGTGGGCGATAGTGCATGGCGGGCAATTAAATTTACTTTTAGAACCGATAATTACCCCGACAAGATTAATCCTGATGGTATAAACATAATTGATTATTTAGACGAGGGGAGCGATGCCGAAGCATATAAGATGCCTATGAGGATCCGACTAATAGCCGATAAACTACAAAGTGGGATTGTTGTTATTGCTATACAGAAGGATCCAAATAAACAGTTTGGTTTTGGTGGAGCCGGAACCATGAATAGGTCAAGAGTATATTTGACTATTCAAAGAAAGGGAATATTAACTATAGAAAAGGCGAAGATATGGAGGGATAAAAATGATAACCCAGATAGGAAGTTTATCCAATTCAAGCTTGCCGCCGGATGCAGGTTTACACCCGTTGGTCAATGGAAAAAACAAGGCGAAACCCTTGAAGATGAAACAACATTGGAGAGGTAAGTTTGTTTTTAACCTTGAATCTTATGTGCTTTACCGCTATGCTTATACTAAAAGACAGGCATGGTTGCTTATGTGTAAAGAGATTGCCCGCAAACAAGACGTAATTCCGTCATTGGTTATGGATTACTTTGACGGATCCAAAGATAATTATACAATAGAGATAGAAACTGAATGGAGGGAAGGTGAATGAACCAGGTTAAGTTAATTGGACGGTTAGGCGCGGATCCAGATGTTAAGTATTTACCTGATGGCAAGATGGTTGTAAATGTAAACCTTGCAACTTCAAATGATTATAAGAAAAATGAGGAATGGGTTAAGCGTCCGGCTTCTTG
>Ga0187873_1000468_pt1 | contig 42506 bp, 47 predicted proteins | sample June2016WEW_16_1_2_FD_133012 | JGI IMG/M metagenome (GOLD analysis project Ga0187873, IMG submission 133012) | Peatland microbial communities from SPRUCE experiment site at the Marcell Experimental Forest, Minnesota, USA - June2016WEW_16_100 | ecosystem: Environmental > Terrestrial > Soil >...
CGATCCCTAATAGCTGATGCCCGTACGTAGCCAACTCCAAATCGCAGAACAGATGGTCGCGCAGATCCGTCTGCTTGAACCTTCTGTCTCAGCCGAAGTAGGCACCCCGGAGCGCTTGATCCTCGACACCGTGTCGGGAGCTATCTCCGAAGACTCCATCGACCTCGTTGGTCTACAGCAAGCCCTCAACGTAGACACCAAGTACGGCGTCAACCTCACCAACTTCCTCAGCATCTTCGGCTTCGCGAGACAGGAAGCGACCAAGGCCACCGGCTACGTCGAATTCACCGTGAGCAGTCCTGGCACTCGCACCGTTCTGATCCCGGAAGGGACGCTCGTCAAGTCTAGCGAAGCGACCGAACTTGAAGGTCTGGTGCCGGAATTCGCGACTCTCGCCTCAGCTTACATCAGACCCGGTGAAACCACCACGGGTCCGGTGCCTGTCGAATGTACCCGCCCTGGTGCGTTCGGCAACGTAGCGGCGAACAAAATCACGGTGTTCACGACGCCAGAACTCGGTCCGCTCCTCGGCGTCACGGCGGTCACCAACCCAACTCCGACCACCCACGGCACCGAACAGGAGAACGACAACAGCCTCAAGACCCGATTCAAGAACACGGTGTTCAGGAACATGTCGGGTACCGAAGACCAGTTCCTCGCCCTCTCGGTAGCTACCTCCTTCACCACCAAGGCCAACGTCGTCGGTCCTGTCTCTACGTACCAAGAGTACGTGCAGGTACCGCAGAACGAAGAACACCCGCTTACTGGCGATGACACTACCGCGATCCGCTACGGCGGAGAAGGCAGCGCCGCCTACGTAGGTTTCCCTGCTCCCATCGTAGTCCGAGGCAACACGGTGGAAGGCTCATTCATCCTGACCATCAAAGACACAACCGGAGTCACACCCGGACAGGCTGTCGTGGTCTACGAAGAAGGCGACAACCCTCGTCCGAGCACTACAACCACAGTCGAAGAAGTTGTCTCGACCACCGAAATCAAACTCGCGGCGAAAGCCAAAGCCACAGTGAACGATGGATGGGTTACCATCGGCACGACCTCTGACACACCGTACATCAACAGGTGGACCAGCGGCCTCTCCACCAACCCGTACGCCAAGGAAGTATTCCCGGAACTTCCGGTGTTCATCTCTACGGCTGCGGCTGGACTCGGCAAACGGTTCTTCCGCGAGGGCGCAGACTTCGTGTTCAACTTCCCACCGAAGCTCGCCGGGGATACCTACCGTGCGATGCTCGATGGCACAGGCAACGACCCTCGCGTGGGCGAAGGATCGAAACAGCCGAACGTGACCTTCATCAATGTGTACGTCGGCAGCGAACCACCGGCAGAAGTGCTAGCTCCTGGTACCGTGGCGCTGCTCGAATACTCATACACGTCTAGGGCTTCCCGCAACAACCCGGAACACAATGTCACGAACGCGGTCGATGTGTTCATCGATGGTCAGAACGTACAGCAGACCTCCACAGTGTTCACTGTCCCACTGTCCCCGACCGAATTCGCGTTTGTCGATGAACCCGTGAGCAAGTTCTACTACGAGAACTACCGCCGTGCCGGTGAGCCAGCCACCCGTCCGGTCGAGGGTGACATCCTAACTCAGCTATTCAACCAGCCGGTGCTAGGGATCCCGCCACAGATCACCATCGAGGAAGACGTGTTCTACTTGGGCGTTCACTACTGGCTGGTGAAGGATGTCTCGTCACTCTCTGGCACCATCCGAGCACGCGACGGCATCGAGTGGAGCGCGTACATCAACGGTGACAAAAAAGGCGCACTCGGTCGCCCGAACCCTGGCAAAGAACTTGCCTACAGCGGCAAGAAGTTCGCGGAACTCGAAGCATCGAAAGCCGGTGTCCCGCAGCTTATCGACATCGAAACCTACACCTACGACAAGAACATACCTGACTTGCAGGTTGCCCTCGAAGGTGCGAAACAGGTCACCACGGATGTCCTCGCCCACAGCGCTCGCAAACGCTACTTCAAGCTCGACATCACGGTGGTCTACTCAGCTACCGCGTCGGTGACAGCCGTCAACGAAAACATCCAGAAAGCCATCTCTCGATTCCTATCCAACCAATACTTCGGAGCAGTCGTCCGCCTCTCGGATCTGTTGCAACAGATCCACGGAGTTGCCGGTGTCGAAAACGTCCGCTGGTCCAACGATGTTCCTCACACGCGCGACCTTATCCGGGTCTACGAGACTGACATCGAAGGCGCTCCGCTACGCGGCGTGTTCACTGACCGGATCCAGTACGGCGGCGGAGGTAGCAAAGCAATCGATACCCTCTACGTCGTCGGCAACCCAACCGAAGGCGAGTTCGCTCTGAAATACGGAGGAGCAGAACCATCACCAATCGTACACGTTGCATCCTTTACTGCCGCCTCCCTTGAAACCGCGATCAACGGTGGATGGCTGCCGGGTGGATGGACGGCCACAGTCGAAGAAGACATCCGCTCAACCGTTGGTGTGCTGTCTCCGATCCGTTCCTTCCGCATCACCTACAGCAAAACCGAAAAACTGGCCGAGCCAGTCACGATCTACAACCCGGAAAGCCCGTTGCAGGGTGGTGAATATGTCTACGACTTCGACTTCTACCTCCACGACGACGAGCTACCCGCACTACCCACTGGCACACAGAAAGGCGACACAGTACCCGGATTGATCATCCGTGCCCGCGCACAGAACGTCTTTGAGAAGGCTTGATCTGCCATGAGCGAACGAGCTATTCTAACGGCATACCGACGAGGAGAGACTGTCGCCTCTATGGTCAATCGACTTGGCACAAGTCGGTACGCAATATACAAGGCGATCAATCGTCATGATGTATCAAAACGCAAAGCAGCAAAGCAACCCGATTGGCCGGAGTCTGGTCACGGAAAATGGGTTGATAAACAAGGCTATGTCACAGTTTGGTATCGGGGTAAGCCAAGACGAGAGCACCGTTGCGTCATGGAAGTAGCCCTCGGTAGGAGACTTCTCAAGTCAGAGACAGTGCATCATGTCAATGGGGATCGATCAGACAATCGCATCGAGAACCTACAACTACGACAAGGACATCATGGCCCTGGCGTGGTAATGTGCTGTGCAGAGTGCGGTTCGCATAACCTTCGTCCAACGGAGGCGTGATCATGACCGTACCCGCTAACGCAGTCACCACACCGGACGTTACCAACGAAATCGTCCAGCAGTTCTTCATCGAGGGACAGAGCACGGGCAAGTCCCCGCTCAACTACCTTGATCACTTCCCGGAAACGGTGTGGAACAAGGGCATCCACACGCGACTCGTCGCGCTCATGTATACTCTCCTTGGTCCTTCGGGAGTAGGGTACCTCCGCCAGAACTACCTAGAAGCCCGCATCGCCATCGAAAACAACGGGCTGAAAACGACCGAACTAGATGAACTCTACAACAACATCTTCTCATTCGCTCGCTTCGCCACCGAGGTCTACGAACAGGACACGGAGGGACTGCTCACCCAGGCGCAGTTCGAACAGGTACAGGAATCCGACAAAGCCTACCAGAACCGTGCGAAATCCTTCCTCGCCGCCACCCGCGCAGGAGGTACCATCCTCGGCATTGAACTCGCAGCCAAGTCAGGACTGCTCACTGCTGTAGAGGTCATCGAGAACTACAAGGCTCTCTACGACGAACACTCCGATGACCGGCTAGGCATCCAGTGGCAGGGCGTCACACGTTCAACCGAGGAGGTCATTCTCCTGCCTCGACAGGAACTCCCAACCAATGCGTTGCAGATACTCGACTTCACAGGTGAACTCCCGCCACTCACGGGTAGTTTCACACTGGCCTTCCCGCTAGCGGCTACGGAAACCGTCGAAAACGTGAGCCAGAACAACCCATCTACCGCAGAGCTTTCGTTCGAATCCGGGGCACACGAAATCCAGGAGGCGCTAGAAGCCCTTCCTGGTGTGGGCAATCTGAACATCCATGTCACCGGAGGACCGCTGCCGAGCAAACCCATCGAAATCGAATTCACCAACGAGCTAGCCGACCGTGTGATCCCGCCGTTGCTGGTGACCAAAAACACCTGCGCGAACGCCGAAGAACTACAGGTCGTGCTAGAGATTGAACAGAAGATCGTGGGTGCATCCGCTGACGGTGGTGTCTCTACCATCCCTCCGGAAAACTGGCAGTACGCGGAGGTCGCGCTCAGGCAGATCAAGCCGGTCACCACCATCATCAGCCCCGGCAAAGCTCCGAGCGTTACCAAACGACAGGTGCCGAACAGCGTTGCCTCCGACTCTGAGTACGCCGAAGTGCTGCGATACGTCACAGGTTCACGCACGATCACCTGGCCTCCTCTCGACTCGACCCACTGGATTGAGGGTGGCGTGGAGAAGGAGGCACCACAGACCGTCAACGGTGGCTCGCAGCACTACCTCAACTTCCACAACATCAGCACCATCAAAGCATACACAGGAGAGGCGCTGCTAGACCCGGACTATGAAGAAGGCACCTACGCACCCTACCCGGATGAACACCACGGCATCTTCTCCGCAGAACAGCGAGCGCTCTACCCGTTCCTCAACGCCTTCAACGACCCGACGCATGTATTCGAAGCCAATGAAGCCGCTCCATCACCGTCACTGCCAGTGTTCAAAGAAGGCCCGTACATCGAAGGCGTCTATCCTCTGGACTACACCACTGCGCCCGGAGCCAAACCAGACTTCGTGGTAGCAAGCACCCGCATGTGGTCATCCGAAGAACACAATGAAGGATCAGACATCTTGGAGATTGACTTCGGCACTGTGCAGGCGTGCAACTTCATCACGTTCGAAGCGTCGAACAAGCCGTACGAAATCAATGTAGCCTATGACCTACTCGATGCTTCGCCGGAACGCCACTTCGTTCCCGTCACCTTCTCAGAACCGCATGTTGCTCAGTCTGTGCTCAGCATCGGACATGAAACGAAAACCCCGAACCCGTGGGTCGTCATCCCTCTCAACTTCGGCAACACCGCTGGCGGGATGATCTACACGCGCTTCATCCGCCTAGAGTTCACGAAGCGCACCACCGAAGGGTCGCCGTTCACCGGCCCGAACGGGGAACTCAAACCGTTCAGTATCGAGGTCCGTAGCCTAAGAATTGGAAGGAACGTGTCATGAGCGCGCCTACAATCTCACAGAACTACAGCGGGGTCATCCTCGATCTGAACAAGTCTCCGCGCTTAGGGATAAGCATTGAACCTGGACAGACCTACTACCAGACGTTCCTCCTACCGGAAGAACTACAGCGAGGAGTGTTCCCCAAGGAACAGCGCCTCCCGGCTCTGTCGGGCTTTCAGATCCTCATCGGCGTCAAGCAAAACCTAAGCGAAATCTACGAGGCAAGCGCCGTCGAAGTCAACTACGTGCTCGAACAGTACGAGTTCGGATCTGGCTGGTCGCCGGTCACCAAGGGCACCCTCAAAGGCGTACCGTACGGCAACTCACGGGTCTGGATCGATGTGCTGTTTGACAACCCCATCGAACTTAGCGAGAGTCAGGTGCCTAGCGAAAACCGCAACGAGGCTCCGACCGAGTTCCGGCTCGCGCTTAGCTTCCCCGCTGCGGTCGAAGTTCTATCCTACGTGACACCGAATCCGTATTCGCACGGCGAAGGGTACCATTCAGTCCCCAAGATCACGAAAGCCGCGAAGGAAGCGAAAGTAGCTACTCAGAAATCGGGCCGCGAAGTACGCGAAACCGAAGAACTACACGAACGCGAAGCGTGGACAAAAGAAGAAGGCGAAAGCCTGATCACCAAACAAGAACGCGAAGCCAAAGAACGGGTCCAGAAGGAACTACGCAGGGTGGACGAGACTCACGAAGCCGAAGCGCGAGAAGAATGGCAGGAAGAAGTCGAAGGCATCATGCGGATCCACGGGTCGTTCAACTTCCGTCTGCTAGCATTGGTGGCGGACAGTGGCACCGACTTCCTCGGGGATCCCTATCGATCTGTCGCCATCGTGTCCGAAGCGCAGTCCGGAGGAGCTAACCCGAACACCGGCTACTGGCTGTCGTCACCGCAGCCGACACAGTTCGCTGTCGTCAGCCACTACTCAGATGTACGCCCGCTTCCAACCACGCCGACGTACGGCATCACCAACCTCATCGAGAACCCCAGCTTCGAGTACGACCTCGTAGGAGGTCTGCCTGCTCTATGGGTGGGAGCAGAAGGTCGAGAACTTCCAGAAGAGGAGGCTCTGCCTGCCGAAGAAATCGCAGCGGGTGAATGGCGTCAGCCGTTGCACGCGGTCCTCTTCTTCTCTGACTCCTCTGCTACCTTGAGAGTGAACCGCTTCCGGGGTGAATGGGAGGAACTGGAAGTCTACTCCAAGGGCGAAGGCATCAGCATCATCGAAACCCTTGAAGCGAAAATCCAGAAACAGAAAGAAGCTCGCGAAAAACGCGAAAAAGAGGAACGCGAAGCGCGTGAAAAATGGGTGAAAGAAGAAGAAGCAACCGAAATCACCAAAAAAGAACGCGAAGAAAAAGAAACGAAACAGAAAGAAGAACGCGAACACGACGAGAAAGTCGAAGCCGAAGAACTCGAAGCCTTCGAACGGGAAGGTACCATTACCCGTACGTTTATCTCGAAGATCAACGAAAACCGTGCGCAGAACCCTCTCGGGTTTGAAGGTGAAACGTTTTGGGAAGAACGCGAAGGTCAGTTCTCCGCTATCAAGGGATTCCAGTACCTTGAAGTTGTCTCCAAAGGCGGCGGGGGTGTCGAACTCGATGAAGCAAGCGAAGTCCCGGTCAAGATCGGCGTGCCCATCACCTTGTCCTTCTGGATCCGCACGCAGAGCACGTCGTTGCCTATCGAAGTCCTCTTCGGTAACGACATCGTGGGCGAAGTCACCGAAGAACTTGAGGCTACGGACGAATGGGTTCGTCACGAAGTCACTCTCCCCCCAACCGAAACGGGCACAGCCAACGTTGTGATCAGAGTACCATGGCTTCACGGCACCCAAGTCTTCTTCCTCGATGGGGTCATGGTGAACAACGGCAACAGCGCAGCTAAGTACATCGACGGCGACGTGATCAGTTGCCTCTGGAACGGCATCAAGGGTCGCTCATCGTCTGTTGAACTACAGGAACTCGAATCGGAAGAAAACTCCGTCGTGATCGACTCGATGCTCATCGACCCGATGACCTCGGGCGTTGGGATGAACGTCTACTACACCAACGACCTCACCGGCAGCGAGGGAGAAGGCGAACCGTCCATCGAAGATTGGGAACAGAAGCTCTGGACGCGCGTGCCGCAGACCTACACCACATCAGGCAAGACCACCATCGTCCTCCCCGCTCCCATCGTGGCGAAGTTCGTCAAGCTAGAGTTCACCAACCTACAACCGAAACCGTACACGCCGGGTGACTACCAGCGTCCCACGCAGTACAAGCTCTTCCCGAATTGGGTGAGCGAAGTGTTCCTCAAGCTGCTCTCTAGCCCGAACTTCGTCGTCGGCAACGTGGGCGTGGTCTTCGACAAGCTCGAACTGATGTACCAATACTACAAGAAGGACTTGGAACAGCAGCCAAACAGCCCGATGATCAAGGCTGCCGAATCTGGCGAAGCTCAGGATCTTGCTGATCCGCAGACCCTCTCGCTCATCAATCAGGTCATCAACACCTACACCCAGCCACCGGCTGCGCAGGCTCCGCAGACCCTCATGGGCGAGGCGCAGAAGTCAGCGTCCCTCAAAGAAACCAACTACCCGGTCGAGCCGAACGCCGCCTTCAATGGCCCAGCGAACTTCCCGGTGTCTTCGCTCGACCGCACCAACATCGTCATCGACCAGGGCACGCCAGTCATGTTCTTCTACGTCACCTGCCGCCACGCTTACAAGGAACAGACCGGCCTCTTCGCGGAAAACAAAGCGTACTACGCGGGCATCAAGCAACTAGCCTTCCTCCGCGAAAGCTACACCACCGTCGCGGACGGCAACCTTTACATCGAGACAGGTGCCGATGACGTAAATACTGACAGGAACGATTTCGTCGTGGAAGACGGGATCTGGTACACAGACTGATGCCGGTACAGCCGAACATACCCCTTGGAGATGAGTTCACCAACCTAGTGTGGACCAACTACACGTCGTTCGATGAAACGACGCGGGACCGTCTGCCTACTCAGAAGCACTTGGACATCCGCCCGTTCACGGAAACCCCGATCCTCGCCAGCGGCGGAGACTTCCTTGCTCCGGAAGATTGGGAGCTACCTCCGAATAGCTCGACCGGATCCGAAGCTGGCACCAAAGGCTTCCCCGTACTCAACCTCCGCACTATCGAAAACGGTACCGTCGAAGCCACATCCATTGTCAAGAGCCACCCGCTAGACTTCACTCAGTTCGCCCCCACCGATCTGATCGTCTTCACGCTACCGTTCTATTCAGAAGCCGTGGTCGAGGCTACCTCAAGCTACATCGAATTCATCGACGCGCAGGGTCGCTCCGTCGCCATCAAATTCAGCGCAAGCGAAGTCGCACTCACTGGCGAAAATCCGTACTTCCAGGTCAAGCTCGAACGCCTTGAAGAAGCCGAACTCAGCCTCAATGAAATCGTCGGGGTACGGTTCAAGGTCGCGGCCACGGAAAGCATTATCGTCTACATCATGGGCCTTCGGCTCATCAAGGCTACGCTCTCCGAAGCACAGCCAGGTTGGGTCCAGGCACCGGCTGACTTCGACAACTGGAATGGTCGCTACCACAAGACAGTGCCGCTTGGCAGCCTCGAACGTGCTCCGGACTACCAGCAGAGCATCATCTGGAAGTCCGCTCCTCTTGCGGGACCGCTTGATCCTCGCGCCGTTGACACTGAGTTCGGCGTGGTGTTCAACGTTGGTGAACTCGCAAACTCGAACGAGTTCACTATGTACTTCCGCCAGGAATCCAAGATTTTCACGACCATGCTCGACCTCATCGGGGTCACCATGGCGGAACTCGACGGTCGTCCGATGCCTGACCTTGGCACACGTCAGTTCAATCCACGCACCGTGGGCGAATTCGATGAGACAGAGATGGAAGAACTCGACCGCTTTGACATGGAAGAACTTGAGCGTCAGGCAGTGCCTAACCCGGTGCTTGAGAGTTGGGTGTACTTCACCTTCGCGTGGGACAAAACGGAACCAAGCATCTCTATGGGCAATAGCTCGGGCCTCTCGTACAACTTCCCCGACCTCGAAGGACTCGTCACCCTAGAACCGAAACACAACTACTTCGTTGTGTTCACTCTAGAAGGATCCACTGCCCGCGCTCGCCTGTACGATCTAGAGCAAGTGCTTGAAGACGGCGGACTCGAAGAACTTGGGGCGGGTATCTACGAGCCGACCGGAGACTACTTCTCTGTCAAACAGACTCCTCTCTTTGACACGACCATCGTGGACGACGATAACGTGTTCCGTCGCCGTAAGGGACGCATTGGATGGAGCACGAACTTCCAAGATGGCGACGTGTTCCTCCGCTCGATCCGCCCACGCGGTGTGACCTTCGCGGAATATGAATCGGCTCCGCTCGAAAGCCACACACCTGTCGCTGGGGCCAGCCTGTTCGCCAGCGTACTACCGGAAGACACTTCTCTGTGGGGAGGAGGGCTTGCCCTCTACCCGGAAGGCACCACTCACTCCTTCCTAGAGCTTGACAAATCTCGCACGACTGTCAAGAACGGATTCAGCTACCGTGTCACCAACAAGGGTGTCGCCAAGCAGGGTGAATACCAGGGCTTGACCACCGAATTTATGAACTTCACTGACTTCGAACAGATGCAGATCGAGTTCAATCTGTGGTACGCTGGCCCTGCTCGCGAACGCGAAAAGATCGAAAAGCTCTACCGTGGGTTCTACCCTGGCAACAGGTCATTCCCTGGCCCGGAGCGTTACCCTGGTGCCAAAGTCATCGTCACCACCGAACCGACTGTCGCTAGCATCATCGCGGAGTTGGTCAGCACGGACGGTACTGTCATCCCTCTCGTCATGCCAGAACTCGAAACGAACCAGTGGCAGCATATCACACTGCGCGTTCCACTGTCGGAAGTCATCCAGACAGGCTACTACCAGCTACGGATCCTACAGCAGACACGCCTCGCTACGAACTGGTGGCTCGATAGCCTCAAGGTCTTGCAGCGGGCCGTCGCATGGAGCGCTCGCTCAGTCACCCAGGATCCGTGGGGAGGTACCTACGCTCCGTGGACTGACTTCATGGACGTGGTGAATGACCGGGAACACAATAGCGGCATCTCGCTTGAGCCTCGCGGCAAGGAGCTACAGCTACGTGGACGTGCCCGCAGGCAAGACGTGACTATCCAGAAGCCACAGATCATACCTCGCTACGCAGAGCTAGGTCGTCTGGTGTGGCCGGAGGAAGCGTACCCTACCCTGCCTCAGCAGCTTGAAAACCTCATCCTCAACCCCAGCTTCGAGTATGACACACTCGCAACCTCTACGCCTAAAAGCTGGGCGTTCCCTACTCCTGGTATGACGCTCCATGTGTCAAACGAATGGGCCGCTGTCGGCACCAAGTCCTTCAAGGTCAAAACACCGAACAACGCCACAGAATATGGTATGTTCATGGAACACTTCGCGACCGGCACGCCTGTCGAAGCTGGCTCCGTCTACAACTTCCAAGCAACGTTCAACGTTCTAGAACTCACGAACGAACGCCACATCTTCGCCATCATCAAATTCTACAACGCCAAAGAAGAACACGTTGGCACGGAACACTTCACCAAACACATCACGACTACCGGAGTTCACACTATCAAGGCAAGCGTGACCGCCCCGGAAGAGGCCGTGACTGCCGAAGTCACACCGTTCTACATCCAGGGCGACGGCGTGGCCGAGTTCTACATCGACAAGATTTACTTCGGAGAGGGTCCAGCCTACTTCGACGGAGACACCGCAGGCTACCATTGGACGGGTACGCACGGAGACAGCCGATCAATCACGACGCCTCGTCCGGGCACGCCACCCAAGGCGAAGTTCAAGGTGGAAAACAAAGGCGAAGTGATCAAGTTCACAGACGAGTCCATCAATGGCGTTGGCGCTATCGTCAATCGGGAATGGACGTTCGGTGACGGCGACCGCATCATCACCAACGATGAAGTAGTGGAACATACCTACACCAAGGCAGGCGTTTACAGCGTCACCTTGCAGGTAGTAGACCGCCACGGCAGGCTCAACTCCAAGGTGGAGGAAGTGGAAGCGACATGACCGAAGGCCCATACGGAATCAAACTCAACCCTCCGACCGTCAACGACTTCTCTCCTCCGGAACTTGCGGTCGAGGTCAACTTCTGGTGGGACGAAAACGGTCCTGTCGAATCGTACACCTTCGACGGCGACAGCTACCCGTACATATCTCCGGAACCTGCGTCGAGGTACATCATGCACACGACGTACATTCAGGAACCCGTCCACTTCTACGCCATCCTGGATCCGAAACAGGCAGAAGAAGAACTCAAACACCCTCGGGTAGTTACACCTGCCGGGGTGGGCATCGTCCAGTACCTATGGGACTTCGGTGATGGTACCACGGGTGACGGTCCCTTCGCCACTCACGAATACAAGGTGCTTGAGCCAGGGATCGAGGTCAAACTCACCGTGGTTGACACGCGCGGACTAACATGGTCGGCAGCCAAGCCCATGAACCTAGCGGCCCACGCCTACGGGTACATCAGTCGGCGTATCGTTCCCCTGTGAGGATGAACATCAGAAATGACGCGGACGAACACCTTTGGTGAGCTTCCGTCTATCGGTGAACAAGCGAAGAAGCTTACAGCACAGCGCGACGTTTGTCAAGCGTATAGCTCAAGCACGTAGTGGGCGAACTCCACCAGATCCGCGACCCGTGCGCCGGTAGGATGGATCGCAGCCCATAACTCAAGGTTCTCGGGGCGGTTGTCATCGCGGATGAGGTTCTTGTGATGGACTGTCTCATGCGGCAGAAGCTCGCGCCCTAGCCGTTCCTCCATGATGCGACGATGAGCGAGGAATCGTTCTCCGTCAACTTCGTGGACGATGTATCCGTCCGATGTGATCGATCCTTCGCCCTTCAAACGACGCATCTGTATCGGTTTGCCCGCCAAGGGATCACCGAACTTGAGTTGTCGTTGATAGTGGGCATTACAGAGTTCATCCCGCAAAGCCCATTTGTCGCACCCCTCAACACGACAAGGTAGGTTCTTGTCCTTCTGGCGATAGTAGTAGGCTAGGGACTTCGCCGCGTCCCGTTCTTTCTGTGCCTGGGTTCTCATCACCCATTACGGGTGAGGACCAACCAATATATATAGTAGCTCCTCCCGGCTGAGTTTCGTACTCACCGAGTCATCGTGGGCCATGCCGTCGAATATCTGAGTGTGGTAGCCCTCCTTGGTGCTGATGATGTCGCGCTTGCGCATCTCCACGGAGTCTGCCATCAGCAGATCGTACCACCAGTTCGTCGTCAGGCTAGAATCCACTCGGTTGTTGCGCCCTTGACGCTGGCGCTTACGGGTCCACGTCCAGGGAAGATTGTAGTTGACTCCAACGGCTGCCTCGGGTAGATCGATAGAATCACTCCCCTTGTCCGAGGACAGGAATACTTGGATCGTAGGATCACTACGGAAGGCATCTTTAGCCCTCTGACGCGCCTGGTCTGTTCCACTGTAAGCCACATAGCTGACTCCCCATTCGTTGAGCTTCTGTTCCACGGGTGCGTACCCGTATCCGGCCCACGTCATGTAGACCAGTGCTTTCTCCCCCGGATGCTTCTCCGTAAGGATTTCCCTCAGTGTATCAAACTTCGTGTGGTGGTCATCCACTAGATCGTGCCCAACCTGGGCGAGCAGCATGGTAGCGATGTCAGATCCTTTGATCACGTTGGCCTTGAGCCACGCTTCGTCCTCCTCGATCAGTGCCTCCCACGCCTGTCGGTTCTTGGCCGACTCGTTGATCATCGACGGCGCATCGCAAAGCATCTGCAACACCTGGATCAGCGCGAGGATGTTCACTTCATCGTCTTCCTTCGCGAGCTTGGCGGCTTTCTTCACCAGGCCATCGTAGATGCTACGGTCGCGCGAGTCCCAATCGATGATGAGCAGGTCTTCCATGACCTCCGGGAACATCTTGGCAATCTCAGGGTCTTTGCGGCTAGCCCGGTGAGTCATGTGCTCGATGGTGGCGTCGAGCTTGTCGAGGTTCATCCACTTCTCGGGCGAGCGGGAGATAGGGTTGCGGTAGGACACGTAGGCATCGTGGAAGTCTTTCGCTAGGCCGAGGACCGGAGGGTTCATCATGCGGATGCAGGAGAACAACCCGTCCGGACTGTTCTCGATGGGAGTGGCGCTAAGCTCCCACTGTCGCATCCACTTGGCACGCGGCACGGCACCGTGTAGTCCCTCCTTGCGCGAGCGGAATTTGTCCCACACCATGTGCTGCACCGATTCGTAGAGCTTGGTGGTACGGTTGCTCAAGCGGGTCGGCATCTCGTCCCAAAAGAAGAGGCAGTCCCGGTCTTCGATGAGAGCCTTGAACATCGGTTCGTCCTGGCGGAAGCTCTCGTAGTTGGCGACGACCACCTGCGACTGACCGTCCTCTAGATTCTCAAGCACCTGTTCGTACACTCGATCCCGCTGGGAGGGTGGCCCCTGCACGACGTGTGATACAATCCCTCCTAGCTGCTCTAGCTTGCGCTGTGTGTCCACCTTGTTGTTCTTCTTGACTACGACAAGGCCCAGGTCATACGGGTGCCCGTGCCCTTCGTGCCACTTGAGAGCCGACGCGATGAACGCAGTCTTGCCGGTGCCCGTATCCCACACCACCAGGCCAGCCTTGAGAGCTTCGTTGCGGACCAGCTTGTTGAAGCCTTGCACCTGCCAGTGCAGCATGCCATTGACCGTGTTCTCAAGGGTCGAGTTCAACTCGAACGGCGGTGGGTCGGACAGGCTCTCAAACTCCGCCAGGATGTCCTCCGGTGGATCCGAGAACACGACATGGTAGGCCGCGTCTTCGGCATACGTCAGGAACTCATCCAGCTTGGCCGGTGATACCGTTCGGTAACGCCCTACGATGTCCTCGAAGTCGAGGAACCAGTCAGGCCACAGTGACGTGACCTCCCAGCGGCCACGGAAGTCCTCGCTCGGAACGAGAAAGAGGTACTGAGCCTGGTCCTCTCGGGACTGCTCCTCTACCTCATCTAGTAGCTCGTCACTCAGTAGGCTGTATCTCATCAGGCTCCTCAACGATCACGGCATCCACAACCTCGACGGGTAGCTGTAGCAGCGCCGCCTCGACCTCTGTCTCTACATCATCATAGCTGCGGAGTCGCTTGACCTCGGCAGAGATGAGGCGCTGTGTGTTCTCGTCACAGACGTTGCGGATGGCTTGGAGGAAGAGTCCGAAGTCGCGCTCGTACTCGTCCGCCCTGCCGGTGGACGCCTTTACGTCCATGTCGTTGAGTAGCTTGATCATCTGGATCACATCACGCATCTCAATCGCGATGGATCCTGCCTGTGCCAACTCGTACGCTTTACGTACCAGCACCTTGAGCATGCCACGGTCTGTTACTGCACCGCGAGCACCGTCCTCTACGTTCTGCTGTAGGAGCGCGGCCTCCTCGTCCAGTGTCTTGCGGATCGTCTGTAGCTCAAGCGGCATGTGTTTCGCAAGGTGCTTGCCGATAGAGCGACGGTCTGGTTTCGGCACTCCCTCTATCTCGGGGATAGCGTCCGCGATCTTGGTGTGACCGTAGCCATTGACGAGACTCTGCTCAATGAACAGACGGTTCGGGTGTGTGCAGACGTGGCAGCGAGTCTCTATCACCTGTGACGGTGCGATGGCTGCCTTCTGTGCCTCGATGACTGCGTGGTCCTTCTGTGCGTTCGCTGTCTTGAACGCCTGACCGCTCTGTTTGTCAAGCACGCGACGACGCTTGGCACGCTCCTCTGCGTCGATGCCAAGTTCGTCAGCGGTCAGGCTGTCAAGGACTTCGCCCACGTTACCAGATCCATTGGCGGGCTATCTCACACAGGTTGTAGAACACAATGTCCTTGTCCTGCTCGCGCTGCTCTAGCTGCTCGAACTCCACCATGTCCGGATGAGTTTTCGCCTCATGGCTGCGCACGGGTCCGTACTCCCAACCGAGTCGGACGTAGGCGTCCCACCAGTCGTTGTGCAACTCCTTGGGAGAGGACAGGCGGTCGGGGCCACACTGTTTCTCGATGACTTCGCGGAACTGTGCCTTGAACGGCTCCTTCTCCACCAGGGTACGGTTGATGCCGAACTCGCGCTCGATGGCTAGCCAGTCCTCGCCCATTGGAGGCTCTGCTCCGGGTGGCATGAAGATCACGAACTGCTCGCCTCCGGGCGGCATGACACACGGCCCTGAGATGTGCGCCATGATGACCTTTTCGGTGTGGTTTTCGTTGGTCGGCTCAAGGTCGGCACGGGTGATGCCCGCTGCCTTGAATAGATCGACCCACTGCTTCGTTATTAGCTTCATCGGTAGTAACTCACTCCTCTTGTCGTTTGTAATGGCTTTCTCGTTGCTCAGGCGTTTCAGCTTGTAGCTCCTGTACCCGCTCCGAGGTAAGTATGGCGTGATGTAAAAAATGGCAGTTCGCACACAGCAGATCGCACTTGTCTAGCTCGGGCACGATAACCGTATCCCACGGATACTTCTTGGGAGCAGAAAGTATCTTGGTCGTAATTGCGAAGAGCTTGGTCGAGGGATCCCGATGATGGAACTGCAAGGCTGAGGGATGATCCTGCGAACAATGGATGCACTTGCCTCCAAGATATTCGCAAGCCTTGATCTTCTGACGCACTTGATATTCGTGGATGTACTGCTGCTTCTCCTCTCTGTTTGCCCAATAGTGAGCTTTAGCCCTAGCACGAATGATCTCGGCGTTCTTGCCACCGTAGGCTCGGTCCCGCTTACGCTTCGCTTTACGCCTCTCAGGATCAGCGTTGTACTCTCGCATGTATGCAGCCCTCTCTGCTTTCGCCTCTACAGAATGTGATGTCGTAGCCATACTTCTAGTATAGCAAAGATTATCGGTAGAACGCTGGCCCTGTAATAACTGGCCCCGTTCTTTTCGCGTTGTGCCTTCGTGTTGATCTTGCGTCCTCCCGGATGGCTCCTGTTGTAGATGCCCTCGGTCGGTTTCCCGAACCGATCCAGCGTGAAGGCAGGATCCGGTACACCAGACTCTACCAGAATCTCACGCCGTTTCCGGTTGTAGAGATGAGACTCGAAGAGGATAGGGTTGGGGCCACGGATGTCGCGGCGTTGTCCCTCGCCCTTGAACCAGCGGTGCCCACGCTCGCATTCGAACTCCGGGAACTCGACGTAGAGTTGTTCCTCGTCTGCGTCCAGCACCGGCTTGCCTTTGTCGTACTGAGCCTTGGCCTCGATGTTGCCTGTCTCCTCGCCGTAGGGTAGACAGTCCGGGCCTAGCTCCTCGCGACACTTGCGGCATAGCTCGCGGTTGCTGTCGTCTTTGAGGAGCGCGTCAGCGAAGCCCGCCAACTGTTCCGGGGTGTACCTCGCGTTAGGATCGAAGACTAACTCCGCATCGTCGTCCTCAAGTTCGTCCTCGTCGGCGTCCTCGATGACCTCATCGTCAATGTCTAGCATGCTCCTCCTTTGAGAAATACTTCGCGGCGAGTTGTTTGGTGCCTGCCTCCACGTACTGCCCGACAGTCACCGTGGTAATGCCCATGAGCTTCGCCACGTCAGCTTGCTTTTTGTCAAGTATTACGTTGTAGAAGATGGCTTCTCTCTTACGTGGGGCCAACTCTGTTAGCCTATTGTGCAAGTCCCAAAAGCTGATGGTGAGTTCGACCTTGCGCTTGCGCCGACCGCGTTTGTCGTAGATCCAGTACGCATACTCGATCATGTCGTGGCGTCCGTCAGAGTTGACGAGCGCACGGTACTCAGGGTAGTGACGCAGTACCTCTCGCAGCACGCGGTGAAGGGGCAGCGGCGCGGTGGGTTTCTTGTCTTTGGTGCTTTTCTTCTTGACGGGTTTAGTCGGCATCTTTGATCGCCACTTCCAGAGGTCGTAGCTCCTCGTCCTTGAGAGGCTGGCGCTTGAACTCACCAGCGATGAACCCGTACGATCCCATGTGAGTGAGCGGCGGGGAGTAAGCATGGATGGTGATAGCAGTGGACTCACCGTGATGTCTCACGCGGTGGATGTCCCACGGTCCGAAGTTGAAGGTCTGTCCTTCTCGGTAGATCAGGCCGTGCTCTTTGATCACTCCCTCGTTGGACTCGCAGTACCCGGAGCGAAGCCGACTCTCACGTACTTGACCGTGAACGCAGATGACTCCGCCAGCGGAGCCATCGTGGTCGTGCAGGCCGGTGTCGTGGCCGGTGTTCCAGGTGATCACCCAGCAGTTGAAGGTGGGTGTACTAGCAAGCTCCTTGTACCCGCGCCTCTCTCCGTGCTCTACCAGATGCTTCCAAAGTTTCGGTTGGCCTGCTACTCGCGTTACGTAATCGACTAGCTCGTCAGGCGTCAGGTATTTTTGTGCCATCACCTATAGTATAGCGCAACTGGTTACTTTTCAAGGTAGTGCAGTCCAATTGCTAGCGCATCCGACTCCTCGAAGACTTTGGTGAACTCGCTGAACCGGGGTTGCAACTCTGGCAGGCGGGCGAACACACCGTTCCTCACCTGTGGCTTAGTGATCTTCTTACCCTTACCTCGAATGGCTATCTCAGCTTGCACCGTGCGGGCACTCACCTGCTCCACCGGGACGCCTTTGAGCACAGCGATGGCATGTACCACCGTGATCTGCACGTTGGCTAGGTAGAGTTGGGTGCCGTTGTTGGCACCGAGGGCCGGGACAGTCTCGGTCACGATCACGTCCGGGTGGTAGTCGTACAGCAACTCAAGCGTGAGGCCCACCCACTTGTCCGTAAGCCTCATCCTATACGTCTGGAACGCCTCGTTAGCGCCGCGTGGCGTGTGGACTACACCGGAGTCGATGTATTCTGGCGGTCTGTTAGCTAGGACAGACCAACCCGCTCTCGCGGCCCCTGAGTCAAGCGCGAGAACCGTCGTCATCCGAACCCTCGATGGGCTGGATGATGAACCCCAGCGCCCGCAGGCGGGAGATGTCTTTCTGCTGGGCCGCTACGTTGTCGCGCTTCTCGGGGCTTGCCGTGCCCTCCGCGAAGTAGATACCCTCCGGGTCGTCCCGGTAGTCCCATACCTGGCCGAAGCCAGTGGCCTTGCCGTCCTCATCCGTGACAACGGAGAGGGCCAAGCCGAGAGGGTGGAAGAACTTCCGGTTCGCCTCTTGGAGAAAGCCTCCGTCCAAGAACTCCTGCATGTCCATGTACTGAATCTCGTCAGCCATAGTTACACTATAGCACAGGGCCGGTCAGCGGAGGCTCAGGCCAGTGGTCATCGTCCAGTGTGGTTACTGGTGTGCCGGATGCGATGGCCTCGTTGACGAACAGGAACTTGTCGTGGATCCAGTCGATGAGCGGCTGGTTGCGGTGGTAGACAAGCTCGGTGAAGGCGTGCGGTCCTTCCTTCTGCACGCCGAGAAGCATCCACCACTCTTTGTCGAACAGGTCCATGTAGAGGTTGAACTGGCACTCGTATTTGGCCTCAAGCCACTCGCTCAGCACGCGGTTCTGCTCGACCTCTTTGAAGTCCCTGGCGTTCATGGTCTTGTAGTCCACGCCACCCTCCCAATCGCCAAGAGTCAGGGTGCTCACGTCGGCGGATCCCGCCACGCCCACATAGGGCAGGTAGATCGCTTCGCGGTCCGTGTAGCGCTCGCCTGTGCGCAGCGCCTTGACCGCGTACTGCTCGACCGTGCTCTGATCGCAGAGGCCGTCCGCCACCATGAGATACTGCAACCACTGGTGCCAGAAGTGACCGACCTGGAATATCTTGAGCAACGAGTTCGGGTGCGGCTCGAACACTGCGTGCTCCGGGTCGAGCGTGGCTATCTCGTACAGCGTGCTCACCGGCAGGATCGGATGGCTCGACGGGTGCCAGTGGTGGTCAGGCGTCTTGTCCTGGTATTTGTAGACCCACTGGTCGTCAGTATGGTTGGCGATGGCCTTTTCGAGAAGCGGCACCAGTTTGTACCGGCGTCCCATTTTGAAGTTGAGCTTACTCTTGTCGATCTTCATGTTCTCCACGCTCCACATCATCGCACATGCGTCGGACGGCAAGATCGATGTTGCCATCCATGTCCGCCAACACGCTGCCCTCGCAGCCCTCGAAGCGTAGCACAAGGACGGGTTCCCGACCCTCTGCCCATGCCTCTCGCGCGATCTTCTCTAGCTCCTGCACGAACCGGGGCGCTTTGCTGCCGCCCGTGACCTTGCACTCGATCAGTTCGGTGTCGGTCCGCACGTCGCCGTAATCGTGGGCGGCTGCGCCTGATGAGGCAGACCGCTTCCCGCCGTACTTGCGCGCGACGTATTCCTCCTGGTCCACTGACCGGCGCTTACTCGTCCCCCGCTTCGCCATCATCCGCCTCCTCTACCGGAGCCTTCTTCGCGCGCTTCTGCTTCGCAAGCTCTTCCTGGGTGTGGATCATGCTCTTCATCACGTCATCACGAATCACACCGTAGGCGTCCGGGTTCTCGGTGAAGAACTTCTTGGCCTTGGCGACACCCTGTACCTGTCCTTTCGGAAACACAGGGTGCTGTAGCCATGAGCCGGATGACTGGATCACGCCGCTGAGCTTGCCAGTATTCACCACGTCTGACACCTTGTCGATGCCCAGGCCGTACTCCTCCGTGTCGATGTTGAAGAAGGTGAACTCGGCGCTCTTGCCTACTGCTTGCGCCATCTTGTTCTTCTTGAAGGTACACTTTATCTCGCGACCGACGAGGACTTTCTCGCCGTCCACCATGGAGTAGTATTTCTCACCACCGGGCTTGACCTGGATGCGAACGAGCGCGTGGTGCTTCAACGCCTCACCACCCGGCGACTCGTAGAAGGTGTTGCCGTTGGCCGCACCCGCCTGTCGCTGCTGGTTGAGGATCATCAGCCCCTTGTTGGCCTTGAACAGCCGGGGCATGACCGCGTTGAGTCCCGCCGTGACCTGGCTGCTGACACCGTACGCCTTCTGCTTGCCACTCTCCTGTGTGGAGGCAGCACCCATCGCGCCGATAGAGTCGAGCACGATGTAGTCGATGTCGTAGTCGAACACCAAGTCGTAGAGCATTTCGAACGCTTCCTCTACGTTGTCCGGGTACTCGATGAGTAGGAGGTCCGGGTCGAGGCCGTGGAGTTTCACTGCCCACTCGACAGTCTCTTCGTGACCGGCGTGCGGCTCCATGGCGATCAGCGCCGGGAGCTTGCCTTCCTTCTGCACGTTGGCGAGGGTGCCGTAAGCCAGCACCGTAGTCTTGCCGAGTCCGTTGCTTCCGAAAATCTCGACCATGGCTCCGTAGGGGAAGCCTCCCTTGCCCAGCTTGTAGTCGAGCATGAGCGATGGTGACGGCACCACGTTCATCTCGTATCTCTCGTTGCCCAAGATTGCGCTCCTTGCTCCGTAGCTTTTCACTGTCTTGGCGTGTATTCCCTCTAGCCTTCGCTTCAATGCGTCTTTGTTGTCACTCATACCTGTAATCTCCCATTAGCATCAACAGGTACCCACTTTGTCTCGCCTTCGGCAATAACTAGAAGCTCCTTGTATCCGCACAGGCACTCGCGATATGTGTGCCCTTTTCGTTTGACGAGGATCACATGGTCCCCATGACAAGTGTAGCTCATCTCAACCTTTCTGGCGCGTATTGCTGTAGTAGTTCTTCTGCCCACTCTATCAGATCAGATACGCGCTGTCCGGTCGGGTGGGAACTGCTCCAAAGCTCAAGATTCTTGATGTCGTTTTCTGCCTTTCCTCGCTTGTGATGGACTGTCTCGCTCTTGAGCAAAGGCCGACCAAGATGTTCTTCCATGATGACGCGATGCTCTGCACGTTGCTTACCATCGACGTAAATGAAACGATAACCACTCTTGCGAAGCGTTCCTCCGGTAGAAGGTCTGCCCTTCTTGCGAATAGGGAACAGCTTACCGTATCTACGTCGTTGATCGTAGTGAGGTTCACATAGGCTGGACTTGTAGGACGGACGATCACAGTCTGGTCCTTGGCATGTTGGGGATTGTCGATATCTCATCATCTATTAGGGTTCGCAATTCAAACATTGAGCAAGCGTCCTGACTCAAAGTGCCACCCCTCAGCCCTCTTGCTAGTGGGCGGACTGTGAGTGATGTTGAAGATTCCCACCTGATGCAGTTTGAAGATCGCTTTGTTTTTGCCCCACTTGTTTGAGAAGCACGCGAACGACAGTTCATGCCTACCGAACTCGACGGTCACGATGCCCATCGATGCGCCGGTAGCTTTGACCTTGGTCGGTCGTACTCCTGTAATGATACCAGCTATGCGGAAGTCAACTGCCTCATCGTCGGGGCCGAGAGAGGCGAGCACATCGTTGTAGTCGTCGCAGTTGTCGATGATGTCCTGGTTGGCTGCGATGACTTCTTCCGTATTGTCGGTGAGCACCACGCTCAGGTACTCTTGCTCCGCAGCCTGCTTGTCCTTGAGGGACCAGCCGCCCATGAGGTCATCCCATGCGCCGACCTCGGCTACGAGCGCAACCTTGCCTTCGTTGAGGATCTGTTTCGGAGATTTCCAGCCGACCGGAAGGTCGCCCGTCAGAGCCAGCGCTTTCTTTTCCTTCAACGCCTCGTCGTTGATTTCTTCCAGGTGTGTCAGCAACTCGTCCGGTGTCTCCACGCGGAGGCCACGGGCGTCCCTCAGTTCAGCGAGGAACGCGCCCGCACTAGACACACCCTTGATGTCCCCGAAGCCGAAGTAGATGTTGTCCTCGTACACATCGCATTCCGCCTGCGAGTAGAGGATGTGCGGCGGGAGCACCTTGATGCCTTTGCGCCGTGCCTCTTTGATGTACTGCGGAGTCAGTGTGCCTCGTTTGTCGTGCTCGACGGTGCGGATGCACGCGATGTAGAACTCCTGTGGCGCTACCCACTTGGCGTAGAGGCAGCGGAAGGTGATGATGGCGTAACTGATGGCGTGGCTCTTGTTGAACGAGTAGCTGGCGAAGTCTTCGATTTCTGTCCACAGCTTCTTGGCAGCCTCTTCCTCGAAGCCTTTGTCGAGGGCGGTGTTCAGCCATCCCTTACCCTCCCATTCACCTGTGCCCTCGTAGAGAGCGGCCAGCTTCTCCGGTTGCTTCTTGCCCAGGATCTTACGCATGGCGTCGGCATCCCCGGCAGAGTAGCCGAGGTCAGCCATGAACCGGATGATCTGCTCCTGGTACACGAACAGACCTTGCGTGTGGCCGAGGATGGGTTCCATCATCGGGTGCGCGAACGTGACCTCGCTGCGCCCTTCCATCCTGTGAATGTACTCCCACTCGTCCGGGCCAGGACGCACGATGGCTCCAAGCACGCCAAGATCCTCTACGCTGCGCGGGTGCATGCGCTCGCATAGCTGTTTACCTGCCGGTGTCTCGATCTGGAAGATTCCTGACACGAATCCATCCTCAAGCAGATCCCACATCTCATCCGGGTACTCCTCGCGGTCCATTCCGCTCCACTCCACGGGTTCACCTTTCTCCTCCATCAGTTTCTCCCACTCGTCAAGAGTGTCAAGGGTCTTGAGGCCCAGGACATCCTCCTTCACCAGTCGAAGATCATCGATGGTCTTCATCGGGAACTGCGTGGCAGGGATGCCCTCCTTTTTACCTCCGCCACGGAGGTACGCGGGAGCGTAGTCGCTCAGGTCGATGTCAGCGATGACGATACCCGATGGGTGAATGCCGTAGCTCTCGTTGCGGGAGTTGGTGTGTTCACACATCTCGATGAAGCGCTCCCGTTTGGTGCTGTTACCGATCCACTCTTGGATTTCGTCACCGACATCCACGTTGACGTAGATCACCTTCCCCGGCTCGATGTCCGGGTTCCATCCGATCTGCTCGGTGCCGTGGATGGCGAGTTTGTGTACGCCCTCCTCCACGATCTTCTTCACTTCTTTGAGTTCACCCATTCCAATCTCGCACGCGGAGGCGAGCTTGTTCATCACGGCGATGGGCTTGAAGCGTTTGATGGTGCCGATGGAGCACACCTTGTCTGCTCCCAGGCGGTCGATGAGGTACTGGCGGATGTCTCCGCGCTTGGAGCGAGCGAAGTCGGAGTCGATGTCCGGGAAGCCGTCCGCACGACCGGCGTTCCAGAAGCGCTCGAAGTACAGTTCGTAGTGGAGTGGGTCTACGTCGGTGATACCTAGCGCATACGCCACTATGCTACCGGCAGAACTACCCCTACCCGGTCCGGTACGGATCCCGGTCACGTCGCAGAACTGGAAGATGTCCCAAGCCCACAGGAAGTAGTGGTCGAGTCCAGCCTCCACCAGAATCTCGCACTCATGCGCAGCTTTGGCCCACGCCTCAGCTTCGTTCTTGCTATCGGTCGGGTAGCGCTTGGCTATGCCTTCCTCCACCAAGTCGATGAACAACTCGGTGGCGCTACGCTCGTCATCCGGCTCGATCCACGGGCAGTCGGTCGGTACGAACACCGGCAGGTGCGGGCGATCAGCCTCGGGCAGATGAGCGGAGGATTTCGTACCCACATCATGAGTGTTGAGTATGATTTCCTCCACCTTGTCATCGCCCAGGTAGGCCAGAGCCTCGCGCACGTCATCCTCGCTCTTGATGCACAGCGCTCCCTCCGGGTGCCACATGCTGCGGGCCTCGGGCGGGTCGTAGATGGAGCTACGTGTCTGCGCAGCCAGGTACATGTCGTGGTACTGCCACTGCTCCGGGAAGGCGTAGTGTCCGTCGTCCCCATACGTCACTGCTACGCCGCGTTCTTCGGCTGCGTCCACCAGTAGTTCATTGAACACACGCGGAGTCAGTCTCTCACCACTCGCGTCGAAATCGTTCCACGGTGCGTCACCGGGATAGGTGGTGACCTCGATGCGGAACTGGTCGCCCAGGTTGTCTAGGTACCAGTCGAGCATCGTGTTGTCACCCTTGGCGAGTCCCTGCGGTACGTGACCGATGGGGCAGGCGGACGTGAAGATGATGCCCTCCTTGTACTTCACAATGTCCTCGTTGCTCACCCTTCCGACGTGGTGATATTTCTCACGGCTGGCCGTGCAGTTCACCAGTCGCCACAAGTTGCGCAGACCTTCGTCGGTCATGGCAAGGGCGATAAGGTGAGCCTGATCGCGGGCACCTTTCTTGAGCGTGCCGAAGTCGAGGCCGTGGTATAGCTCGCAGCCGAACACCGGGTTGATGTCCCGGCTGCGCATGGCCTTGTCGAACTTGATGTGACCAGCGACTACGCCGTGGTCTGTGAGTCCGCAGTACGGGCAGCCGAGTTCCTGAATGCGGTCGCCAATCTCATCAACTGTTGACCAGCCGTCGAGTGAACTGTACTCACTGTGAACGTGGAGGCTCACTCGTCACCCTCGTAGATCAGAGATTCCCATACGTGTGCGTCGGACATGTTACCCGTCATCCACGGTTGCGGCTTGTTTTTCACACTCTCGGTTGTTCTTTTGATCCAGCCCAAGTTGCGAGCCTTGATCATCAAGCCTCCCATTCCCTGATTGACACCCCGATCAGGTTCGCCAACGATGTCCCAAATCTCATTGGTCGATAGCTTCGGCAGGCGGCGAGCAAGATCATGGATCGTTTCCAAAACGAACGCGATGAACTCCTCAGACCATCCGCCTTCGGCTCTCTGAATATCTTCAATGGTGGCCTCGCTACGCGGGTCGCGTTCACGCCTGCGCTTACGTTCATGGCCTGCGTTTTGTGGACTATTGACATGCCAACCCTTCCTTCCTTGCTGATTTCGATAGCTCGTCTGCGAGGTTGTTCCAAAGGCTGTCGTCGTGGCCTCGCACCCAATTCGGCTCGACGTAGGGATGGCGCTCAGCGGCGCTCTCTAGATCGAACCACAAGTCTTGGTTGAGGTTGCGTGCTCGGCTTGGATCTTCCAGTCCTAGTACAACGTACTCGCTGTCTGAGTACAGTAGCACATCGCAGGGTCCGTGCCGCTCGTATACCGTTTCCAGACCTTCAATCGCAGCCGTCAACTCCATGCGATTGTTCGTGGTGTCGGACGCATGTCCGCTCCCGACTTCGGATTGTCCGAAGGCGTCGAGCAAGACATACGCCCAACCTCCACTACGGTCCTTGCAGTAGGAGCTACCATCCGTGAAGATGGCGATCCCTTTGCTCGGATCGAGCATCACTTAGCCCTGCGGCCCGACTGCTTCTCTGCTGACAGTTGGCGAAGCTCGCTCATCCGACCCTTGCCCTCGGCCTCGTCGCCCTTGGCGGCTTTGCTGCGAGTGCGGCGAGTCTTCGGCTTCTCCTCGGCCTCAGTCTCGTTGGTCGGCTCTGCCTCTGGCTCGCTGTCCTCTGCCTGAGCAGATGCTTTGCGAGAGGCACGACGCTCCGCCACGCGGTTGCGTGTGCGGTCGCCTTTGCTTGAGCTTTTCGCCTTCTTTTTCTTGTTGCCGAACTTGTCCAGCGAGTCACCGCGCTCGACAATTGTCTCAAGGAGGGCGTCGTAACGATCCTCGTCCAACAGTTCCTCGATCTTCTTGTCAAGCAACACCTGACCGATGAGAGCGGCAGCCTCCTCGTCCGTGGCCTTCTCGATCTTGTCTTCCAGACCGGGTAGCTCGTCACGAATGTAGCTGACGCCATCGATGTACTCGATGAGGTTGGTGAGGTCTATCGGCTGGTCGTCATAGCCCTGTAGAGCGTAGGACGTGTGCTTGTCCTTGCCCAACCGGGTGATCTTGACGGCAGCCTCAGTGATAGGTGCCTCGTTCGCGTCGTAGTTCTCGACGTGGTTGAAGAAGTTGTTCGGGGACTGGACTACGTACCCCACGACCGGAGCCGTGACCTCTTCCTCCTCATCGGTGACCTCGCCCTTGTCGTCAAGGACTTTGCGTGTGTAGTTGGTGGTCTTGACCTCGAAGCCAGTCGGCTTTTTACGGCCTTTGACTACCTCGACCACCGGCTCAAGCTCGACCGCGATTGCGAGCGTACGCTTGACTACCGTGGCGTCCCAATCCTCGACAAAAGCATCGCTCTTGTCTCCGAAGAACTGGTCCGTCTTGGCGACTACTTCCTGGTAGTGCCCGTTCTCATCCTCCAAGAACTGCACCATGTCGAACGAAGGCATCTCGTCTATCTCGTTCAGGAATACGAGGTAGTGCTCTTCTTTGTCGTCCTTCCAGTAGGTGCTCGGAAGGTACGGCGCGAATGTGCCTCCGCCCTTGGAAGCATCCTGTGCTGCGTGGATGGCCTCGCGGCCTCTGGCGATTTCACCAGGCATGTCTATGTCTCCTTCTGGCTGACCCTCTAAGGTCTAGTGCCGTTGTGTTTTCTTGACAACCGCTACATTAGCAGCTAGATGGCTGACCTTGAACCCCTTGCGGAAGAACTTTCGCTCGCTCGTCATCCGTAAGGTCACGCGCAGAAGTCTTGCCCAAGCCGTGCAGCTTGGACTCGATCTGGTTGTGCTCCTTCGGGGACAGAACTTGAGCGCCCTCCGCGTCGGCGTACTTGGTGATAGCCATCATCTATTACCCGTCGCCCCTGCTATCCTTGAAGGGTGGTGCAATACCCACGATCCACAAAGCCGAAGCGTTGTGCTCGATGCCGTCGTAAGAAGCCTGCCTCGGCCTTCGACACCTTCCGTAGATCACCGGATGGCCTTCAAAGCTACTGCAAAGTGTGCGTGAAAGAGTACCGCGAAGCGATCCCGAAAGAGGTCCAGCGCCGCTACTGGCGTCAGAAGAAGTACAACTTGAGCGAGGAGGAATATGACGCCCTGGTCATTCGGTATCAGGGTCGCTGCCCTATTTGCCAGGAAGCGGCTTCGTTGGTTGTCGATCATGATCACGCCACCGACCTTGTTCGCGGCTTACTTTGCGAGGCTTGCAACTTTGGCTTGGGATTCTTCAAGGATGATCCGAATAATCTCCGACGCGCTATCGAGTACCTTTAGCCCAGGCCCAAAAGATCGGGTGCCTCGGCCCCTTCTACATACGGCCTTGGATCCTTGCAGTCGCTCAGATCGGAGTGCTCTCCGGGCACGTACGGGCACAGCCAAGCGCTCTTGATGTACTCGCAGATTTTCGCGTTCATCTGGTAGCCAACCTTGTCGTTGTCCCCCGCCGCGATGACCTGATCGAAGGCTCGCAACTGCCGTAGCTGCTCGGGCTTGATGCCTCCGCCGAACGGACTGATGGCCGAGAGGCCGTAGCTCTCAAGCACGATGACGGTCGGCACCGACTCGACCACGATCACCGGCTGCGCCCGCTTGATGGCGTTGTCGTAGTTGTAGAACGTCGTGTGTTTCGGGAAGTCAGCGGTGTTCGTGTACTTGCCTAGCCACTTCGGAACGATGGTGTGCTTCTCGTCCCACTCCATCCACCGATGCTGCCAACCGACCAGCGTTTTCTGCCAGTAGTGAGGGAACACGATGCACGGACCGTAGTAGTCGGGACCAATCTTCTCGGTATCCTTGAGCGGGGCTGGCTTCTTGTGGTGTGAGGAGTAGCCGATGTCGAATCGGTCCACCGCAGTCAGATCGAGGCCGCGTTCGTCCAGCCACTCAAGCAACATGACCTGGCCCTCTTCGTCGTCGGGCTTCGAGAACTGGCTCAGGACGTGTGGGGAGAAGTGCGGCATGCGCTCAGCTTTGCGCTCCTGCTCCTTCTCCAACTCCTTGACGAACTTCTCCACGAACTCGTTCTTGGTGTAGACGTGATCGCTGGCGAACTGGTACAGCCACTCGGTCGCATCCTCTTCGTCGGATGTGTCCAGGTGAGCCATCGCCAGCGATAGGAGGGTGCCTCCCTCGCACACGAAGCAGTGGTACACCATCTTCTCACGGTTGATGGCGAACTTGCCGGTCGTGTCGCCGTTGGCATGCAGTCCCCAATAGTCCGGGCACTGACCGATGTCCTCGTCCTTGTACGTGCGCAGCACGTCGAAGCCGATAGCTTCCTCGAACGCATCGATGTCGATGTCGTCACAGAACTGACTGTACTTAGGAATCTTCCTGGTTCTCGCCACGACGTTTACGCCTCCATCGTTCCAGGTCGGCCAACTGTTCCGGGCCGAGTTCGTATTTCAGGAAGTCGAGGCATGGCTCATGGAACCCTCGTCGTAGAGAGTGCGCTCCATTCGCCACAATCATGTTCTGCGTGGGAGGATTGCCGCAAGGACACGGAGCGATGTAGTCCGGGTCCGCTAGCCAGGGTGGAATCTGTGTACTCATTCGTCCTCATCTATTACCTTCTCGATTTCGAGAGAGCACTGCTTAGAAAGATCGATGTTGACCTCCCATGAGCGGTAGTCGTGGTTGCGGGCGGCGAGAGTACCTAGTTCACACACTCGGGATTTACGCATCTCTTTGCTGGCCCACAGTCCGAGGACGAGTGTGGCTGTCTCCTCAATGGCAGCAGATCCCTTGGCCTGATGCACGGACGGCATGGCCTCGGCGTTCATCACACTGCGGTTGAACTGATGAGCGAAGCAGATCGGAATCTCGTCGCTAAGGTTGCGGGCCTCGTCCAGCACGTCGAAGTATTGCCCTGTCTCGTTCCATGAGCCGAGGGACTTACCCTTTATCTCCACGTACTGTAGCTGGTCGATGAGCACACAGTCTGCCCCGGCGTCTTTGGCACAGCCCACCAGCGAGGCGAGGTCGCGTTCGCCACGCGGAGGCTTGAGGGTACGGTAGGCACCCTGGCCGTCGAGCAGATCGGAGGCTTCGTGGATGAGCTTCCACTCATCCTTGCTGATGCAGTCGTTGATGTACTTGTGCCACGGCACACCGCTCACCATGCACCGCAGGCGCATGTCCGTTTCCTCAGCCGGAAGCTCAAGCGAGTAGAGGAACGGGTAGATGCCCTTGACGACGTTGCTGATAGTGGCGTTGACCATGAACCAGGACTTCCAGGTCTTCGGCGGGCCGAGGAAGATCGTCACACCCCGCTGGCCTGCGAAGTAGTCGTCCACCTGCTCGAAACCGAGGCTCGGACCTTTGCCTTTCTGAGTCTTCTTGTAGTACAGATCCTTGGCCCGGTCGTAGTCGCCGGTGCCGAATACTTCGCCCGTCCGATTGAGGAGAGCCTGTAGCTGCTTGCCGTGCTGATCGAGGAGTTTGCCGAGGGCGGTCGGCTGTGCCTTGTAGCCCTCCGCGATGGCCTTGAGCGCCTTGCGGCCCTCTGTCTCCGCGTAGTTCATGCGCAGTCGTTCGATCAGGTCGCCCGGTGCAGTGACCGGCTCGAAGAACTCGATGTCGAACTCGTCGGTCAGTACCTCCTGCGTCGGCGGCTGGCCGTACTCTCGCGTGTGGTTGTCTGCCCACACGTACGCCTCGCGGACGCCCTCGTCCTCGATCAACTGCGACTGCATGCCCTCTCCACGGAACACCAGCCATGACTCAGGCAGGGGCAGGTGGTTCAGAACCTCCCCGTCCAGGTCCAGGTTGACTAGCTCAGTCATCGTTGCTTGAGTCTAGCAGGGCTAGGCCGTAGCGGTCGTACTCGATCCCGCCGATGCGGTCCCGCTTCTGGATGCCAGGGATCTGCTTCGAGCGAGTGTCGTCTACCTCGCTGTGCGGCTGCATGCCCCAATCTTCAAGGAGTTCCTTGACCTTGTAGTAGTGGTTGTCGGGAGCAAGCATCACCCACAGCGCGCGTTGGTAGTCGCGCAGGTAGTTGAGCGCAGACTGCAAGTCTTGCAGGACTTTCTTTCCGTCCGGGCTGGCGTAGCGGGCTTTGCCCTCCACGTCGGCTTTGTCGTACAGGTTCTCGAATGACTTGACCCGTATTTCGGACAGGTGTAGGTCGCTCCGCAGCGCGCTGACGCGGTGCTGTTCGCGTTCCATGTCCGTCTTGTAGGTACCTAGTGGGACTAGGTGGAGTTTGATGAGAATGCGTTCTAGCATATCGCCTCCAACGGGATTGCATGAATATTGGGAGAACCACAGTCTTGACAGACCCATACCTGTCCCTCTCCATGATCCTTACTTCGTAGCTGCAAGTTCTCGATACGATTGTCGTCCCGCATACCATTGACGTGATGAACTGTCTCATCCTTTCTCAATGGGCGTCCGAGATGCTTTGCCATGAGCAGACGATGCTCCATGACGTAAAGGCTTTTCCAATCCTCGGGCAACCAAGAGCGCATCTCATCCGTTACACGAAGCTGTATGTATCCTTCGCTAGTAATTGATCGACCACCCGTCCATCGATGGTTGTTAGGCCCACGTCTATAACGAAGATCAGACGGATCATATCCTTCTGCACGGAGGATACAGTCGATAGCACCGGGATAGGTATCATATTCGCGGGCGATGCGACTCTTGGCAAATCCTGCTTTCCAATTCCAAACAATTCCCTTGATATCATCTGTCGTCCACTCCTTTCTTGCAGACGGACGAGGAGCGTTTTGTCCACGTACGTCTATCCCGGCTGCCTCTAAAGCACGATAAAGTGTACCATCGGCGCACCCAAAACGGGCGCATATCTCCATGGTACCTACGCCCTGATGATATAGCTCCGCCATTGTCGCCTTTTCTTGTGGGGAATATCTTGGCATCATCTATTATGTGGAAGTAATCAAGAACCTTGTAGCTACGTGATCGGTCTGACTTCTCCGTTCTGTAGTAGTTCGAAGTCGATGTCCCACACGCTCTCACGACGAACGTCTGAGCCGTTTACAGTGATCGGCTGTGAGTTCGATGACAGCAGGGAGTACGCCCTCGGGAAGAGCCGGTCGAGTACGTCCGGTTCCATGTTGGTTGTGTAGATGGTGACCTTGTTGAAGTTGGTACGGTGGCGGATCAGATCCTCGAAGCGCGAAGCGAAGAAGTTCTTTTGTGGATCGCTCACTGGCTCCGTGACCTCATCGAGTACGAGCACGGTGCGTGACTTGAGCCAGTCCTCGCGCTCAAGCTGTTGCTCGTTCGGCAGGCGGTAGATGTTGAGCACGTCGTTGAAGTTGGAGAACCCGACCGTCGCACCACGGCGGATCAGCGCCCGCCCGATGAATGTGGCGAGGAAGGTCTTACCTACGCCGAGGGTCTTGGCGTGAAAGCCCAAGCCCATACCGAAGTCCCGGCAGCGCTCCCACCCGTCGAGGTAGCCATGTACCTCAGCGAGCGCCTTCTGATCGCCCACCCAATCGAACTCGCTGTAGCGCATGTATTTGTACGGGATACCTGCGGCCATGTAGTGACGCAGGAGAGTGCTCTGTTCCTCGCAGTCGCAGTCGCAGACTTCACCATTGTAGGTGTACTCTCCGGTGATCGAGCCTAGCTCAATCTCTGACAGATCGTTCTTGCAGGTGGGGCAGCGGTTAGGATCCAGTCCGCATTCGCGGATCAGAGCCTCAACTTGGATCAGTTGGCTGTCCGTTAGCCACGGCAGACGCTTCGGCCTCCCGCTCGGAGAGGAACTGTTCGTATTCGGTTGCGATGTTGAAGGCATACTCTACTTTCTTGGCTCGGTTGCCATCGACTGTGACGTACGGACGCTGTAGCGAGAGTATAGCCTCCGGGATCATTTTGTCAAGAGCAATCTCGTAGCTCTTGCCTAGCTTCTCCTTCTGCCTCTCGCTCAATGGGAGGTAGAGCAGCAACTCTTGCGGGTCAGTGACGGATGCGACGATCACACCGAGTCCCATCGACGCTCCCTCGCCTATGGTTTTCAGGGTTTCCTGAACGTCCTGATCCTCCTTGTTCCAGAAGATGTCACGGTTCACACGCAGCCCGTTGTAGACGAGCGATTCGATGGTTGACCCGGCGACGATGAGGTTGTCAGTCTTCTTCGCAGCCGCCACCTTTTCGGCGGTCATCCTGATCGCTGCGGCCTGTAGGTTCATGCCGTAGTTGGCGATGACCCCGTAGTCCTCGTTCGTTTCCTTGCTGAGCTTGTTGATGTACCCGTCCACGACGGCTGTCGTGCCGGGGAGTTTCTTGGCGAGCGCTTTCGCCAGGGCGGTCTTGCCTGCGCCTGGTGCGCCGAGTAGGACGAGCCTCATGGTAGCGTCCACGCTCCGTTCTCGTCTACGTAGCCGAGGATGCGTAGCGCCTCGACCGATTCCTTCTCCAAGTTGCTGACGCGCTCTCCGTGTACTTGGTGGCGTACGACCTGAGCCTGTACCCACCTGACCAGGAGGTTCGCCAACTCGTTGACTTGATCCTCTGGCATCATCGTTTCACTTTCCGGTTGTTGGATCCTTCTATCTCTTCAAGTAGTGTCATGGTAGCACAAACAAGATGGTATCGCGAGGCACTGATGCGTCCGTGATTACGCGCAGCCCCAGCAATTCGTCGCACCCCGTCCGTCGTGGTCTGTCGATCAAGACTTCCAGGCACGCGACCGAAGCTGACGATACCCTTCTCGTCCCACTGCCGAAGAGTGACAGGACTCTTGCCAAGAAGCTGTCCGACGACACTGACGCTAAACGTAAAACGCCAATTCTCTCGGGTCGTAGTCCGCATCTATCCATTCTATCAGGGTTCGACCTTGAAGTAGCCGTCCTTGCAGAGTGTGTCTTGTTTTTCACCTGGGTATCCTTGGTAGTGGACTTGTACTTCCTGCACGCCACCATGATGTTCGCAGACGAAGCTCGGCGGACGGATCTGTCCAGCGCCACAGCCTGCAAGCATTACCAGGCAGATCACGCCTATGATTGCGAGCCACTTCATCGTCCGTCTAGTTCCAGACGCTCGCGTACGTATTCGGATAGCTCTTCCTCGGGCAGCGAGGCCAACCATTCATCATTGATCCGGTGAGCAAGGCGGGTACGCATGCGGCGGATGCTGATGATGTCCTCCTCGTAGATGTGGTAGCCCTCGCGCAGCTTGTGCATCAGGTGGACCAGCCCGGTCGCCCGAATCAACAAAGCGGCTTCGGTCTGTTCCTCCACGTCCTCAAGGTCGTGGTGACGAGGCGCGACCACGATGTAGCTCTTGGGTGTGCCTGTGACTCTCATTCAAGCTCCTCCGGTTTGGGTTTACGTGGAGACTCTAGCCGGTAGCTGAGCTTGCCCGGTAGGATGTACTCCTGCACCTTCTGATAGTCCTCCTCACGCAAGTCCTCGAAGGGGCGGAGCAAGCGGACGAACTCGTCGCGGTTGTCTGTGCAGAATTTCCTCACCTGATACGCGATGCCCTCGCCACCAATCTCCTTGGCGAGTCTCCATAGAAGCTGTTCCTCGGGCGAGGTAGTGATGCGCAGCCAGAGAAGCGGGTCATCCTCCTTGAGCGAGGCGTCGTCAAGGTAGGGTGAACCCTGGACCACGTTGCGCTGGAAGATGGTCTTGCGATCCTTGCTGATGTAGGTGTACTTCATCCACGCAGGATCCTCTTCGACAAGAACCTGGAAGGGTTCGTCCTCAATCTTGACGATCTTCCATTCCGGGTGGAAGCGATGGACGTAGGTTTCAACCTCTTCGTTCGTGGCGATGATACCCATGCCCGGAGCTTCGGTCGGGATCATGATCGTCCTGGTGGCTCGGGACTGGACTTCTAGTCGCTCGGTAGCCGCCGCGAAGAACTCGATGCGTGCGTCCTCTAGCTCTTTGGCCTCTTCCTTCTGCCCGGAGTGGTGCTTCTTCACCGCTTTGGTGACCTTCTCGATGTCGAAGTCGAACTCAGTCAACGTACTCTGTCTCCTTGATTGTCTCGTCCCCACACCGAGGACAGATGTGATGCTCAGCCTGGTCCGGGGTCTGTTGCTCCGGTCCATCAAGCTGATGCCATCGGCAGAGTATATCAAACGCCTGTTGCTGGTGTTTGCAGTGGCCTCGGAAGAGGAACGACTCGCACTCGCAGATCAACTCGTCCACGGTGTCATCAGGCCAGGCTACTTTGACGCGGTAGACGACACCGGGTTTGGACCCGGAGGGAATGTCGATTTCGAACCACGGCTCAGCGCTGACGCAGTGTTGAACCTGCACCAAATCACTCATGACTCCGCACTATAGCAGGGTCGCTTGCCACTCCAATCCTCGGTTACACGCCCGCGATGTGCGCAAGTCTTAGTCTCTTGTCTTCTCTTCCAGCAAAAGGGCAAGTTTAGTCCCAAGTATACACTGTGTTTTCTCTAGGTTCTCCAAGGGGTTCTGGAAGTTTGGTGTCAGTACCTATACCAATCTTGCCCTCATGCGCCATGCTAGCACACGCGCGAGGATCCTTCAACCCCTCGGACCCAGCAAGGTCGTTGGGCACTCTCTGCTATGCTGAAACGCAGCGTAATGACCACTGATTTCGACGCACGGAAGGAAACAATGGAGCTTGTAGAACAGGCCCAGGATCGCTGGCAGCTTGACGCTGACGACGTGATGGGTACGTGGGCATTTACGCAGTACCTTGACAAGTACGCATGGAAGGACGAGGACGGAGAACCGACAGAGGTATGGCCCGACACCGCCTACCGCGTGGTGAGGCACGTCCTTGGAGCACTCGGCTACACCGACCGCGACCCTGAGTTCCAAGCTCTCGTCGGCCTCATAGCCAGCCGCAAGTTCATCCCCGGAGGCAGGTACCTAGCCAGCGCAGGCAAGCGCAAGCATCAGGTCAACAACTGCTTCCTCTACCGCTGCCCGGACTCGCTCGAAGGGTGGGCGGACACTGTGTGGAAGGGCATCATGGGCCTTGGCTCAGGCGGAGGCATCGGCGTGGTCTATTCAGACGTGCGCGCGTACGGGGAACCGATCAAGACCACCGGAGGCATCGGCACCGGCCCTCTATCACCCGCGCGTATGGTGAACGAGATTGCACGCGAGGTCATCAGCGGGGGCAACCGCCGCTCCGCCATTTGGGGTGGCCTCCACTGGAACCACGGCGACATCTTCAACTGGATCCATGCGAAGGACTGGTCCGACGAGGTATGCAAGGCGAAGGCAGCCGACTACAACTTCGCCGCCCCGCTGGACATGACCAACATCAGTGTCATCCTTGACGACGAGTTCTTCGATGCGTTTGAGAACGTGGACCACCCGCAGCACTCACTCGCCTGCCGCGTCTACTACGAGGCAACGGCGAACATGGTGAAGAACGGTGAGCCAGGGTTCAGCATCGACGTGGGAGACAACCGCTACGAAAATCTGCGCAACGCATGCACGGAGATTACGAGTGGCGATGACAGCGACGTATGTAACCTCGGCAGCATCAACCTCGCACGCATCGAGTCACCGGAGGAGTTCGAGGAGGTAGTAAACCTCGCGACCCTCTTCCTGATGGCGGGTACAGTCTACTCGGACATCCCTCACCACCACGTCAAGGGTGTACGAGAGAAGAACCGTCGCCTCGGACTCGGCCTCATGGGGATCCATGAGTGGCTGCTGGTCAGAGGTCACAAGTACGAGATGGTACCGGAGCTTGAAAGCTGGCTGGACCGCTACACCAAGTCCACGGAGTATGCGAATATGTGGGCAGACGCACACAACCTCAGCCGTCCAGTCAAGACGAGGGCCATCGCCCCGAATGGCACCATCGGCATCCTCGCTGAGACTACTACGTCAGCGGAGCCGATCTTCTGCCTCGCGTACAAGCGGAGGTTCCTCGGCAAAGACAACATCTGGTACCACCAGTACGTCATCGACGCGACGGCCCGCCATCTCATCGAGGAGATGGGCATCAAGCCAGAGGACATCGAAGACGCCTACACCCTGAGCTACAACGTCGAGCGCCGCATCCGCTTCCAGGCCGAACTCCAACGCTACGTAGACCACGGCATCAGCAGCACGATCAACCTGCCGTACCAGATCGTAGAACCGGAGGAGGTCATGGGCTTCGCGAACACCCTGTACCCGTACCTCCGCAAGCTGCGTGGCATCACCTGCTACCCGGACGGTGCCCGCGCAGGGCAGCCGTTCGAGGCTGTGCCCTACGAGTACGCGGTCACGCGCACGGGCGTAACGTTCGAGGACAACAGGGACAACGCCTGCAAGAGCGGGGTCTGCGGCGTCTGACCTTGACAGGCTCGCGAGGGCGTGCTACTATCTCGGTATGCCCACCAACGAGACAGTCACCAGGAAGTGCATCGGCTCGGTCGGAGTTGACTCCGGTCAGCTAATCGTCACCGACCCGTGCTACATCAAGGACTTCGAGAGCGACGACGCATTCAGCGTCCGCCAGAACCTCAACGACGACACCGTGCTCGCGGAGGGCGAGGTACTGCCCTACAGCTACGGCGGTGCGTGCGCAGCGACCTCTCTCCCCAACCAGGGCGGGCCACTGGCCTACTCGCGTGGGCATGAAGGCGCAGGCGTAGCCGTACGCACCGGATTCGGTGACGGCTTCTACCCCGTGTTCGTGGAGTACGAGGACACCGGCTTCGCAGGCGTCCGGGTCAAGCGAGTGGTCATCGAGTTCTGGTCCGACGAGGACGAGGACGACGCCGCAGAAGATTGGGACGCACCCGATGGGGAGTGACCTCGCTCTCAACCCGCCGCCTCCGCCGCCGATCCATGAGCAGGTGAAGGCGCTCGTTGACTACAACGAAGAGCTACGTAGCACAGTTCAGCGTCAGCAAGAGCAGATTCGAGCAGCCGAGCGTCTGCATGAGGCGGACACCGCACTTATCGCCCAACTGTCGAGGGAACTCAGCGAGGCGAATGAGTTGGTCGGCTGGCAGAGGTCGAGGGCACAGCAAGCACTGGACGAGATTGATGCCTAGAGCGAGAGTACATCGAGGACTGACCTTCAACATTGGTCCGATCCGTATTCTGGTGACAGACGTGCGTAACGAGACTGCCTCGGTGCATGTGATCTTCAACAACGAGACAACCCTCGGGGCTGGTCAGGCATGTCCGGTTGAGAGCATCGAACGTCTGCTCAACTGGTACGAGAAACTACAGATCGCCATGGTGAATGATGGCATCGACCTAGCGACGGTGGTGTCAGAATGACTTTCCTCTGGCTCGTCGTGTGGCTGCTCAGCAGCACCCCGGACGTGAGCTTCGCTCACGGTAACGGGTGGGCTATCTCACTCGGCATCTGTGCCTTCCTTGACATCGTGGGAAGTCGCGAGGCCACCAAGTGAAACCCAAAGTTCTTCCCACCATGCCCAAGATCGGGGACATCATCCTGTGGGTGAACAGTCAGCGCGAGCAGCGCAACCTGCCCGCTCTCAAGGACTTGCCGAAGGGCGTGCGCTCGAAGTTGGGCCTGTGCCCTATCGCTGTGTCACTCTCGACTGACGAGCAGCCGGTCCACGTAGCATCGTGGGGCTGGACTGAACCGCAGCCGAAGGACACACCGAAGGACGAGCTACTGCCGCAGGTGTGGCATGAGCTTCCCTCCTTCGTCGCAGACTTCATCCGGAAATTCGATGAGGGCATCGCCTTTCAGGAGTACCATGTCTAGGCACACGCACAAGCCTCTCCGTGCCAAGAACCGCGTCATCGAGGGAGCCTCGGGGCGCAACTCAGGCCAACATCTGTCTCGGGTCACGGAGCCACGCTTCGACAAGGCTACGTGCAAGAGGCTCCCGGTTCTTCGTGGGTTCAAAGAGAAGCTGCGCCAGGGTAAGAGTCCGATCAAGCCAGAGGCGTTCGAGGTCACGGAAGCCAAGCGAGAGACACGTCACGCGCGGCGCAAAGCCAAGCGCGATAAGGCACGGGCCATCGGCATCGCAACCCGCCGTCCGAAACGGAAGCAGGTGGCGTGGTGGCGATAGCCAACCGTGATCCCATCGAGGTTCCCGTGACGGCACCCGCTCCTGTACGAGTTCCGCTACCTGAGCCGACGCCTGTCCCGGCGAACCCTCTGCCGACTCCCGACCCGGAGCCAGCCCCCGCACCAGTTCCGGTCGAGGATCCTGACCGCGAACTGACTCCTGCCTGAATCTTTCTCTCCAAAGGGTTGAAACCTACTCAACCCCTGCTATAGTACCGGACATGAGCAGTGCAACCACTACCTAACAGGGAGAAGGAGCCATGTCGGACAAACCGGACCGCAGTGCCAGGGAGATTGAGCTTACTGAGCAACTTCTCGCTGTGAAGATCGAGCGTGAGGAACGCGAGAGCCGCAAGGTTCAGGTCGAAACAGACCTCGCGGGCTACGAGGTACAGGAATACGAGCGCCAGGAGCGCAACGCGAAATCGAAGCACTCCGAGGCCCGCATCTACAACTTCGTGGATCAGGTCACACCGCAGTCCGTCAAGTCAGCCATCGGTACGCTGACCGAATGGACCCGCCGAGGCAGTGACCCGATCACACTGACCGTCAACACCCCAGGCGGCAACGTCTTCTCTGGATTGGCTCTCTTCGACGCCATCAAGTACATCCAGAAAGGTGACGAGGAAGCAGGGCTTCCTCCGATCACGATCAACACGGTGGCACGCGGCATGGCTGCCAGCATGGGAGGCATAATCTTCCAGGCCGGTAACGAGCGCCGCATCGAGGACAACGCTTACATTCTCATCCATGAGATAAGCGACATCGCCATCGGCTCAACCTCCGAGCTTGAAGATGAGGTCAAGTTGACGAAGCGCTTGCAGAAAAAGCTCGTCAACATCCTCGCGGAGCGCTCAACGTTGAGCACGAAACAGATCGACGCCAACTGGAAACGCAAAGACTGGTGGCTGGACGCTGAGGAAGCGGTCGCCAAAGGCTTCGCGGACACAATCGTCTGAGCAAACCCACCACAACAAGGAGAACAGCATGGCATCATCACCATTCAGTACACCAAGCGAGCGGGAGCAGATCGCTGCCCTTCGCGCTCATCAGAAGAGCGTGAAAGGACACAAGGCTGCGAAAACGCGCGTCACTTCTGCGGCGGAGGCACTTGCCATCGCTGAGGAGGACCACCGCGTAGCTGTGGCCGAGCGTGCAGCCAACAAGGACGCTCTACTAGCAGCACTGGCCGACGCCTGATCGACATGCCCGCCCCAGGAACATACGGAGGTCCGGTCAAGACCCCGCCCGACGAACGTACGTATGACAACGCGGACGATTGGGCGGACCTCCTGAACGAAGCGGGCATCTACAAAACGGAGCTTGAGGGCGACAACGCCTTCGCAGAGTTGCGTGTGGGACGCATGGACGGACCTTGTATCGTGCAGGTTGTGGGTTCGACGCCGGGAAGGAACGGCGTGGACAGGTACGAGGTCTACCCGCTGCTCCTCTTGCCACCGGGATTCGATTGGCCTCTCCTTGAGAGTCCTGACCCGGTGGCAGCGGAGCTTCGGAAGCGTTTCTACCTCGACTGAGATTGATCCTCTTCTCTGATACCATGGGTCCATGGAGTATCAGAAGTATCTAAGGTCTGCTCACTGGCATGATCTTCAACGAGTGTTTTGGGAGAGGCATGAGCATCGCTGCGTAGTGTGTGGCGCAGAAGAGTCGCTGCATATCCATCACCGAACCTACGAGCATCTTGGGCATGAGGAGTGGGAGGATCTTATCCCGTTGTGCGAAGATTGTCACACGCTAGTTCATCGGCTAGTGGACAATGGGCAAGCCTCTTTGTCTGACGCTCATCTCAAGTTGAATCCTTCGCTAGAGTGTCCTTCTCCGGAAGGACGAATCACTATTCCTCAGCGCCTTGGGCATGGACGCAAACATTTTGATGTTGGATCTGTGCCGTTGTACGTTGAGGGACAGGAGTACACCCCGGAGCAGTTGGACATGATGGCGACCTATTGGCTATGGACTCGAAGGGAGAACGGCCAGGGTGACATTCTGTTGAGTGCGAGTCAATGGAAGGGGCGCTACGAGCGTGAGATATACACAGCGGATGGGAAACCACCGGACCCCGCTAATACGACCGACCGCTTTGGCAACTACATCGATGGCATGTACTGGCGTACATGTCCTGGGGGTCGAAAGTGGGTGACCGAGGGAGTTCGTCGTACGATGGGATGTGGATTCTACTCGCATGCTATCGCAGAGGGCAAGAAGATTGTTCCTCCGAGAGAAGTCGAGGAGCAGGTCCAATGCCCCGGTCCTGGCTGTGATCGACCGGCTAAGACCGGAGGTCTTTGTCCCGCCCACTACCAGCAGCAGAGGCAGGGCCGACCTTTGGCCCCCATCCGTGTGCATGACGGACTCGGGTACGACCGCTCTCGAAAAAGGAAGAGCCTCAAGGAAAAAGAGAGGCGGCGCGTCGAGAAAGAGGAGCGCCAAGAACGTCCGAAGAAACCCAGGAAGAACGGGCGTCTAGTGGTCGTCGGGCGGGATGAGGATGGTCAGCCGATCACAATCCGAGAAGATTCGTCAGAGCATGCTACAATTTAGTCATGACCCGTGCTAGAATAGATGAGATGGATCACTACACCGAACCCATTCTAGTCAAAGGAAACGCCAAGCAGGGCGGTTCCATCTGACCCTAGACGCATCCGCATAGGACGAGTCTAGGGGCTTCCGAGAGGAAGCCCTTGATGTTTCCGGAGTAGTGTGGTAGGATCCAGAAGTACAGCAGCAAGACATAGAACAAAGCCTCTCCTCGTAGCTCAGTCAGGACAGAGCAGCCGCCTTCTAAGCGGTCGGTCGAGGGTTCGAATCCTTTCGGGGGGACTTGACAGACGCAGATTCGTCTGCTACTCTGTCGAAACGGTAAGGTCCACCGTACATATCCAACGGACCGGCTGGTCAGCCGTAACCATACGGCGAGTAGCTTGACGGACAGCGCCCAGGTGGGTGCGAGTCCAGCGCGAATAGCGGTTGAGCGATGTTGACACTTCTGCCTCTCAGAGTAAGCAGCGGGTACAGAGTTCAGGGTTCGCGCCCGGAGCCAGCCAAATCTTCGCCAAGGTATGCAAGTGGACAAAGCACGCTGTCTGTAAAACAGTTCTCTCGGGTTCGTAGGTTCGACTCCTACCCTTGGCATAAAATCGAGTCCCCTCGCGGAAAATTTTTGCGGGGAATGCTCAGGCGAGATTAGCATAATCTTCACGCGCTGGTGATGGAACGGTAGACTTGCTTTGTTTTCCATTCGCATCTGTGCTATAAGTAATAGAAGCATACGTCCGCATGCTGGAACTCGGTAGACGGGCACGGTTGAGAGCCGTGTGGCCGAAAGGTCGTGTGGGTTCGACTCCCACTGTGGACATCATGGCATTTATCCATCGCTACACATTGGAGATGTTGGAAGAGGCAGCGGAGCACAGCACTTCGGTCGCTGGTGTCTGTCGTTATCTCAACATCAACAACCCTGGCGGTAGTTCGCAGACGAACATCCGCAATCGTCTTCGTGACTTCGGCATCGATACCTCACACTTCTTGGGTAAAGCTGCTCGCAAAGGAACACAAGCGAGCAATCGAAAGACGGCGGCAGAGATACTTGTACGCCTTCCTTCTGGTGCCTACCGACCAGAAGCAAAGAAACTTCGACGGGCCTTGATCGAACAGGGACGAGAGTATGTCTGTGAGGGTTGCGGCAACAAAGCGTGGTGGAAAGAAGGCCCATTGACACTTGAAGTAGATCACATCGACGGCGATTGGCACAACAACGAAGAGGACAACCTTCGTTTCTTGTGTCCTAATTGTCATAGCGTTTACACGTTGCCCGGTGTACCATGTGGTACGGCGGACTAGGACGTGGTGCCCTTCGGGGCGTGTGGGTTCGAATCCCACTCAGCGCATAGGGCCGGTGGTCAGGCGACGGGGTAAGCTCCTGTCGAATGCAGCCGAGTAGGTCGGGGATCCAGGCGCGTCTGGTGAAAGACCCGTATCCCTCTTGAGGGGTGCCCATCTCAAGCACTTGGTTGCGGAGCGGTCAAGTGGGTAGAGGGCGGAAGCCAGCCTTGAAAGGTTGAGCCGAAAGCTCTAGCTCCAATGTTTCAACTCCCGTGTAGTGGTGGAAGTCCACGTCGCGCAAGCGATTGTTACTGATGTGTGTCATGCACGGGAGCCATGCCGCTGTGAAGGGAATTTGGCATACCTCTCACGCTTAGAACGTGAGGCTTGTGGGTTCGAGTCCCACTGGCGGCACTCAGTAGTGAAGTACCTGCCTCCGTATGGTTAGTGGTAGACCCTCCGACTTTTAATCGGGAAGCTGGGGTTCGATTCCCCACGGGGGTACTTTTGTGGTGATCGGCTGGGCTTGATCGGCCCGCTGTCCGATGGAAGGTGGTCGTGTGTCCACTCTTCGACCCGCGTCAAGTAGGGCCACAACGAAGGGCAAGATACCTCCGTACCGCAGCGCGCCGGGACGATAGGTAACACACAACATGGGCCTGTAGCTCAAATGGGAGAGCGCCTGCCTTGCAAGCAGGAGGTTGAGGGTTCGATTCCCTCTAGGTCCACTGACTGTGGTGATCAGTCAAGCGGTAGCGGCCCCGGTAAAGGGTGCAGCCCGCACGAACTCACCACCGCCTCTGCGTTCACGGGCAGAGCAAATGGAAGTGTCGTGAGCTTCCCGTACAATTCTCTCTCCCCGATTTCAGTGCGTGGGATGGAGGGCGGTCGAATCAACAGGGAGTAGCGCAGTCTGGTAGCGCACTTGGTTTGGAA
>Ga0187873_1000469_pt1 | contig 42476 bp, 38 predicted proteins | sample June2016WEW_16_1_2_FD_133012 | JGI IMG/M metagenome (GOLD analysis project Ga0187873, IMG submission 133012) | Peatland microbial communities from SPRUCE experiment site at the Marcell Experimental Forest, Minnesota, USA - June2016WEW_16_100 | ecosystem: Environmental > Terrestrial > Soil >...
ACATAAAAAACACACCCTATTCTCTTTCTACCCTCATTTTTGGGCCAAAAACGAGTTTATTCACAGCAGGCAGCTCGTGGGGCTGCTTATATGACGATTCAGCCCCTGCACAGAAAAATTTTTAAAATTTCTTAAAAAAGCACTTGACAGATTAGTTTGTGTGTATATAGTTAATATATAAACTATTGTTTGCCGATAAGGAAATTGATATGGCTTTGAAAGAAGAACTCGGGTTAAAAACGGATTTCGCCTCGCAGGCACATGAGGCGCTTTTGAGCATTTACTACACCGCTTCGATAATGAAAAAGCGGGCGGATGATTTTTTCGGTAAATTCGGGCTGACGGATGTGCAATTTAACCTACTGAACCTGCTTTACTATGAGAGCGGCAAGGAAGGCGGTCTGAGCCAGGCGCAAATCAGCGATATGATGTTAGTCAACCGCGCCAATATTACCTCGCTTGTGGACCGTATGGAAAAGGCGGAGCTTGTAACCCGCACCGCTCACGCAAAAGACCGCCGATATAATATCATCAAGCTGACCGGCAAGGGAAAAAACCTCTATACAAAGGTTGAGCCGCATTACCTCGAACAGGTAAAAAAAGTTATGTCTCCGCTGGATGCCGCAGACACGCGAAAGCTGACGACAACACTGGAAAAGGTGCGGAGAACTATCGGGGTTTAAAAGTTTAAGCATAAAGGGCTGTTGCCCGATTGTTTCGGGACAATAGTTAATATATCAACTGTGTATATGGCAATTAACTTGGGAAGGAAAACGAAAATGGCCGCGATAGAAACAGACGGTGGGCAGATTGGATGGCGTTTTGGAATACGGTGGGTTTTGCTGACAGTTGCAGGATGGGCTATTGGCTTGCCCCTGGGCTTTGTCTTGGTGCCAGTTGCAGGATTGATTATCGGCCTCCACGAGGGCTCTGACTCCATCATACTCAAATTAGGGCTGGATAATGCCGCGTTATTTATCGTCGTAGCCGCCGTGGTGAGCTTGATGCAGTGGCTTGCACTACGGCGTGTCATCCAGCGGGCTGGTTTTTGGGTGCTGGCAAGTATAATAGGATTCACTATATCCTCAAGCATCCACGGAGTCGTGTGTCATTTCTACGGATACCCCGATGACCTCGGTCTTCCGCCTGGCGCTCTTGTATGGACATTAGCTTTCATTTTGGGCGGAACACTAACGGGCCTGCTTCAACAGCGTATATTACGGCACCAGGTACGTCGGTCAGGATGGTGGGTGCCTGCGAGTGCGGCCGGCTGGGGCTTAAGTGTGATTGGACTGGCAATAGCTTGCTTTGTATTGCCCACGGGGAGAAAAGGGCCCGCGCCCTTTGTATTGCTTTTAATCCGTGAGCTAATAGTGCCTACAATAGGGACAGTCCTTCTCGGGATAGTAACAGGATGGGCACTGATTTGGCTGTTGCGGCAGCCGAAACAACAAACATTAAATACTAAAACTTAGAAAGGAGAACAAAAACGAAAACAGTAAATATTATTTTTGTTCTTATATGTGTGCTGACATGCTTGGCGGTAAACGGTTGCTGTTATTCTTATTCTCCTGAGGCCGTAGCAAAAAGAGAAGCTGAAAACAATTACACTCGCACAAAAACATTAGCTGCCTTGGAAAAAAAGGTGTCTGAATTGCATGCAAACTCCACGATTAAAGATATGGAAAAAGCATTTGCCGTAAAAGGCACCCACCAATTTACCCTTCAAAAAGATGGTCGCAACTATCTATGTCTGAGTTTTTCTGTTGGAGAAAGCTATTCCTGGACAGAAAATGCAGCAGTTTACTATGGTATTTTTGAAAACAGCAAATTGTACTCCATAGTCGAGCAGTCATCCGTTGAATACGAAATCGGAATAGACAAACAAGGCCGCCAAATATCGCACAGAAAACCAATTATTCCTGATGTCGTTTTTTCCGCCAAACGATTATTTGGCAAAGACCTTATTAATTCTCTTGAAGAAAATTTCCCAAGAAGGCCCTCGTCGTCTAATTTGGGGCCGATGATTCCGCTGGTTACTGTGTTAGGGCCTGTATCTGTTGTTCTAAATTCGCCGAGTAATTTGCTTCATAATATTGAAGTTAACAAACTCAAAAATAAATACGATCCCTTGAAGATTGATATTGGTATGTTGTCAAGTGAAGTTGAATCAATATCAGGCAAACCAAATCATATTTATCATCCTGCTGAAAACAAGATGATTTATGTTTACGGTTCTGAATATACGATTGGCGATTGCCCTCAATATGAGTTTACATGGTTTTCTGTGGAATTCGAAAATGCGCGTGTGATTAATGTTTATAGTAATGACTTTTTTAATGACGAGCTAATGCTTAGGACTAAAAACAATAAATCTTTTTAAGAAAGGAGAACAAAAATGGCTGTTAAAAAAACTGTGTTAGCTGGATTGTGTGTTGTTGTAATGCTGGGTTTATGCATTCTGGACGGGGCCGCAAAAGGAGAAACAAACTCCAAGAATGTTGCGGCGGATGCATACAAGTTAAGAATGCAGGGGAAGGTCGATGATGCAAAAGCGCTTCTCGAACAAGCCATACAGGCAAATCCGCATAACGCCGTTGCGCATTATGAGCTTGCGAGAACCAATTTTTATATGGTGACGCACCCGCAACAAGGAGTGGATAGAATCGCAGAGGCACAACAGTCGATTGAAAAGGCAATAGAAAGCGACCCGAACAACGTGATATACCCTTTCTTTGAGGGACACATCGCATTGTTTCAGTATTATATGTCCCAAACAAAAGAAAATGCCGCGAGATTATGCGGAGCTTTCGAATCCGCACTGAAACTCAAGCCGGATTATCGTCAGGCGATGCTCTACCTTGTTGAGATTTACGGAACGCTTCCCGCAGACAAGGGCGGCGACAAATCAAAAGCAGAACAATATGCAAAAAAACTGGAAGCAACGGACGAGATATATGGCGCAAAAGCCAGGTGGATACTGCTGCCAGGAGATACCAATAGAGTCGATTACTGGCAAAAGGTAATGAAGAATCACCAAGGGAATACCGACGTGCTCGAAGAGATGGGAAAGGCATATTTGGGAGCGGATGATGTTAATGACGCTGTTTTGTGTTTTGAGAAAGCGATTAAAATAGACCCCAATAAATCCTTCCTGTTTCTGGACCTAAGCATATATCACACATGGGCCGCGATGGCAGCGGGAGATAATTCCGAATTGCGTCAAAAAGCCATAGCAGCAGGCGATGCCGCTGTTACGAGATATCTGGACTCTAATCCTGTCCTGCCGATGCGGGCGTACGCACTCGGCGTGCAATATAAGTACAAGTCCCATTCGGGGCACAAAGAACAGGCAGATGAGATTCTGAAAAAAGCCAGGGAGCTGGACCCTTATTTCTCAATGGCGACCGGCGCTCCGAATCCTGACCTTTTTATTGCTATTGATGAAATTCCGCACAGCCATAGATACCTTTTCAGGCCTGTACAGTGAAAAATACTGACTTGTAGAACAGAATAAGAAAGGAGTTTAACGATGTTGTTTATGTTGTATTACAGAGCGTATCCGGGCAAAGGCGCAGAGGCCCTTCGCATGCGCCAGGAATGGCAGAATAAGTACTCTGAAGCATTCCGCAAGCGGGTCAAAGTCGTCCACGAATTTGTCGACCCATCTGTGCTGGTGGGATGTTCGCTGATTGAAATCGATAACCACAACCATCTTGCCAGTTTGCTGTCGCTTCAGACTGTCTTCGGTGATACAGTCGAATTCAAGCTGCATCCTGTCATCGATATACGCCAAGCGTTGAAAGCGGGCGTGGAAGAACCGGCTGGGCTGCTGTAGGGCCGCCGACCCATTCTGTTTGTGTATGGATTATCTTCGGCCATTGTGCGTATAAGGCCGTTGAGACAGACAATTTTATATTGTCGGAAAGGAGAACGCTTATCAAAAATGTTTAAGATGCTGGAAGATTTTGTTCGGACAGGTCTTAAAAGATTGCTGACGAAAGAAAAAATTTTCGTTCTTGAAGACAGGATTCCTTCTGTCGAAGAACTGGCGTTAAAGTTCCAGGATATCGAAGAATTGGGGCTTTATCTCCATATTCCCTTTTGTGAGCAGATATGTCCATACTGTCCTTATAACAAAGAAATTTACACCCCCGAGGCAGCAGAAAGATACGCAACCGCCGTCAAAAGAGAAGTGGACCTCTATTCCGCAGTGATTGGCGATAGACCTATTACTTCTTTTTATATTGGCGGGGGCACTCCCACAACAATGCTTTATACCGGCCTTGCAGATGTGCTTGAGCACATCTTTTCAATTTTCAACATGCAATGTGATATTCATATGGAAAGCCATCCGAATCATTTGACAACGGAAAATCTCAATGAGATTACCGCTATGGGCGTTAGACATCTTAGCGCAGGCGTTGAGGCCCTGCAGGAAAAGCATTTAAAGACACTTAAAAGACCATATACCGTAGAACAGGCAAAAGCAGCAGTTGAACGCGCCGTGAATATGGGCTTTGAATGCGTCAATGTTGACTTAATGTTCGCATTGCCGGGCCAGACATTGAGCGAGATTGGGGAGGCGGGAGAAACTCTGGTTAAAATGGGCGTTGACCAGGTTGCGGCTTATCCTCTTTTCAGGTTCCCATACACCAAAATGGGCGGAGACGGCAGAGTTAACAACTTTACCGCCTCTCATCTCTTCCGGAGAAGAAAAATGCTTGGCATTCTTGAAGATATATTTTATGCCAACGGATATGAACGAACCTCCGTATGGGCGTTCACTAAAAAAGGAGTCCCCCGATATTGTTCTGTAACAGTGCCTCTTTATGTCGGGCTTGGCGCGAGCGGCGGCTCTTATTTGAAAGATGTTTTTTATCTCAATACCTTCAACGTTGCTGAGTACTGTAACGCCCTCGAAAAAGGAAGGATGCCAATCTCTCTTTCTCTCGAACTGACCGAAACAATGCAAATGGCTGGCTGGCTTTATTGGCGGCTTTATGAAACAAGATTCAATAAAAGCGATTTCGTGAGCAGATTTCAAAAAGAGTTTAATAACGTGTATGGCAACTATATGAAACTATTATCTTTCTCCGGATTCGCACACAATAATGGAGAACAGGCGGTCCTTACGGATAGGGGAGCATACTGGTTACACGCTTTTGAAGATTTATTCTCAATAAATTACGTAAGTAAACTATGGGGAACTTCAAAGCAAATCCCATGGCCTGATAGGGTGGTTCTATAAAAAAAGAAAACGGACTCTCGCGATTGACGTGGATATTTAGTATGTTGTAAAAAACATTGATAGACCACAATGACTATTATATTCTATTGATGAATTAAGGAAGGTAACTCGTTTATCTGTTAAGGAGAGAAAAGTATGGACGAACAAATAACTCGTTTGGCAATTCTGTTAGCCATCGTTATCGCCATGAGTGGACCTGTCGCCTTGATAATCAGCATAGTAGCTCTAAATAAAATAAAGGGGTTACGAGACCTGTTGGACAGGAAAGATACCTTGTCTGGGCGGGAGCCGGAAATTCAAATACCGATATCACCACCGAAGCTCGAAAAACCGGCGGAAGTTATTAAGGAGCAACCGGCTCCTAAGCCGGTCTTCAAACCGGCGAGCGTACCCGTGACCGAAAAAATACCCGTTTCCGCACCGGTCATTCCGACATCGCCACCCGAACCAATTGCGCCGCCGGCACCGGTCGAAATGCCAAAACAGCAGCCAATACAATTTCCGCAAGTCACCTTTGAACAAACCGCAAAAAAGGTCCAAAAGGAAACTATCTCGCTCGAACAAAGAATCGGAACTCGCTGGGTGCTAATCGCCGGCGTAATTACCGTTTTCATAAGCGCAGGATTTTTCCTCAAATTTGCCTACGAGCACTATTGGATAGGCCCATGGGGCAGGATATGCATCGCAGCCATTGCGGGTATTGTCAGTTTAGCGGCTGGTGAAATAACCAGACGCCGCGGATATGAGATTGCAGCCAAGGGTACAACCGCGCTCGGCTTTGCGATTCTGTATGCGGCGGATTTTACGGCATATCGGTTCTATGATTTGATTGGTTCTGTCCCGGCCTTTGGTATGGCAATCATTATAACCACGGCGGCAATGGCTTACGCCGTCGTACTCAATGAGGTTATCGCTGCTTTCCTGGCGCTGTTTGGCGGATTCTTCACGCCGATACTTGTATCGACAGGCAAGAATATGCCCGTGCCGTTGTTCGGCTACGTGCTCGTCCTCAGCGTCGGTGCGATGTTGTGTGCATATTGGCGAAAGTGGCGAGCAGTCAACCTGCTCGCATTTATCGGGACATTCGCTCTGTATTGCGGCTGGTTCGAGAACTTTTTCCGCCCACAACTCTATGGGGCCGGCCCGCCGAAACAACTGGCAATTGCACTGGGGTGGCTCGGCATATTTTTCGCCGTGTACCTTGTCCTGCCGCTGCTTTACGGACTTGTAAATCGTGCCATGGCTCGCAAAGACGACGTCTGGCTTGTTGTGATTAATGCTTCCTGGACATTTTTTTATCTCTGGACGATTTTATTCGAGCGGCATCAAACATCGCTTGCCCTTTGCGCGGCAGTATTATCAGCGGCACATCTTGCGATGATGCGGGTGGTTTTTGTTCGCTACCGCGAAGACGAAGCCCTGCGCAGCACGTTACTTGTAATCGGACTGGCGTTTCTCACCACAGCGATACCTCTCTACTGGCAAATGAACGCTGCAATAATCAGCTGGGCAGTTGAAGGGTCTCTTCTTGTTTTCATCGGTATCAGATACCGCAGCATATTGACGCAGGTTGGAGCCGTCGCAGCGTTAACGCTGGCCTGCACAAAACTGTTATGTCAGCTTCCGCTGCATACCGAATCTTTCCGCTTAGTGCTGAATCCGGCTTTTGGGGTCTGGGTTTTTGTGGCCGCCGCGTTATGGTGTTGTCACTTTTTATACAAAAGGAATTCACGCTCGCCCGAAGATTCATCTGGTATTATTATGCAGGTTTTTTATGCGACAGCCGTGGTTGTTCTATTTATCTCGACGACGCTCGAGTGGGCAGCCCACTGCAAATACAATCTGCCGGCTGGTTATGATTTGCATTATATCTCGCGGGGTCAGTTTGTTATATTTGCAGCAGCAGTGCTTTTATTTGCTGTCAGGCCGATTTGCCCAAAGGGCCAGCCGACAGAAATTTTGACGTTTATTACTTTGATGGCAGGTGTTATCTTTACTGCCTTCGCAATTTTTAATCTCCATACCGAAAAGTTTCTTATCTTTTTCAACTGGGATTTTGCTGCTCTGTTCGTATTCCTTATGTCAATACTCTGCTGCCATATCAAGTATCGTCTTGCCGCCGAATCACCTCAAAGCGACGCAGGTATTGTCTCGCAGGTAATCTACGTCGTTTTCGTGCTTGTCCTAATCTGTGCTGCAACATTCGAATGGGCCGCTCACTGCAAATACAACCTGTCGGTTGAAAGCGACCTTCATTACCTCTCACGGGGCCAATCAATTATCCTGGCGATAGCGCTTCTTTTGTCTGCTGTCAGGCCGATTTGCCCCAAGGGCCGTCCGACGGACGCCTTCGCGATTATTACTCTGGGGATAGGCGCTATATTTATTGTCTGCGCACTTGTTAAGCTCCATACCGAAAAATTTCTTATCTTCGCCAACTGGGATTTTGCGGCGGTGTTCGTGCTTCTGATGTCGATGCTATACTGCCACATCAGGTTCCGCCTCGCTTCCGAATCGCCTCAGAGCGAAGCGGGAATTGTGTCGCAGGCACTTTACGCGGTGTTTGGGCTGCTGTTTCTGGCGGCGATTATGGCAGAGTGGCATTGGCACTGTGTTTATAACCTGCAAGCGGAAGGGCCAAGCCCACAGCTTATCAAAGGCCTGATAATCGGGTTCTCGGCGGGCGTCCTCGGATTTGTCGTCAGGCCGCTGTGTCCGCCAGGCGTATTATCCAGGGTATGGTCAGCGGGACTGGCTGTCGTCGGCTCATCTTTTACGGTGATTATGTATCCTGCTGCGCACAAGGACGCCTTTTTGATTTTCGTCAACTCGACTTTTGTCGCCGCCGGCGTCCTGATTGCCTCGATGCTCATATTCGCGTATCTGATCAATCGCAGAAAAAATGAGGGGCCTGAAGTAAAGTTTTTCGCCGTCGGCATATTGCTGCTTACAGTAATCATGTTGTGGGTTGTGTTGAGCGAGGAAATATACGGGTACTGGCAATGCCGAAATCTGTATGCGCTTGCGACAGTGAACTGGTTTTTCATTGCAAGTATGTGGATGTCGGTTGCCTGGGCAACTTACGGATTGATTCTGCTGGTCGGCGGCTTTTGGAGAAAATTTCAAGTCCTGCGATATGCCGGCCTGAGCATATTTGGCGTTCTGCTGCTCAAGACCTTCATCGTAGATATGAGCGAGGTGAGCACTGTTTACAGAATTCTGGCGTTTCTGGCAACAGGCGTGACCCTGGTAGGCGTGTCATACCTTTATCAGTTCCTGAAGAAAAAGGGCTTCTTCGACAACGCCTTTATAAAGAATCCGAATAACATAAATTAAACGTTCCGTTGCTCAAATGTTCGGCTCATTAGCTTGTTTTTGCGCTTCTGCCAACTGCCATTCGCACTTGTCGGTATAAGTTTTGCCGTCGCGGGTTGCGGCCGCCTCAATGGTATTGAGTCCCGGTTTAAGCCGGATGTCGAACCATTTGAATACGCGACTTGTTTCCGTCTTGCCGCCGAGAGATTGGCCGTTTACTTTCAGCTCAACCGAATCGCAGTTCGAATAAATCTTCACCGTCGTATTCGGGTCCGTTCGCTCGGTGAAACGTCGGCTGGTTATATACACAACCGGCTCGGCCGACCACTTTGCTTTGTAAAAATAAAAGGCGTCTTTCCGGGTCTTTCTGTCTGCGGTAACAAGCCCTTTGTCATTAATGCCGTGGGTATCTCCTTCGTTTCGCCCGGCTGAGCCAAAATCAAACATCACCCACGCGAAAGTAGCCCAAAGATAGGGCCTGGCTTCCATCGCGGCGTAATTTTCCTCGTGGACAATCGCCTGCCATTCTTCCGGATGCCATTTACCACTCGGCGTCGGGGCTTTTTTCATATTCTGCTCGTGCTGTTTAATATTCGCCCCTGCCCCGTATTCGCTGATACCAATCGGCTTATCATTGGCGTCTTTTTTGTATTTATCCAGGAGCTGGTTCATCTGAGGCGGGCTGCCGTAATACCACCCTGGATATAAATTCCACGTAATCAAATCGGCTATCGCCCGCATACCCGGCCATTTGCTGCTGGGTTCATTTGACGCAGCGGTGGTGAGGCGGGTGGAATCCTCCTGTTTCGCAATCGATTGCAGCTCGGTCAATAACGGCCTTGGGTCATCACTTTTGCCTGAATTGCCAAGCTCATTGTATAAACTCCAGAAAAAAATCGACGGATGGTTATATCTCTGGCGGATAAGCTCTCTCAGTTGCTGTTTCGCATTTTCCGCAAAAGCAGGAGTATTATATACCTGATTAACCAAAGGAATTTCGGCCCAGACGACGAGGCCGGCTTTGTCGCAAAGCGAATAGAAATAATTGGCGTGCGGATAGTGCGCCAGCCGAACACAAGTCGCGCCGATTTCCATAATAAGGTTCGCGTCCTCATCCTGGTCTGCGTAACTGATTGCCCAGCCCTTGCCGACTCTGTCCTGATGACGGTCAACGCCGTGGAGCGGATACGACTCTCCGTTAAGGAAGAAGCCCTTATTCGCGTCAGCACTGTAGTAACGAAGACCCATCGGAATAATCACTGAATCGCAATCGCCCCAATTGTTATCGTAAATCATTTGGATTATCACCTGATACATATAGGGGTCTTTTCTGCCATTCCACAATCGAGGATTTTTAATCCGTATCTGGTCATATAGAGTTACTGTTTGGCTGGCACCAATCTCCGTTCCTCTCCCAATCGGCCTATCAATTTCAAAACCATTAGGGTCGCCCGCATCAGCCAATAATACTGCGGAAACAGGTCTGTCGAGTCCGTTTGAAACCTTCGCGGTGACATCGATAATCGCTTCTTCTTTGCTGACTGAGGTCTGCCTGATATAAACACCGTCAGAGGCGCAATCGAGCGGCGTTATGCAAACGGGATTTTTGACGATTAACCAGACAGAACGATAAATGCCGCCCTGGATGTTGAAATCGCCGCTCAGAGGCGGGACATCCTCGAAAGGAGAATTATCAACCCGCACCGCAAGAACATTCGGGCCGTCTTTTTTAACGTAGGGCGTAAGCTCATAGCAGAAAGCGGTAAATCCTCCGCGATGCTGCCCAAGATGCACGCCGTTGAAATACACGTCGGCAACCAAACTTGCCGCCTCAAAGTGAATAAAGACACGTTTATCTTTCGCCGTTTCAGGTATTGCCAGTTTTATCCTGTACCAGCCGTGGCCGCGGTAATAGTTAGGGCCGCCGAGAGTGTCTTTATCGTTCCATGTATGCGGCAGCGTTATCTGGGACCATTTTGAATCATCAAAAGCAACTGTCTCGGCGTTATTTATGTCGGCTCTTATGAACTTCCAGCCGTCAGTAACGGGTATCACGTTTTGCGGGTGCTGCGAGGTTTGTCCGTTGGCGAAGGCAACGGCTGCCATTACGAATAATAAGCTTATTTTGCCTGTCATTTGGTATGTCCTTTCAATAAATCCGCGGCGCCGTTAGTACACGCGTATAGGCAGTATTACAAAAGGAATGCCCTGGTGGTACAACCTTCTCTGCAGGGAAAATACTATATGGTTGTGAAGGAACCGGTGGACAAAGGAATCCTTTTCAAAGACAAGTTGCCCGCCGAAGAATATCGCCGCTGGGAATCGCTCAATAATCTTCGGGGTGATTTTCATAACCTCGTCAACTATGTCAACGCCTATTTCGGAAATGCCCTCGGCGTATAATCCGTTTCTTCTCATAAGATTAACGTAACGGCTGACCTCAACTTTGGCCTGTGATTCGAGATGACCGACCTCCTGCGCGCCTTTGAAATTACCGACGTCTATGACGCCGACCTGGACAAAGATGAAATTCTTGAAGACGCCGCCGAACAACCGCATAACGTTAAACAGCGTGTGCAGCCCCATCCCGTTGAATCCGCTGACAAGCAATACCGCCGTTCTGCCGTTGGGGTCAAACTTTGGTTCGACAGCAGGCGCAGTCGTACTCGACAGAAGACCGGCGTCCGAAAACTCGGGCTTGGTAACAAGATTATCGAGCCGGCGCAGAAGCAGCCAGACGTTATGGTAATGCCGTTTTATGAGAATCGCCAAGACAACCAGCGTGCCTGTAATCAGCAGCGTTATCCATCCGCCCTCAAAAAACTTAAATATAATCATCATCGCGAGAATAGAGACGGTCAAAACAAGCCCTATTCCGTTAATAAACAGCTTTCTGCGCCAGCCCCTGACGGTAAAACGGTCATTCCACCAATGCCGAACCATACCAAGCTGGGACAGGGCAAAAGTGATGAAAACGTTGATACTGTAAAGAACAACGAGGAATCTGACCGAACCCTTGGAGATAATCATTATTACAAGGGACAATCCTCCCATAATCAGGATTCCCTTTTGAATCACCAGCCGATCCGACAACGCCGAAAACTTCGTGGGGAACCACCTGTCGAGAGACATATTCGCCAGCACCCTGGGGCCATCCAGAAATCCGGTCTGGGCGGCAACAAACAGAAGCGTCGCCTCCGACACAAGTGCAACAAATATGAAAACGACAGAGTAATTCGCCTTCCAGCCCTGTGTTGCCCGTTCAAAAAGAATCGCGTTTAAGGTCTTGCCGGGCTCAGATGTTACCTCGTAAATCAGATACCCCAGCGCCAATCCGAGAACCATAAAGGCAAGCGAAAAGGCCATATAGCGCATCGTGTGCTTGGCGGTTTCTGCTCTCGGCTCCCTTAGAACCGGGATGCCGTTACTCACGGCCTCAATTCCGGTATATGTGCCTGCGCCCATACTATACGCACGCACTATCAGAAAAAACATCCCCCAGAAACCAACTTCAGAAATGCTGCTGTGCACATCGGCGCCGGTGGAAGCCGCAATCCCTTTCAGGGCCGGCAGGTGCGTAAATGCCGCGTATAGAATTATGAAAACGTGAGTAAACAAAAACGCAAGGAATATCGGCACTAACGGCAATATCGACTCTTTGACCCCTCTCATATTCAGCAGCGTCAGAAGCAAAACAACGCACACCGCGAAACTGAGGTGGTATGACTGCCATTTCAAAGGAAGCATGCTGCACAGGGCATCGGTACCGCTGGCGATTGAGACGGCGATTGTCAGAACATAGTCGATTAGCAAAGCGCAGCCGGAGAGCATTCCCAGACCGGGTGATAATAATTTGCTGGCGACAAGATATCCGCCGCCGCCTGTGGGGAAAAGCTCGACTATTTGCGAGTAACTGGCGCTGATGACGAAAACCGTCAGCGCTGTGGCAATCGCGACGAAAACGGCCAAATACGTGTGATGACCCAGCGCAAGAAACGCTTCCTGTGGGCCGTAACAGGAAGACGACAAACCGTCGGCACCAAGCCCCACCCAGGCAAAAAACGCTATTAGCGAAAGTTTATGGAAAACTCCCTTATCCCGCGGGCTACGGGATTTGCCTATTACCAGATTCTTCAATGTTTGGCCTATTGTCGGCTCTGGCTGCATAAAACCTCATTTTTCTGATATTGTTACGCCGTGCCGCAAACGATGACCCTGAAAGTTCATAAGTATAACCGATTTTCCAGCCAATTCCAGTCAAGAACGCCCCACAGAAACATTTCGAAAAACTCACCAACGGTGTTGCTAAACATGCCCTTCGGCAATATCCTATTACCGGAATATTCCTACTTCGGAGTTTGACTATGCGCACAAGGCGACTTGGTAATACGGATTTGGAGCTGACTGTCGTTGGCTTAGGTACCTGGGCCATAGGCGGCCCCTGGCAATACGGCTGGGGCCCGCAGGATGAAAACGAGGCGATAGCGGCAATCTTGAAGGCCATCGACCTCGGCATAAACTGGATTGACACCGCGGCAATTTACGGTTGCGGACATTCCGAAGAGCTTGTAGGTATGGCGTTAAAGCAAACTAAAATAAAACCCATTATCGCGACGAAATGCAGCTTGCTCTGGAATGAAAAAAAAGAAAAAATCGGCTGTCTTAAGGCGGAAAGCATCCGCAAAGAATGCGAAGAAAGTTTGAAACGCCTTGGTGTCGAAGCAATCGACCTTTATCAGATGCATTGGCCCGACCCGGAAAAGGATATCGAAGAGGGGTGGGGAGAAATGGCCAGGCTGCAAAAACAGGGAAAAGTCAGATACATCGGGGTATGCAATTACAATACGGCCCAGCTCGACCGAATCCGCAAAATAGCGCCGGTTGTTTCCTTGCAGCCGCCTTATAGTATGATTCGCAGAGGGGTCGAGGCGGAATTGTTACCCTACTGCGCAAAAAACAATATCGGCGTTGTTGCTTACAGCCCGATGCAGCGAGGACTACTGACAGGTAAATTCAGCAAAAAATACCTCGCGACGCTTGCGCCCGACGACCATCGGCTAAAAAGCGGCGATTACCAGGAGCCGGAATTTTCGGCGACGTTATCGCTTGTCGATAAACTAAGACCAATCGCCGAAAGAAACAAAGGGACCCTCGCCCAGCTTGCTATTGCATGGGTGCTTCGCAGGCCTGAAGTGACCGCCGCAATCGTCGGCGCAAGGAAACCGTCCCAAATCGCCGAAACCGCGCCTGCCGCCGACTGGATACTGACTAAAAACGATATAATAGAAATCGAAAAATTACTCGCTGAACGCGAAAATAAATTAGCCAAATAAAAGGGATTGAAAATGGCAGACAACACAAGCATCTATACAAGCCCGCTGGTGGAAAGAAACGCATCGAAGGAAATGGCCGAACTATTCGGGCCGCAAAAGAAATTCGGCACGTGGCGGCGAATGTGGCTTGAACTGGCAAAGGCAGAAAAAAAACTCGGGTTGAAAATATCAAACGCGCAAATCGCTGAAATGGCGAGGCATCTTGACGACATCAATTTCAAGAAGGCCGCGGAATACGAAAAGAAGGTTCGCCACGACGTTATGGCACATATTCACACATTCGCCGAAGCGGCGCCAAAGGCGGCGCCAATAATTCATCTTGGCGCGACAAGCTGTGACATAGCCGACAACGCTGATTTGATCATTATTCGCGAGGGCCTGCAAATCACCGCAGGCAAAGTCGCAGCAGTAATAAATCTGCTGGCGCGATTCGCGAAAAAATACAAGGCGATGCCGACGCTTGGCTTCACGCATTATCAACCCGCACAACTGACCACTGTCGGCAAACGCGCGACGCTGTGGTGCTATGAATTCGCCATGGACCTCAAAGAGGTTGAGCATCGCTTAGACACACTCCCCTTCAGGGGCATCAAAGGCACAACGGGTACGCAGGCATCGTTCCTCGCCCTATTCGACGGCAATCAGAGCAAGGTCGATAGATTGGATAAAATGGTCGCCGCGGCATTCGGCTTCAAAAATATATGCGCCGTAACGGGTCAGACGTATCAGCGAAAAATCGATACGCTGGCAATAAACGCTCTCGCCTCAATTGCCCAATCCGCTCAGAAACTCTGCACGGACCTGCGCCTGTTGGCAAACTTAAAGGAAATCGAAGAGCCATTTGAAAAATCGCAGGTCGGTTCATCCGCGATGGCCTACAAGCGCAACCCGATGCGATGTGAAAGGGTTACGGCGTTATCGAGATTCGTCCTGTCGTTAGCAACGAGCCCCGCTATGACCGCCTCGCAACAATGGTTCGAACGCACATTAGACGATTCCGCAAACCGGCGACTCGTTATACCGGAGGCATTTTTGGCGGTCGATGGCATCCTCGAAATCCTGACCAATGTTCTCGATGGCCTTGTTGTTTATCCACGTGTCATCGCCTCACACGTCGCAGCGGAACTGCCCTTTATGGCAACGGAAAATATCCTTATGGCAGCGGTCAAGGCGGGCGGCAGCAGGCAGGTAATCCACGAAAAAATCAGGCAGCGCTCGCACGAAGCGGCCGCACAGGTAAAACAATTAGGCGAATCCAATGATTTGATTAACCGGCTCAAGGCCGACGCCGCATTTGCGAAAGTTGATTTTGCCAAAGTACTGAATTCTAAGGATTACGTCGGCCTCGCACCTCACCAGGTCGATAATTTCATAAAACAAGTGGTAATGCCGGCGATAAGAAAATATAAACAGCAGATAAACCGAAAAGTTGACCTCCACGTCTAATGGTTCGACTTTGCTCACCATGAAAGGAACTGTAAAGTGACCAGAAATGAACTAATCAAACGTGTAAAGGAAACGGCGTATCTCGAAGGCGATTTTATTCTGAGAAGCGGCAAACGCAGCAAATACTACCTCGATAAATATCTCTTCGAGACCTGCCCGGATATACTCAAGGAGCTCGGCAAGGAATTCGCCAAGCACGCCGGCAACGACGTTACTTTAATCGCCGGTGCGGAACTCGGCGGGGTCGCGCTTGCGGCTGCGGCGGCTATGGAGACAGGCAAAAACTGGGTCATTATCCGAAACAGCAAAAAGGGCTACGGCACAGGAAAGCTCGTCGAGGGGAAACTCAATAAAGGCGACGTCGTCCTGCTCGTAGAAGATATCGCCACAACGGGAGGACAGGTGCTTGAAGCAGCAAAGGTAATCACCGAGGCGGGAGCAAAGGTCAAAAAAATCGTCGCTGTTATAGACCGCAAGCAGGGCGCAGGCGAAAATATCACATCAGCCGGGTATAAATTCGAGTCGCTTTTGACCAAAGATGACCTGGGTATCAAAGATTAGTAATTTGGGAGAATTGAAATGGCTGACACAACTTCAAACGTGAATCGGCACGACCGGCGGGATTTTCTCAAACAGACCGCTCTTGCGGCAACAGCCGGCTTAACGGCGTCCTCGCTTCTCTGGTCTTCCGGCTGTTCGGCAACTCAATCCGCCGGTGCGTGGCCATACCATTTGACGGAAACAAACAAGGTCATACTATTCCAGGGCGATTCAATTACCGACTGGGGAAGAAACCGCAGCAAGGAGAATACCCCCAACGATTCGCAATGTCTGGGGTCCGGCTACGTGTTGCTAACAGCCGGGGCCTTGCTGGATGAATACTCAAAAATCAAGCCGATTATATACAACCGCGGAATCAGCGGAAACAAGGTCTTCCAGCTCGCTGAACGCTGGGACAAGGATTGTATCGCCTTAAAACCCGACTTGCTCAGTATCCTCGTGGGCGTTAACGATTTCTGGCATACATTGAACGCCGGATACAAGGGCACACTGGAGATATATCAAAACGATTATCGCGCCCTGCTTGAGCGGACGAAAAAAGCATTGCCCACAGTTACGCTGGTCATCTGCGAGCCGTTTGTCCTCAAGTGCGGCTCAGTAAATCAGAAATGGTTTCCCGCCTTTGACGGCTATCGAGATGCCGCGAAGAAGGTGGCAGGTGAATTCAAAACTATTTTTGTGCCGTTCCAGTCAGCGTTCGATGAGGCCGTGAAAAATGCGCCGCCCCAATACTGGGCGACAGACGGCGTTCATCCTACCGTGGCAGGCACTCATCTTATGGCGAAAACCTGGCTCAAAACGGTCTTCGGGATAAGAACGTAAAGCGTTTCTCTGTTTTTATTGCTTAGGCGAGCCCTCTTTTTGCGCAGCACGAATTTTTTCCAAACCTACCCGGGCATTTTTGTCGGCAGAGTCGATTTTAAGCGCCTGTTCGTATGTGGCCGTCGCTTCCTCAATCTTCCCCGTTTGTATAAGCACTATCGCCAGCATATCGTATGCCCTGACGAAATCCGGCATCGCCCGAATGACCGCTCGGTACTCCGCAATCGCTTTTTCCGGCATATTCTGCACAAAGTACGCATTGCCCAAATTGTAGCGGGTATTGGCATTGTCCGGGTTCAACTGAATCGACTTTGCGTAACACTCCATCGCCCTGTTTAACCGGCCCTTTTGTGCCCAGGCGAGCCCGAGATTGCAGTATGCTGCCGAATCCGCTTTGATTTTGACGGACTGCTCCAGTTCCGTTATCCCCTCATCGACACGGTTCAACTGCAACAACATCAACCCAAGGCCGCTGCGCATCTCGGCATCGCCGGAATTGTATTTCAAACCCTCCCTGTATGAATCTATCGCACGCTCAAATTCACCTCTTGCTGCCCTTATCGACGCGATTGCGACACATGTATCCGCATCGCCCGGCTTGAGCTTCAGGACGCGGTTGTAGTACTCAATAGCTTCATCTATCCTGCCCTGCCTGGCCTGCATACCCGCGATATTGTAAAGCGTTCGAGTATCGTTCGGTTCAAACCTCAGGGCTGCCTCAAACTCGCGCACAGCCGATTCAGGGTCGCCCTTTTCCGCAAAACCGATACCCAGGTATTTCCGCACGATAACGTTATCAGGGGTTACGGCAGCACAATGCGTAAATAACGACATGGTGTCCCGCCAGTAACTGACCTGCACAAACGTCATCGCCCCAAGCACGCCGATAATCGCCGAACTGGCAACACCCGCAAGGATTTGCCTGAATCGCCTTTGCGCAACAAAATCGCCTGCAGCCCAGGCAAGCATAATGAAAATCCCTGTCAGCGGCACATAAGTGTATCTGTCGGCCAGCGCCTGCCCTCCCACCTGCACAAGTCCGATGACAGGGACCAATGTCCCTACATACCAAAACCAGCCGACAAGCAGGTAGCGACGACGCCGAAGCAATATCACCACAATTGTAATCGCCACTAAAACAGCCAATGACACGGCGACCTTCCAGACGGCGAGCGATTTTATCCTCACCCGATAAAAAACCGCCAGGTCAACAGGCCAAAACGTCTTTAATATATAATCGCAGTATGAAACCAGGGCATTACCGACTCGCTGGTTGAAAGGCACTATGCTTATTTTTGCTACCGCCCCCCAACTTTTTTGCGCGATAACGGTCATTACGCATGATGCTACCGACAACGAAAGCAAGGGTATCTTCTCGAACAGCAGCCGACCAATTGTAACGCTGTTACTTTTCTCTTCGGGCCAAAGTTGCTTCAAAGGCCAGTAATCCATAAGCACAAGCACAAATGGCAGCGTTACAAGCATCGACTTTGACATCAGGCCGAGCGAGAAAACCGCGCAAATGATTACATATCGCTTAGTCGTCGGGATTTCCACGTATCGCAAATACGCCAGCATCGTCAACAGCCAGAACAGCATGCTGAGAACGTCTTTTCGCTCCGTTATCCAAGCGACGGACTCTACGTGCAGGGGATGCAGGGCAAATAACGCCGACACGAAAAAGCTTGCCCAAACCGCCTTCGTATATCGCTTCAAAACCCAAAACAGTAAAATTGTGTTGGCGATATGAAGCGCGATGTTGACCAAATGAAAACCTCCCGCTGCTGCCCCCAAAGTTCTGTCCAACATCAAAGACAACCAAACAAGCGGAAACCAGTTGCCCGCATGCATAGTTGTAAATGCCCATTTAACGCCGTCCCAGGTCAATCCTCCCAGCACCTGCGGATTTACTGTTACATAGAACGGGTCATCATAAGCGACAAGGCCGAAGCCGGCGGTTTGTGCATATACCGCAACAACACCCGCAATCAACAACAGGCAAAGCCCAATAATTATTACTCGCTCACGGCTACTCAATTTCATTGTCCCGGAACCCATTGCGATACTTGAATCCGTAATCAACGGCTACCCAAGCAAAAGGACTGTTTACCTTTAGCGATTCTTAAAACCGATGTTTGCCGATTTACTCATTTAACAGGCACAGTTACAGTTCCTGATGTCGTATTTCCTGTTTTAATCCTCTCCAAACCAACCCTGGCGTCTTCGTCAGCGGGGTTGATTTTCAAAACCTGCTCATATTCGGCGGTTGCCTGCTCAACCTCGCCCTGAAGAAGCAGCATTTCTGCAAGCCGGCAGTGAGCTGTTGTGTTCTGAGGAACAAATTCGATGACTTTACGCATATGTTCAACCGCCTCATCAATCAACCCTTTTCCAGCTATCGCCATAGCGAGATTGAAATGCGCCTCGATATTATTCGGGTCGAGTTCAATTGCACGACGAAAGCCCCCAATCGCCGCATCGGCCTGCCCCATCTGCGCAAATGCCACACCAAGATTGCCGTATGCCTTGGCGTAGTTCGGCTTTGCCTTAATTGCCATCTCGTATTCACCGACCGCCTTTGCAGGCAGGTCCTGCGCAAGAAAAGTATTGCCGAGATTGTAATGCGCTTCCGCATTGGCCGGGTCAATCTTAATCGCCATGTTAAAATATTGCGTTGCCTTATCGGCGTCGCCCTTAGTCAACATCGCCAGTCCCAAATTCCCGTATATCGCCGAATCCTCTTTGAACTTTACCGCGGTCTCCAGTTCTTTGATTGCTTCATCGACCAATCCTGTCTGCAATAACAACGAACCAAACCTGCCGTGTAAATCCCCATTTTCAGGATGATATTTAAGACCATCGCGATATAAATCCATTGCTCGCTCAAAATTTCCCCTCTTGGATTCCATTTCGGCCAGAGCAATATAAGTATCTGTTTCGCCCGGAGTAATCGCCAAAACCCGGTTATAGTATTCAATCGCTTCATCAGTCCTGCCCATCATATCCAAACACTTCGCAACATTATAAAGAACGTCAATTTCCCTCACGTTTACCTTCATTACCTTCTCAATATAGCTCCTAGCCCTTTCGAAATCGCCATTATGGGCATAACGAGTCCCTAAAGTGCTGTATGCGAGGTAATTGTCCGTGGTGACAGCAGCCGTATGCGTAAACAGCGATATAGTGTCACGCCAGTACCCGACCTGCCCGAACGCCATAACCCCCAGCGTCCCGAGAATAACCGAACCAGCAAAACCGGCAAGATAAACCCTGTTACGCCATTTACCCGATATATCGCCGGCAAGCCATACCAGCATAATAAAAATGCCAGTCAGCGGAATATAAGTATAACGGTCGCCCATCGCCTGCCTTCCCACCTGCACAAGCCCGATAACGGGAATCAATGTCCCCAAATACCACAGCCACCCTGTCAATAAATATCGACGGCGTCGAAGCAATAACACAACGGCTGTAATCGCCAAAAGCACCGCCGCCGATGCCGCAATCTTCCAGACCGCAATCCCTGCCGACGGATGAGGATAAAAAACCGCCAGGTCAACGGGCCAAACCGTCTTTAATATATAATCGCAGTAAGAAACTAAAGCATTGCCGACACGGTAGCTTAAAGGGAAAACACTTGAATTCGCTACGGACCCGCCCATCTTCTGAGCTATAAAAGTCACACAGCTTAACGCTGACGAGAGAACAAGCAACGGTATCTTCTCAATTATCAGCCGGAAAATCGGAACGCTAGTCCCTTTTTCGGGCCACAAACGCTTCAAGGGCCAAAAGTCCATAATAAAAAGCACAAAGGGCAGCGTAATAACCATTGGTTTCGCCATCAAACCGAGCGCAAAAAACACTAATATTATCACATATCGCCAGACCGTCCGCCGTTCAACGTACCGCAAGTATGCCATCATAGTCAGCATCCAGAACAGCGTACAGAGAACGTCTTTTCGCTCGGTCACCCAGGCAACAGATTCAACGTGCAACGGATGCAGACCAAACAACGCCGCCACAAAAAAACTCGCCCACAATGTTTTCGTGTATCGCCTTAATACCCAAAAAAGCAGTAACGTATTCGCAATGTGAAGCACGATGTTTGTCAGATGAAAACCCCATGCCCTCCCGCCGAAAATCTCCCAGTCCAGCATAAAAGATATCCACGTCATTGGGCACCAATAGCCCGCGTGTGACGTAGTAAATGCCCATTTAATGCTGCTCCATGTCAATCCCCCGGGCACCATTGGATTGTTGACAACATGAATCTGGTCGTCGAAATCCACAAAATCAAAATATACCGTCCGCCCATACACTGCAGCCAAACTTATAATCAAAAACAGGCAAAGCCCAATAATGGTTATTCGCTCACGGCCACTCACGTTTATCATCCCGGAATCCATTGCACTATTTACCGTTTTACTCATTTAACAAGTGTCGCTCCTGATGTTGTATTTCCCGTTTTGATTTTCACTAAACTGGCCTTGGCATCCTCATCAGCGGGGTCGATTTTCAAAACCTGCTCATATTCAGCGGTCGCCTGCTCAATCTTGCCCTGGAGAAGCAGCATTTCTGCAAGCCGGCAGTGAGCCCTTGTGTTCTGAGGGAGCAATTTGACGACTTTATACAAATGCTCAATCGCCTCATCAATCAATCCTTTTTCGGGCAGCGCGAGCGCGAGATTGAAACGCGCTTCGACATTATTCGGGTCAAGTTCGACTACACGGCGAAAGCCAACAATCGCCTTATCGATTTGTCCCATCTGCGCAAACGCCAAACCAAGATTGCCGTATGCCTTGGCGTAGTTCGGATTGACCTTAACTGCCATCTCGTATTCACTGACCGCCTTTGCCAGCATGTTCTGCGCAAGAAAGGCATTGCCGAGATTGTAATGTACTTCCGCATTGGCTGGGTCAAGCTTAATCGCCCTGTTAAAATATCTCGCCGCCTTATCGGCGTCGCCTTTAGTCAACATCACCATCCCCAGTTTCCCGTATATTGCCGAATTCTCTTTGAGCTTTACCGCGGTCTCAAGCTCTTTGACCGCTTCATCGACCCGTCCTGTCTGCAATAACAGCGAACCAAGCTGGCTGTGTAAATCTCCGTTTTCATGATGATATTTAAGAGCATCGCGATATAAATCCATTGCACGCTCGAAATTCCCCCTGTTGGATTCTATCATGGCAAGAGAAATATAAGCATCTGTGTTGCCCGGCACAATTGCCAGAACCCGTTTATAACCTTTGATTGCCTCATCGGTCTCACCATTAATGGCTTTCCACCTGGCAACGTTATAAATCGCAGTGGCGTCATTCGCGTCAATCCTCAAAACGGTTTCAAATTCTCGCATCGCGCTTTCGTAATCACCCTTGCCCGCATAGCAAACTCCCAAAACATTACGTGCGGCAGCATTATTCGCGTCAATATTCAAAACTATCTCAAGTTCGCGCATCGCACTCTCGTAATCACCCTTACCATAATAGTAAACCCCCAAGGCGTTGTACGCGACAGTGTTATTCGCGGTAACGGCAGCCGCGTGTGTAAACAACGTCATACTGTTGCGCCAGTAACCTACCTGCACAAACGTCACCACCCCAAGTACGACAAGAATCACCGCTCCGCCAACGCCTGCAAGAGTCCGTCCTAATCGCCGTTGCGCCAAAATATCGCCAGCAAGCCAGACAAGCATAATGAATATTCCTGTCAATGGTATGTAGGTGTACCTGTCGGCCCTTGCCTGCAGGCCCACCTGCACAAACCCTACAACAGGCACCAATGTCCCAAGATACCAAAGCCATCCGACAAGCAGGTATCGCCGCCGTCGAAGGAATATCACCACAATTGATATCACCACCAAAACAGCTAATGATACCGCAACCTTCAAGCCCGGAATTTCATTTACGGGATGAGGATAAATATTCGCCAACCCGACAGGCAGGAACATCTTAAAAATATAATCGCAATACGAAACAAGGGCGTTGTCGATACGGTTGCCGCCCGGAATTACACCTAACATATTCATTGCGCCAACGGTTTTCTGTGCGATAAACGTTATCATGCAGGAAGTCGCGGACAGGATAAACAAAGGCGCCTTTTCCAATATCAGCCGACCAATTGTGACACCATTACTTTTCTCTTCGGGCCAAATTCGCTTCAAAGGCCAGTAATCCATAAGCAAAAGCACAAATGGCAGCGTTACAAGCATCGATTTTGACATCAGGCCGAGTGCGAAAACCACACAGACAATAACATACCGCCTGGCCGACGGGATTTCCACATATCGCAAATATGCCAGCATCGTCAACAGCCAGAACATCGTACTTAATACGTCTTTACGCTCCGTAACCCATGCGACAGATTCAACGTGAAGCGGATGCAAAGCAAATAACGCTGCTACAAAAAAGCTTGCCCAAACTGCCTTGGTATATCGTTTCAAAACCCAGAACAGCAAAATTGTATTAGCGATATGAAACGCAACGTTGACCAAATGAAATCCGCCGGCCCAGAATCCGAATATGGTTCTATCGAACATCAGAGACAGCCATACAAGCGGAATCCAGTTGCCCGTATGCCTCGTTGTAAACGCCCATTTGATACCGCCAAGAGTTAACCCTTCCGGCACCTGTGGATTTCCTGTCACATAAAATGGGTCATCATAGCTGACAAACTCAAATCCGGCGGTTTGTGCATATACCGCGAGAATACCCGCAATCAACAGCAGACAAAGCCCGATAATTATTATTCGCTCACGACTATTCCGGCTCATTGTCCCGGAATTCAATGCGCTATTTGCCGATTCGCTCATTTAACAGGCGCAGCTCCTGAAGATATATTTCCCATTTTAATCTTCTCCAAACCCGCTTTGGCTTCCTCATCATCGGGACTGATTTTCAATTCCCGCTCATATTCGGCGGCCGCCTGCTCAAGCTTGCCCTGAGAAAGCAGCATTTCTGCCAGTCGACGACGAGGTGTTGGATTCTGAGGGGCAAATTCAATAACTTCACGCATATGTTCAATTGCTTCATCAGTCCGTCCATTTTCGGCCAGCGCCATAGCAAGATTGAAACGCGCTTCGATGTTATTCGAATCGAGCTCAACTGCACGACGAAAGCCCTTAATCGCCTCGTCGGTCTGCCCCACCTTTATAAACGCCACACCAAGATTGCCGTATGCCTTGGCGTAATTCGGCTTTGCCTTAATTGCCATTTCGTATTCAACGACCGCCTTTGCCAAAAGACCCTGCGTAAGAAAGATATTGCCGAGATTGTAATGTACTTCCGCATTGGCCGGGCCAATCTTAATCGCCATGTTAAAATATCTCGCTGCCTTATCGATGTCGCCCTTAGTCAGCATCGCCATTCCCAGATTCCCGCATATTGCAGAATCTGCTTTCAGCTTCATTGCAGCCTCCAGCTCGTTGATCGCTTCATCGACCCTTCCTGCCTGCAATAACAGTGAACCGAGCTGGCCGTGTAAATCGCCGTTTTCGGGATGATATTTAAGCCCCTCGCGATACAAATCCATTGCGCGCTCGAAATTTCCCCTGTTGGATTCCATCTCTGCCAGAGCAATATAAGTATCTGTTTCGCCCGGAGTAATCGCCAAAACCCGATTATAACCTTTGATTGCCTCATCGGTCTCACCATTAATGGCTTTCCGCTTGGCGATGTTATAAATCGCAGTTATGTTATTCGCGTCAATCCTCAAAACCGTCTCAAATTCGCGTATCGCACTTTCGTAATCACCCTTATTGGCATAGCAAACCCCCAAAACATTGCGAGCGGCAACGTTATTCGCGTTTATTTTCAAAACTTGCTCAAATTCACGTATCGCATTCCCGTAATCACCCTTGCCCGAATAGTAAACTCCTAAAGCATTGTGGGCGACAGCGTTATTCGCGGTAACAGCAGCCGTATGCGTAAACAGCGTTATCGTGTCACGCCAGTAGCCGACCTGTACAAACGTAATTACCCCAAGCACGCCCAGAACTCCTGCGCCGGCAACGCCGATGATTATCTGCCTGTGTCTCCATTGAGACAAAATATCACCCGCCAGCCAGACCAGCATAATAAAAATGCCGGTCAGCGGTATATACGTGTATCTGTCAGCCATCGCCTGGGAGCCCACCTGAACAAATCCGACGACGGGGACTAATGTCCCCAGATACCAAAGCCAGCCGACAAGCAGGTAGCGACGACGCCGAAGTAATATCACCACAATTGTTATCACCACCAAAACAGCCAATGAGACGGCAACCTTCCAGCCGGCGAGCGATTCTATCGAGTGAGGATAAAACACCGCCAGCCCGACGGGCAGGAACATCTTAAAGATATAATCGCGATACGAAACAAAGGCGTTACTGATATGGTCGTTGCCCGGAATTGTGCCTAATATCATCATCGCGCCAACGGTTTTCTGTGCAATAAACGTTATCGTGCAGGAAGTCGCGGACAGAATAAACAAAGGCGCCTTTTCCCATATCAGCCGACCGGGCGTCATACCGCTTTGCCCGTTGAGCTGCATACGCTCCAAAGGCCAGTAATCCATAAGTAAAAGCACAAATGGCAGTGTTACAAGCATCGACTTTGACATCAGACCGATCGCGAAAACCGCACAGACAACCACATACCGCCTGGCTGATGGGATCTCCACGTATCGTAAATATGCCAGCATCGTCAACAGCCAGAACAGTGCGCTTAATACATCTTTGCGCTCTGTAACCCAGGCGACGGATTCAACGTGCAGCGGATGCAAAGCAAATAACGCCGACACAAAAAAGCTTGCCCAAATCGCCTTCGTATATCGCCTTAAAACCCAGAACAGCAAAATCGTATTAGCGATATGAAATGCGACGTTTACTAAATGAAAACCTCCCGCCCAGGTCCCGAAGACAGTTCTGTCGAGCATCAAAGACAACCAAATAAGTGGAATCCAGTTGCCCGTATACTTCGTTGTAAACGCCCATTTGATGCCGCCAAGGGTTAACCCTTCCGGCACCTGCGGATTTTTATCCACATAAACTATGTCATCATAAACGACAAGAGCGAAGCCGGCAGTTTGTGCATATACTACGATGATACTGATTGCCAGAAGCAAACAAAGCCCGAGGGTAAGTCGTTTTTGGCGGTCCTCCCAAATCGTTTCAAGCGATGTCTTTTCCAATTCCATCTAATCTGCCCGTATTGATTGCTCAATCATTCGTATTAGCCGGCTGGCAACTCGCTTCTTAGGCGCATCAGCAAACCTACGCCATTCCTGGCCGGCTTTTTTTATCCAAACTTCACACCGCTCGCTGCCTATGGCGGCAGGTGTGTTGGCGATAATCATATCAAGATTCTTATCCCGCATTTTGCGCTCTGCGCCAACCTTGATATTCCTGTCTTCCAGCGCAAAGCCAATGACAACCTGATTTTGTTTCTTGTGAGTCCCGGCCCATTTCAAAATATCCTGTGTGGGCTTTAGTTTCAGCGCAATAACGCCGGGGCTTTTTTTTATTTTATGCCGGGCGAGTTTAGCCGGCGTATAATCCGAAACCGCCGCGGTCATAATCAGGCAGTCGCATCCGCCAAATTTATCTTTTACCGCCTCGAACATATTGCGGGCCGATTCGACCTTGACTGCGTCGGCTCCTTTTGGGGCGTTCAGATTCGTCGGCGCCGTTATCAACATTACGTTATGCCCGGCCAAAAGCGCCGACCGCGCAAGCTCATAGCCCATTTTGCCGCTGCTGGCATTGGAAATGAATCGCACGGGGTCAATATATTCTCGTGTCCCCCCGGCCGTAATCAAGAACTGAAGTTTTCGCCGTCGCTTTCGAGAATACATCCTGGAGAAACCTATTTGCGTTTGTGTTTAAGTCCGGCGGAAATTTTTTCAACCGCCTCAAGGATTTCCTGCGGTTCAGCCATCCTGCCGATGCCTTCGGTGCCGCAGGCAAGCCGACCCTGCCGCGGCCCTATAAACTCAATGCCGATTCGTTCGGCGAATTTGACATTCTCCTGCACCGCGGGGTTGGCCCACATCTTGTCGTTCATCGTCGGGGCAAAAAGCATCGGTTTCGCCCAGCAGGCGCAAAGCATCGTGCTAAGCAGGTCATCGCAGATGCCGTTTGCGAATTTACCTAAGATGTTCGCCGTCGCGGGCGCAACAATAACTACGTCCGCCCAGTCAGCCAGATTCACGTGCCCGATTTTAAACTCCTCCTGCTCTGCCGTAATGGGCTTGGCCATCCCTTTCGGGAGGCATCCTGTGGACCACATGCTTGTATGAACAGGCCCGCCTGTAACGGCTTCGAAACTCTTGACGCCCACTAAGTGAAGGGCGTTTTCGGTCAGGACCGTCCTCACCTCGGCGCCGTCAGCCGTCAGTTTGCTGGCAAGGTCAATCGCCTTATACGCGGCGATGCCTCCGCTGACCCCCAGCACAATTTTCACGCCATCAAGTTTTAACTCTTGTTTGGCCATATATGCCCGCCTCTGAACAATTCGCAGTGTCGTTTACCCAACGCTGCCGGGTTTGTCGATGTCGCTGTTTTCGTAGTCGATAGCAATCTTGTCTCGCTTGATTTCCTCGACGACGATTTGAAGCTGGCCCATACCCTCGGCGTCTTCAATCAAAGGCCTCGCGCCCTGCATCAATTCCATCAGCCGTTTCTGAATCAGGGCCGTTAACTTGAACCGCCCGCCGACTTTTTTCACTAACTCGATATTTTTAAGGTCTTCAATCATTTATTCGACTCCACAATTAATTGCCTATGCCGCTTATTTCTTCCGTGTCGTTTCGATTATTCCTATTATTTCATTTACCGCCACATTCAGCTTGTCATTTACAACCATACACTGGTAATCCTGCTTGGCGACCGCAATCTCGTTCGACGCCTGGCTGAGGCGGCGCTTTGCCGCTTCTTCGTCGTCTCTGCCTCTGCCATGCAACCGGCCCGCAAGCTCCTTTGGCGTCGGGGCGAGTATAAATATCATTACCGTATCCGGATACAACTTCTTAACCTGTTTGCCGCCCTGAACGTCTATCTCCAGAATCACTACTTTGCCGGCGGCAATCGCCTCATCAACTTTGTCCTTCGGCGTGCCGTAAAAATTGCCGAAGACCTCAGCGTGTTCCAGCAGCAGGCCCTTTTCGATTCGCCGCTGAAACTCATCTTTGCCGACAAACCAGTAATCTTTGCCATCAGCTTCTTTCGGCGTTCTTTGTCGCGTAGTTACCGAAACGCTCAGGCACGCGTCGTCCAGCCGTTTGACCAGCTCTTTGCAAATCGTCCCCTTGCCGACGCCGCTGGGGCCGCTTATTACGACAATAATTCCCTTTGACGCTTGTAACCTGCTCATCGGCGATTCGTTATTCCACGTTCTGGACCTGTTCCTTGATTCGGTCTATCCGGCACTTGATATCCACAACTAAATGCACAATCTCGGAGTCGCCTGCCTTGCTGCCGATGGTGTTAGCCTCTCTGAGCATTTCCTGACAGATAAAATCGAGCTTGCGGCCTTCGCCTTGTCCGGCGCTGCTCTTCAAACCTTTTGCAAACTGCACTAAGTGCGAATCCAACCGGGCGATTTCTTCCGATATGTCCGCCCTGTCCGCGAAAATCGCGACCTCGCGCGATAATGTCTCGTCATTTAATTTCAGTTTGGCGACCGAGAGCAGCTCCTCGATCCTTTTTTTAAGTTTTTCAGCGTATTGCTTAGGCCCGGCGGCGCTGCGAGTTTGTATCTGCTCAAGTGAGGTTTTTATCGCCCTGCAATGCTTTTCAAGGTCTGCCGACAGCGCCTCGCCTTCCGCGGCCCGCATCGACCTAAGCCCCTTCAGCGCCTGGCGCGTAATGGCCAGCACCTTTCGACGAATCCTGTCGGCCTCTTTGCTGCTCGGCACTGCGGGCGACAAAATTCCCGGCAACGCCAGTAATCCGCCCAAATCAAGCTCACGTTCCAGTCCGCCCGACGGTGAAATTTTGCCGAGCCGTTTCAGCAGCGTGGCCAGCGCCTTTTCGTTTATCTCAAAAAGCGCATCGGCAGGCGCCCCTTTTTGCCTGAGCGTATAGTTGGCCGTGCCGCGCAACACCTCCCGGCGCAGCTCTTTTTCCACGTCGCTTTCCAGAAACCCAAGCGTCTCGGGCAGCCGAATTGTCGGCTTGAAATAGCGGTTGTTGACCGTGCTGATTTCGACTAAATAAGTAACGCCGCTCAGCCGGCCTTCCGCGTTCCCGTATCCGGTCATACTATTTATCATAGCGATTCAGCCCTCATTACATATATCGCCGGCAGGAAAACACTTTACCCCAAACTATGACACGCACATCTATTGCTGGGTCTGTCCCTGCTGGTCTGCCGGCGCAGGCGCAGCCGGAGTTGTTGGCTGCTCTGTCTCTCTGCCGGTATCATTGCTGGTTATCGGAGCGGGCGTTCTCGACGCCGGCCCGCTTGTTGACGGACGCCACCACTTGTCCAGCACAAGAGCAACAATTATAAATAAGCTGGCCATGCTGATAGTAATCCACGTAAGAACATCACCTGTCTTGCTGCCCAGTATGCCGCTGGCCATACCGCCGGCAAAAGCGCCGCTAAGTCCGCCGCCTTTGCCTTTTTGAATCAATACCACCAGGATAAGCGCCACCGAGCCAATCACAAAAATCGTCGCGAGAACGCTCATTACGAAACCTGCCGCCAATACCGGATTCAATGCCATAATATGTCCCCTATTTCGTTTATTTTTTTATAATCAAACTGACGCTTTAACAATCGCCACAAAATCTTCCATTTTCAAACTTGCTCCGCCGACCAATAAGCCGTCAACATCTTCCTGCGACATCAACTCGCCAGCGTTGTCCGGCTTGACCGACCCGCCATACTGAATGCGAATCGCATCGGCAATCTTCCTGTCATATATCTGGGCAACTAACTTCCGAATTAACGCGTGCACTTCCTGCGCCTGCTGAGGCGTCGCGGTCAACCCCGTCCCTATCGCCCATACCGGCTCATAGGCAATCGTAACAGCCGACATCTTCTCTGCGATTAATCCCGCCAGGCCCTTTTTCATCTGCCGCGTTACTACCTCATCGGTTTTGTTCGCCTTTCGCTCATCGAGCAGCTCGCCTACGCACAAAATCGGCAAAAGCCCGCCCAATATGGCCGCGTGAACCTTTTTATTTATCAGCTCGTCGGTCTCGCCGATAACGTGCCGTCTCTCTGAATGACCGCATAACGCGTAAGCGCAGCCGACGTCCTTAAGCATCGCGGCACTTATCTCGCCCGTAAACGCGCCTTTCTGCTCGAAGTAAATATCCTGCGAGCCAAGCGCGATATGCGACGATTGAAGGGCCTTGCCCACCTGCTGCAAGTACACAAACGGCGGGCACACGGCTACGTCAACTTTGCTGCCCGCCATTTCTCTACAACCTGAAACGACGCCTTCAGCCAGCTTGACAGAGCTGTGAACATCGGTGTTCATTTTCCAGTTGCCCGCTATAAACGATTTCCGCATCTTGCTCTCCTAAATTTATCCTAAAACTTCCGTCGCCCGCGGGAAACTGCCCAGCACCGAAAGCTGCAGGCAGTGTTTTTTCGCCTCGTCGAAGGCCTTCTGAACTTTTTCGTCGCTGCGGTGACCCAGAAAATCCACAAAGAAATAATATTCCCATTGTCTTTTTTTGCTGGGTCTCGATTCTATATTAGTCAGGTTTACATCATATTTTTTGAATACTTCGAGCACATCGACCAGGGCGCCTGCCTTGTGGGCAGTGCTGAATATCGCCGCGGTCTTGTCTTCGCCGGTGGGCCTGGCGTCTTCGCGCCCGACCACAAAAAATCTCGTTACGTTGTTGGGCGTGTCCTCGATGTTTTCGCACACGATTTTAAGCCCATACAGTTCCGCCGCCACAATCGAACCAATTGCCGCCGACTTCGCTTCTTTGGCGGCCTTCTGCGCCGCTTTTGCGGTTGACGGCTCTGCTACGGTCTTCGCCTCTTTGAAGGTCGCGGCCAGCCAGTTGCGGCACTGCATAAAGACCTCCGGCTTCGAATAAATTTTCTCTATCTGGTCTATGCTGCAGTTGGCCAAAAGATTGTTATGAATCGCCATCAAAATCTCCGAGCAAACCTTCACATCCGAATCCACCAGGGCGTCCAGCGTCTCAATCACGCCGCCGCCCAGAGTATTCTCTATCGGCACAATACCCAAATCGCAATGTCCCTTGCTTACCTCATCCAGGACGCTGCGAATGTCCGCGAGCGGCTCATAATCCGCGCTTTGCCCGAACTTGCAAATCGCCGCCGTATGACTGTAGCTGCCGCCGGGGCCTAAATAGCCGACCCGCAACGGCCTTTCCAGAACAAACGACCCGCTCATCAGCTCGCGCCATATCGCCTGCAAACATTTGTTCGGCAGCGGCCCCTTGTTGTGACCGGCCACCTTCTCAAGCACTTCCTTCTCACGGTCCGGCGCATACACGGGCTTACCCGTCTCGTTCTTGAGCTTGCCGATGTTTACCACAACATTGGCACGCTCGTTGAGCAACTCGACAAGCTTGCGGTCAATCCCGTCAATCTGTTTTCTAAGGTCTTCTAAAGACAAAATTTCCACCTGCCCCCTTACTTGTTTTTGATAAGAAAACGCGGGAGCGTTAAACCTTTTACCTGCACAGATTTACAAACCCGCTCTTCTAACATAATTTCCCTCTTGCGTCAACGACTTTGCCTCGTTTAATATGATTTTTGTGGTTGTAAGGATGAAGCCACAAAGACACCAGGACACTAAAGTTTTAATTAAATAAAAAGCTCTTCGTGCCTTTGTGCCTCCCGTAAGGGATGGCCAAGCCATTAGTGGTAAAACTATGAAATACACGATTTTCAGTACTGCCTGGGGGTATTTTGGCTTGGCTGCCGACAAGAAGGGGCTTATTCGCACCTGTTTGCCGCACAAAGACCGCAAAACTGTTGAAAAATGCCTCCTTGCTGGCCTCGAAAACCCCCAATTTAACAAAAACCTCCTGAGGCCCCTGCAAAAACAAATAATCGCCTATTTTGCCGGAAAATCCACTCTCCGTCCTCAGTCCTCCGCCCTCCGTCTTCTGAATCTTACGCCCTTCGCCCGCAAAGTGTTGGCCGCCTGTCGAAAAATACCCGCCGGCAAGACAGTTTCCTATTCCCAGTTGGCTGGTATGATTGGCAAACCCCGCGCCAGCAGAGCAGTCGGCAGCGCATTGGCGAGAAATCCTATCCCCCTGATTATCCCCTGCCATCGCGTCATTCATTCCGATGGCTCACTCGGCAACTTCAGCGCATTCGGCGGCACGAGCACCAAATCAAAACTCATTAAGCTCGAAAAATCCTGAAACGTTCTTACTAGCACAAAAATATGCTTTCATTGTTGACGCTACCATAAGACCATTGTATGCTTATAAAATATGACAACACCTAGCCCGCATGTTATAGGATTGACGGGGTCGTTTGGTAGCGGCTGTACTTATGTAGCCCAAAATATCCTCCAAACGGGAAGAGGGTATAAGTGTATATCTCTTTCGAATGACATTCTTAAGCCTCTATTTCGAGAAAAGACTGGCAAAGATCCAAGCCAATGTCTCCGCCATGAACTACAAGAATTTGGGGATGAGATTCGTCAAGATGCAAGTAAAGGATCTGGCTACTTAGCAGACGAAGCCATAAGAAAAATTAATTCCGCCAAAGATCCAAATGGAACTTGGGTTGTTGATAGCATAAAGAATCCAGCAGAAATTCATTCTCTGAGAAGTTATTTCCCAAATTTCTTTCTCCTGGGTGTTCATGCGGAAAGAGAAACCAGATGGACAAGATCTCAAAAAAAATATAAAGGGAATTGGCAAGCATTTAATGATGACGACTCGAATGACACAGGAGATGACAATCCTATTCATGGTCAGCGAGTTGGCGATTGTTTCTACGAATCAGACATCGTAATAACAAACCAGACGGACTTTACAGAGGTTGGCAATATAGAGTTCACGAAATTCTCCGAGAAACTCTTTCAATACGTAGACTTATTGCAAAAACCCTTAGGAAGACAGCAGCCCCTCAAGCACGACGAGGCTCTGATGGCTATGGCATATGCCATGAGCCAGCGTTCAAGTTGTCTACAGAGAAAAGTTGGAGCACTGATAGCAGACGACCAAGGCAATATTATCAGTTCAGGGTATAATGAGGTTCCTCCTGATGAGACACCTTGTGTTAAAGAATACACCAAGTGCCATAGAAAATGGTTAATAGATAATTTTTTCGCAACATTAAGCGATGCGCTCCCAGAGGCAAAAGGCAAAGAAGGTCAGTTAAAATCCTTGTTCCGTAAGCAATTCAAGATTCTTGATTATTGTCGTGCCCTCCACGCAGAGGAAAATGCGCTAATGAACTTAGTACGACATGGGAAATCTATTTCCCTTGAACGGTGTACTCTGTATACTACCACTTACCCGTGCCGGATGTGCGCTAATAAAATTGTTAAATCTGGTATCAGAAACATAGTATACATAGAGCCATATCCAGATGAGGCAGCAAAACAAATCCTGGAACATGCGGGAGTCAAATGGAAGTTCTTTGAAGGCGTAACCTACAGATCGTACTTTAGGCTGTATGGAGAAGAAAAATGAGAAAGTGCCCAAAATGTGGAAAGTGGACGCTCGAATTTGACGACTACTTCGGTCGTTATAGATGTTTTAATCCAGGCTGCGATTGGATACCCGCCTCATCGGCGGAACGCACAATAAAACTGCTCGAACGACATGAACAACCTAAATTGGTGTGTCAGGAAAGTGTGCCCAAAATAGGCGTACAAGTCCAAGTCAAATATGATTCCGTAAACGACACTCTTTCCTTCGACTTCGGAATGAATCAGCCCACAATTGATCTGCCAGAACCGGACGGGAGAATAATTTGGAAAATCTCTCCGTTCACTGACACAGTGGTCGGCTTTGAGATATTGGAAGCAAAGAATTTTGGTGTATCACAGGTGCGAGTAGATATTGCTGCTCGCAAGGAAAACATCGAGAAAAATCTCAATAGGATACCTGGAGCATTTGCATCGGGTCGCCCTACAAGGATGTTGATCACTGGTGTCGCTTTGACTATAGACCAGTCTGCGCAATCACAAGATACCTGCCCGGCATTTCTGGATGCAATAACAAAGTTCGAATCAAGTTACTGCCACAAATGATAGTAGTGTGCAAAATTATCCCCAAAGGCATTCGGTAGTGTCCTAATTTGAAATAATTTTTTTGTTTTTTTTGAAATGTGAATAAAAAAAGGGGTTGGCAGGAATAGTCCTTGCTACTCTCTTATTCTGGGAATCCTAAGTCAACAGAGCAAGTGAGCTACACTCATTCTGTTAGGTCGCTTAAACCCCTTAGGGCCAGCTTCAGAGTAGCTTCGACAAACTAATCCGAACCTTATTCTGGTTATCGCTTTCGCGGCCAGAACCATTAAACCACGTCAAAGTTCAATGGTGGGCATTGGTTAACCGCTTGCGCGGGTCCTGTTTCCTTTGGCCCTGCCAACCTTAAAGACCTCGCCTTATCGAATTATGGGCAGTTGACGCTGCCTAACAAGGGGCAAGAAGTTCAATAGAGCTTTCAAGGTTTGTACTCCTTAAATCTTTAACTGGCCTTGTTGCCAGCTAAAGGAACATTTTACAGTAGTTTTAGCTTTTTGACAAGTAAAGATGGGTGTTTAATTTAGTTTCGGTAATCAGAAACAATAGATGCTCTAACTGCGGCAAGTGGTGAATCGACCGGGGGTATCTCTAAGACCGTAACATAACGACTTTTGTCGTCTTTGTCGCCTGCGTGATGCCCCCACGCATAGCATATTTTGGCTTTAGGGTGGTTTGTAAGTTCAAAAACTTCTACTATCCCTTGCCAAACGGGCTTACCTTTGAATTGCTCGTTTACAGGGATAGACCGTAGATGTTGCGCTTTGCATCCGTGTGCCTTGAATATCGCATCTTGCAATGCTTCTATGTAATTCATTCAGATTGCTCTAATGCCCTGTCAACAAGTTCGCTTATCGACCACAGCCTATCAGTGGCTTTTATTGCCATAGCCGGGGTCATTCTAATTGTTCGGTGGACTTTGACAAGATTATAATAGGCAAAGTGTAAAGCAATGGCCGCTTTAAAATTATCCAGCTTTTTGGAAAATGCGTTAGTTAAACGGGTTAGGCGGCGGCAGTGCATACGCAGCGTTAAATTTTGTCTTTCAATAATGCTTGTGCTGATGTTTTCTGTTTCGGGATAGCCCACAAGCGGATATTTCTTAACAGAAATTATGGGCGGAGGGCTATACCGACTACTGACCGGAAGCGGTTTTTCCGATATGTATGTTTTTACAATCTGCCCATAGTCAACATTGTCCCCAAAACCTAATTCTATGGCTTCGGCATAAGACTTCATCGAATCGGACGAAATTTGAACACGGTTTACTAATCGGCTCGATAAGTCCAACACGAATTGGTTGGCTGTATCAGAATCACGCTGACCAACCTTGAAGCACGGAACGGCTTTCGATTTGGGGTCAATGGCGATAAAAGTCCAAACATCACCAGCGTTTTCTTCGCCAAGTTGGGCGTTTCTACGTTTCTTTGCGATGAAACCCCATATTTCGTCAAGTTGGATATAATCGCATCGAAGCTTGCGCATAGTTGCGTCCAGAATGCGCTCGCAGCCTTGTCCGACACGAACACCAAGACGCATAATAGTATCCCTGTGAATCCCCGTAAGGCGTTCTATCGACCGGATACTTGCGCCCTCAGCTAATGCACCGATAGCAACAATCTGTTTTTCGCGTTTTAGTATGTTTGCCATAACGTCTTTCCTAAAGCGTATAACGCTTTTATCTTGACAAATATGCTCAGTTTGCTACAATATGGCCGATGTTAATAACTGGACGTGCGGGGAATTGAACCCCGGCTCGGTAGGTTGTAAAGGCCCCAAGCTCACCAGACACGCCAGAAAACTCGACCTACCGCCCACAGGTTTGCTATCGCGGGTATCCCTGCGGGCGGTGTCTTTTATGCCTCGCGCTTTCTGAATCGGTCGTTTCTCAGTTGCGCGCCCTACTGATGATTTCCTCACTTGGTATCTCCTTTCATTCATTTTTTACCTTCTTTGTTATGGCTCGCCATTGCTTTAATAAACGCAACGGCGGCATCGACCAAGCCCATTTGGTCAGTAGTTATATTTCGCGGGACTCGGATATAACAGGGAGTATCCGATGTTATTGGTATCGGTTGGTCATAAAAGCCAGAAGGCGTTTCCTCTTGTTGAGATTGGCCGCCCTCACCTGCACCACTGGTTAGTGGCTCTTTGGATTGTTTTTTTGCGATTTTTTTCGGGCCGCCTTTCGATTGCCTGTTTTGTCGTAAGGTCAGATATGGCGATATTTTTTCGCCAGCATCCTGTAACATCGGAATATAAAATCGAATGAATCTATCCTTCATTTCCAAACTTGTTTCGCCAAATTTTTCGTTAAGTTCATTTCTTGTTGCGGTATCCAATTTGAGGTCGCCAATTATGTTCGCATAGGCAGGCATAAGAATCCGTTTAATGGCTTCGGCCCATCCGTCGGTATCCATTGCGTCTGCGATTTGTTTGAGGTTTTTGGTAGTTCCGCCACTGGAATCAATCAGGGAGAAAAACTTGAGAGCGCTCATAACGCCAGCCTTAGAGAATCCAGACATACTCGACGGCATCATCGAGGAATCAATCCTATTTGGAGTAGCCGACTCTTTGAGTATTTTCAGAAAATTTTTCAATGTCTCCCAAGGTATATACGGCGGGCTGATTTTGCTCAATTCTTTAAGTTCCATTTTTATTCCTTTCTGTAATAACCTTAACAACTTCAATTTTCTTAATCTTAGCAATAGGAGGTTACTATGTCCACAGAAAAATCGTGTATTTTGCAAAATAATGCAAAAAGTTTACAACGTGTTATAATCAAAGGGTTTATGGATGAGCCTACTGCGTTGCAATTCGTCAATAATTGCGGAAAATCAGTAACTGTCCTTTGCAGAGATGGAGAAACACAGACGAATTTCGCGTGCGATGTTGTATATCAATACGACGAGGAACTATATCAGAAACTGAAAAATGCCTTTGATTCAAATGACAAAGAGCAATTAATGAGGGAATGGCAATGTGCCAAACCAATTATTATTACTTAGTGCCAGCGGTCTGCGCTCAAATTAGGACACTACCAGGCATTCTGGTTTCTTGATTTTTGCAGTCGTTTGTGCTACTTTTTGAACACTATTGTAATAAGACTCCAGAAAAATTGACTCTGAGGCAGCACATTTAGGAAGGGGAACATATATGCCAACGTTTAACGTGTTGGTACCACATGAGTTACCGCAGGACGAAGCGATGAAACGTGTCAAAAAAGCACTCGCTGACCTGAAAACCCAGTTTGCTGATAAAATCAAAGATTTATGCGAGGACTGGAACGGAAACGCTTGTGAATTCCATTTATCAGCCATGGGCTTCTCTGGATCAGGTACCATGATCGTGAAACCATTGGCGGTAGAAATCTCCGGCAACCTTCCTTTCTTGGCGTTTCCTTTCAAAAGTAAGATCGAATCCACAATAAGAGAGAGGTTAAAGCAAATACTCAATTAGTGAGCCCAAATCTTTGAGAAATCTGAAGTTATGGGGTGCTGTATGGCAAATGAAAAATATGAGGATTTAAGAAAGAACGCCCACAAAGCAGTCGACAAATGCGCATCCAAAATCGATAATGCTTTAGATGACGCCGCCGACCGAGGGAAGTTTGGGGAAAAGCTGAAGAATTCGCCTGGACTCCGTAATACTTTGCGTGAATTTGGCAAGGACTTGGGCCACTCTATCGCCCAAATCATAATTGATGCCTTGAACAGGCGCAAATGAAGCATACCAGAATGAATATAAAGGCAATAATATACTTGACTAATCAAATCTCTTGTGCTATATTGCACTCACTATGAAAAACGAAATAAGAAAACCTGAAACGCTGATTGAGGCCATTCAATTTTTTGGTGATGAAGATATGGCTATTCAGTTTCTTGCCGGTGTCCGCTGGCCAGAAGGGGCTAAATGCCCTGTATGCGGACGAACCGATGTTGTTTACCTTGCAAAACAGAGACGTTGGCAATGCAAGAGCGTTCACCAACACCGTCAATTCTCTGTAAAGGTAGGGACTATCTTTGAGGATAGTGCCGTTACTCTTGGTAAGTGGCTAATCGCTTTATGGATGGAGGCTAATTCTAAAAATTCGATTAGCTCTTATGAGGTAAGCCGAGCCATAAAGGTTACACAAAAAACAGCATGGTTTATGCAACAGCGAATTAGACTTGCTCTGCAACAGGGAACGTTTACGAAGATGACAGGCGAAGTTGAGGTTGACGAAACCTTTGTCGGCGGAAAGTTCCGCAATATGCACGCCAGCGCACAACGAGCCAAGGGCCGAGGCTCTGTCGGCAAGGCCGTTGTCATGGGACTTCTACAACGTCATGGTGAGGTTCGCGCTATTGTTGTAGATAACACACGCCGCCGAACACTACAGCCCCATGTTCGCACCCATGTTGAAAAGGGAAGCCATGTTTACACTGATGCTCTTCGGTCTTATTCTGGACTAAACGCCGAATTTCTCCATGAATTCATCGACCATGCCGAATGTTATGTTCGCGGCAACGTTCATACTAACGGGCTTGAGAACTTTTGGAGCCTATTCAAGCGGTGCATTAAGGGAACGCACGTTTCTATTGAGCCCTTCCACCTGTTCAGATACCTTGACGCTGAAACGTTTCGTTTCAATAACCGTAAAATTCATGACGGAGAACGCTTTAACATCGGACTACGCGGCGTTAGCGGCAAACGTCTGACATATAAAGCCCTTATCTCTGAAACGGGGGGGCTTTTACCAAACGACAACGCCGTGGGAAACGTATAAAATCCGTTAAATGTCAGGCTATTGTCAGGACAAAATAAAAAAATATAATTGATTGCCCCGACAATAGCAGTACAATTTTGTGAATGGTTAGCTATATGAAAAATGGAAATAACAAAACAGAGTCCTTTGACATACGTCTATCGGCAAAGGAAAAGCAAGGATTTCGTGATGCCGCAGATATAGCCGGGCTTCCTCTATCAGCATGGGTTCGAGAGCGACTAAGATTTGCAGCAATCCGCGAACTTGAAAATGCGGGCCGTCAAATACCATTTGTTGAGCCAGTTCCGTTTGGAGGTTCAAATGAGCAAAATTCAACATAAGCCACAAATTCGATTCGACCAGATGGGTATCGGGACAATTCTAAAAACATATTGGTTAAAGGTTCCGCCTCACCAAAGGGAATACAGATGGGAGGATACGCACGTAGTAACTCTTTTTGAGGATTTACAAAAAGCACTTACATCAGACGAGCCAGAATATTTCCTTGGGACAATCGTAACAATTCCAGATTCCGATGGTGTGCTTGAAGTTATAGATGGGCAACAACGATTAGCGACTATCACAATCCTTTTGTCGCAAATACGCCATTACCTTCAAACCATAGAACCAGAACTGGCATTAAGCGTGAAGCCATTCTTGACGGAATACGACCGGGGCCAAAGAGCAGAAGTTCCCAAGCTTAAACTTAACCTTACAGATAATGAATTTTTTATTAATACGCTGACTGCCCAAATGTTGCCTATGCCCCTTGCTGCCTCTGCGCCAATTTCAAATAAACGATTACGGAACGCCTTTCTTCTTGCCGAAGATTATGTCAAAAAGATTATTGCCCCCGCAAATCCTAAAAATTACGGCGACGAACTCAATAAATGGATAGATTTTATTGTATCTAACGCTGAAGTGATTTTGCTCCGTGTCCCCACGGGTGCTAATGCTTATAAAATGTTTGAAACCTTAAATGACCGTGGGTTGAAAACATCCCAAGCTGACCTTGTTAAAAACTATCTTTTTGGTGCGGCTGGCGGTCGCTATCAAGAAGCGCAAAATGCGTGGTCGTCGATGATAGGTGCTTTATCGACCCTTCAAGGCGAAGACGATGAGAAAGAGGATATTACAGTAATTTTTTTACGAAGCGCGTTAATGGCAATTCAAGGGTTCTTACGTAAGAATGAGGTTTACGAGGCAGTTCAGGGATTAGCCAAAGGCCCACAGACGGTTATTACGCTTTTAAAAAATTTGGAAGAACTGGCAAAAGTGTACGCTGCGACTTTCTATCAAGACCATGAGAGATGGAATAAATGCCCGGATTCCCTGAAGCACGCAATTCAGACGATAAATGATTTTGATATTAAGCCATTCCGTCATGCTATATTGTCAGTAGCGGCAAAGTTTGAACCAAAAGAAATTACGGAAGTATTTCAAATGTTTGTTTCTTTGGGTGTTCGCTTATTGGTTGCTTCCAGTACTCGGAGCGGCAACATTGAGGACAACATGGCAAGGGTAGCTCATAAAATATTCAAAGGTGATATAAAAACGAAAAAAGAAGTATATAAAGAAATTGCAGGTATCATCCCCTCTGATGAACAATTTAATCAAGCTTTCCAAGCAGCTACAGTATCTAAAGCACAATTTGCTCGATATTATTTGCGGGCAATGGAGAGTGTGGCGCAGTCCAAGTCGGAACCGTGGTATGTTCCTAATTCCGATAAAGAGTTAATGACTCTTGAACACGTGTTGCCTGAAGAGCCCGGCAACAACTGGCCTCAATTCACCGAAGAGGAGGTCGAAGCTTACTGTAAACGTATAGGCAACCTCTGTTTGCTTCCGAAAAAACCAAATAATGACTTGAGAAGTGCGAATCAAAAAGAGAAATTTGCAGTATATAAAGGTTGCCCTTATACCTTGACCAGCCAGATTGCTAATGTCCCTAAATGGACGAAAGATACAATTATTCAACGGCAGAAAACATTGGCCGATTTAGCCATGAAAGCATGGCCGTTATAATTATGGCAGAATCTAAACAAACAGAATACGGTCGCTTTGAAACTGCTTTGCGGCAAGTTTTGTCTGCCCCAAAGCAGAAAACAAAGCCGAAAGCCAAAAAGCCGAAGAAAAAGAAAACGTAAACGGTTTGGCTTCGGTGTCGCCCCAAGTGTTGTTATGTTTGATTAGCCAAGTAAGTTATTACCAATATAAAGGATTGAGGGGTCTACTATGCCTAACGAATATTCTGGTAATAACAGCGTTAGCTACCATTTTTTGTTCTCCAGATTAACGTTGACGCAACATCAAAAAGAAATTGCTCGCCCTTGAAACAAAAGTGCACAAGCTATTGTGAGCTTGTGCACTTGTATTCTTGCGCTTTTTTATTACTTTCTACTTTGCCGGTTTATTCGGCTCAGCAGATTTCTTCGGTTCGGCGGGCTTGTTAGGTTCGCTTACCTTATTCGGCTCGCCCGCACCAACTAACCGCACGTTATCGAAATAGAAAGGACCTGCCTTTTCGACGCCGTCATAGTTTGTAACCAGAATGATGCTCGCGTGAGTCAAATCCGGCGGGGTTTGAGCGGGAATATCAAAAGTAACCGTAACTGTTTTATCGCTCTGGCCGTCCCAGCCGGTGTCCCCATCGGTCGGGTCTATCTGCTGCCAGCCGCCAAAATCATCCTGTATCACGACAGATTCAATCGCCTTGACCCAGCCGGAGCCGATGCTCCATTCCTTGGCTTTCAGCGTTACATCAACCTGTAACTTTGCGGCTTTGCCGAGGGCCGCCAGCAGATTCGCATCGTCTGACAAATCACGAGTTATGGCCTTCTGCCAGCCGGTCGGCACATTAACTTTCAAACTGTAATTGCCCAGCGTTGCGTTTTCCTTTACAAAATGCGCGGTCGTGCCGTCTGGGGCTTCGGAATGAAGCGTCCAGCCGTCATTGCTGTCTTCAAAGTTGCCTATCACCTGAGGCAAACCCGCATAGCTTATACCCGCCAGACAAACACATACAACACATACAAATCTCATCAAACCCGTACTCATTGTTGCCTCCTTAAACTATGAATTTATTGTTTTCTGTTTATACGCCGTTCTAAACCAAGGCGATAGTTATACACAAAAAGTGTGACTTTGTCTATGGGCGGATTTGTAACAGGTTGCGTATGCCATCGAGAGGGCTTACGCCACTGCCTGCCCTCCGTAGCCTCTTAGGGGCGAAGGAGGGTCATTCCGCGCAAGCGGGAATCCAGATGTAGGGCGGGGTAAACCCCGCCAATTTCCTTAAAAACAGTGTTAATCCGTGTCTAATATTTACTTCGTCAATTTCTTAATCAGCTCAATTTCATTAGCATCGAAAGGGGAGCCGTCTTTGCGGAAGATGTCGTGATGCCAGACGTTCGGCTCAGGGGTATTCGGCTTGGAACCCCAGGGAAAAATCGTCTGCGTCTTGCCATAAACAAAACCCCAGTTTATCGCGCCGACGTTTTCGGCTTTCAGCAAAGGCAAATGCGTTTCAAACCTGCTGCCCATTCCTCTCGCTATGTATTCGGTGCAAATCACAGGCCTGCCATAGAACTTGTACTTGGCGATATCCTGCTTCATATTCTCAAGCCCTGAGTAGTTGTGAAACGTAATCACGTCGCTGTTAGCAATCTGGAAATCATTCAGCTCCTTATGCTGCTGGTCCTGATTCCAAACGCCCATAGTAATCGGCTGCATCGGGTTGGCTTTGCGTGCCCACTCAACCACTTTTTTCAAAAGCGGCGTATTCTGCTTCGGCGTATGACTGTTGCCCGGCTCA
>Ga0187873_1000473_pt1 | contig 42021 bp, 32 predicted proteins | sample June2016WEW_16_1_2_FD_133012 | JGI IMG/M metagenome (GOLD analysis project Ga0187873, IMG submission 133012) | Peatland microbial communities from SPRUCE experiment site at the Marcell Experimental Forest, Minnesota, USA - June2016WEW_16_100 | ecosystem: Environmental > Terrestrial > Soil >...
CCAGTGGTCTGGATCGGAGGAAGCCAGCTTCCAAACCATCATCAAACCGCTCGAGGATGCCTGTGGTATCAAGATCACTGGCAGTTCCACCCGCGACGCCTCCGTGCTAGACACCATGGTCAAGAGCTCGCCTCCGGATGTGCTCTTCTGGCCGGACCTCTCCCCGCTCAAGCTGTACACCAGCATGCTGCTGCCCTTGGATACCGTCGGCGGCAACCAGTCCAATTATGCACAGTACTGGATAACCATGGGCACAGTCAATGGCAAATGGCTGGCCATTCCGGCCAAGGCTGACCTGAAAACCATCATCTGGTACAGCCCCACCCAATTCGCCGCGCTCGGGTATACCGTCCCGACCACCTTCGCCGATCTACAGACTCTGGTTGACAAAATGGTCGCTGATGGCAATGTACCATGGAGCATGGGCTTCAACAACGGCGGCGCAGCGGATGGCTGGACCGGTTCCGACTTCATCCAGGACATACTCCTCGCCACCCAGGGACCAGACTACGTCAATGGCATCATTGCCGGTACCACACCATACAATGATCCGGGCGTGCTGGCGGCTTATCAGGTATACCAGAAGTGGGCTTCGGATCCGAAGTACACCGTTGGCGGAGCCAATGGCACGGTCAACACCAAATTCCTGGATGCCATCTACAAAGTATTTTCCAATCCGCCCCAGGCGTTGATGGTCAAGCAATCCGGCTTTGCCGGCGGCTCCATCGCGACGCAATACCCCACCTTGAAATATGGCACCGATTACGATTTCTTCCAGTTCCCTGGCGCCAAGGGCATGCAAGGCGGAGCCGATTTCATGATGGCCTTCAGTAACAAACCGGCCGCCCAGGCCCTCGTTGCTTACGTTACCGGTACAGTCGGCGGCCAGAATTGGGCCAAGGCTAATTTCAGCGTCTCTCCGAACAAGAATGCCAACGGCAACTATACCGACCCGCAGGTGATCAAGTTCGCCCAGATGCTCGCCAATGCTTCCGGCTTTACCTTTGATATAGGCGATGCACTCGGAGCTCCGTTCAATGATGCCGAATGGAAGGGCATTGTCGCAGTGGTCCAGGGCGCAGATATACCCACGACCCTTGCAACAATCGCCGCAGCGCAGAAACAATCCATCAAATAAACACTTGGTCGTCAAAAGCTGGGGCATGCCAAAACCATGCCCCAGCCCTTATTTACACATGAAGGAGGAGGATATATGGTCCCAAGGATCATGAAGCAAGGCCGCCTGGCCCCGTGGTTTTACCTGCTCCCGGCCCTGGTGCTCATGACGATATTTATCGTCTATCCCACCATTGGCACTTTCCGCCTAAGCCTGCTGGGCGCCACCAGCACCCAATCCGCTGCCACAACTTGTACTGCTGGTCAACCCTGCTGGGGGATTTTAGAGAACTACCGTTACGCCCTGACCAATCCCGATATGCTCCTGGCTCTGCGCAATAATGCCCTGTGGTTGTTGTTGATGGTCCCTGGGACGATTGCCGGGGGCTTGTTTTTTGCATTATTGGCCGACCGGGTTCGCTACGAAAATGTCGCCAAGGCGATCATTTTTATGCCCACTGCGATTTCATTCATCGGCGCTGGCATTATCTGGCGCTTTGTATACGATGTCGAATCCGGCGGCGGCCCCCAAATTGGCCTCCTGAACGCCATTATCGTCGGGCTGGGCGGCAAGGCGGTAACATGGTTGAGCGACCCGGCCATCAATAACTTTTCCCTGATGGTGGTGGGTGTCTGGCTATGGGCAGGTTTCTGTATGACCATCCTGTCAGCCGCCATCAAAGGAGTCAACACAGAAATCCTGGAGGCGTCGCGCGTCGATGGCGCCAATGAATGGCAGGTCTTCTGGGAAATTCTTTTCCCGAGCATCCAGACGACGATTGTGGTTGTGACCACCACCATGGCTATTATCATTCTTAAGATTTTCGACGTGGTCTTCGTCATGACGGATGGCAATTTCGGCACCGAGGTGATTGCCAACCGCATGTTCACGCTGATTGTGACCAATGCAGGCCAATCCACTGCCATTGCGGTCATCCTGATCATTTTGACGATTCCAATCATGATTTTCAACATCCAACGCTTTCGTAAAGAGGAGGCAGCCCGATGAAACCACTGGCCCGTTTCAACCGCTTTTTCAGCAGGCTGCCTCTTCACATGGCAGTCATACTGATGTGCGTGCTTTGGATCATCCCGACACTGGGGTTGTTCGTGACCTCCTTCCGGTCGCGCCAGGCCGTCAGCACCACCGGCTGGTGGGAGACCTTCCTGCCCCAGCCGCAGGCGGTCGGGAAACCGGAGTACACGCAGTACTGTACTGCCTGCCATGGGGCCACCGGCAAGGCGCTCCCCGCGGCCGACCTTTCCAGCCCGGTTAAAGTGAACCAGTTCCCGAGCGCGGCCAGCCTGCTGGTGATGCTGCGCAATCCTGTCAACGGAGCACCACACTTGCTTAACACCACGCCCCTGCCTTCCGCCCCCAAGGATTCCTTGGCAAGTCTTACCCCGATTGTGACTTATCTGCAAACTCTTTCCGGCCAGGGCCAAAATACCACCCGGCTGACTCTCAGCAATTACGTGGATGCCATTGTCGGCTACAAGGGCATCCAGGATTATCTTTCAGACTGCAAGAACAATGTCGCCAGCACCAAGGCAGTCTTCAACTGCAATATCAGCGACGTAACCAATCCGGCCGGTATGGGCGATGCCCTGATTAATACCCTGATCGTTACCATACCGACCACCCTTCTGGTGATTGTCATCGCAGCCCTGGCTGCCTATGCCTTCGCCTGGTTGGACTTTAAAGGACGCCAATGGCTGTTTGCCCTGTTGATAGGGCTGCAGATCGTGCCTCTGCAGATGTCTCTTGTCCCTATCGCCCAAATGTACGTCAAGCTCCACATGCAAAGCACCTTCCTGGGGATCTGGCTCTTCCACACCGGCTTCGGCTTGCCGTACGCCATATATCTGATCCGCAACTTCATTGGTTCCCTTCCGCGCGAGATGTTCGAATCCGCCTATCTGGACGGCGCCAACCATTGGGCTGCCTTTCGCCGTCTGGCCCTGCCCCTTTCGATGCCGGCGATCGCCTCGCTGGGTATTTTCCAGTTCATTTGGGTCTGGAATGACTTCCTGGTGGCCAAGATCTTTCTCTCCAGCCACCCGGTGTTGACCGTGCAGATTACCAACTTGATTGACCCGCGCGGCCAGAACTGGCACATCCTGACCGGCGCAGCTTTCCTGTCGTTCCTCGTCCCGATGATCGTATTCTTCGCCTTCCAACGTTCCTTCGTGCACGGGCTCCTAGCTGGCTCTGTGAAAGGCTAAAATTCTTTGAGATATGCTTATGTCCGATCCGTTCTGGTACAAAAATGCCGTTTTCTATGAAGTCTATGTGCGCGCTTTTTATGACAGTAATGGCGATGGCCACGGCGATCTGAATGGCCTGACCCAGAAACTCGATTACCTGCAGTCTCTGGGAGTGGACTGCCTGTGGCTGTTGCCGATCTATCCATCGCCTTTGAAGGATGACGGCTACGATATTTCGGATTACATGGGGATACATCCGGATTATGGAACTCTGGATGATTTCAAGGCCTTGCTTGCAGCTGCCCATGCACATAATATCCGTCTCATCATGGATCTGGTGATCAACCACACCTCCGATCAACATCCTTGGTTCCAGGCAGCCCGTACCGATCACAATTCTCCTTTTCGCGGTTACTACGTTTGGAGCGATACAGACAAAAAATATAGCCAGGCGCGCATCATTTTTGTGGATACCGAAAAATCGAACTGGACCTGGGATGAAGTCGCCGGCCAATATTTCTGGCATCGCTTTTATAGCAGCCAACCAGACCTGAACTTCGATAATCCTGCCGTGCGTGCCGAGCTTATCTGCATCATTCGCTTTTGGCTCGATCTCGGCGTGGATGGCTTCCGGGTGGACGCCGCCCCATACATCTTCGAGCGCGAGGACACCAGCAGTGAGAACTTGCCTGAAACGCACACATTTCTCAAGGAAATTCGTAGCTTCGTTGATAGAAATTTTCCCGGACGGATCCTGTTATGCGAGGCCAACCAGTGGCCGCAGGAGGTTCGCGACTACTTCGGGGACGGGGATGAGTTCCACCTGGCCTTCCATTTTCCATTGATGCCTCGCATCTTCATGGCTCTGCGCAGTGGGGAGACCTCTCCGATCGAATGGGCTCTGACGCATACCCCCACCATCCCGGAAAATTGCCAATGGTGCACTTTTCTGCGCAACCACGACGAACTCACTCTTGAGATGGTGACGGAGGAGCAGCGTCAGTGGATGTGGGAGCAATACGCCCCCGACCCGCGCATGCGCCTGAACCTCGGTATCCGCCGCCGCCTGGCGCCCTTGCTCGACAACGACAAGCGCAAGATTGGTGTGGCTTTCTCCCTGCTCTTTACCCTGCCTGGATCCCCGATTATCTATTATGGAGACGAGATCGGAATGGGGGATAATATCTATCTCGCCGACCGGAACGGCGTACGTACCCCGATGCAATGGGAAGCGGGTCTCAATGCAGGTTTCACACAGGCCAGGACAATATATTCCCCTGTGAACAATACCCCCCCATATCACCCCGAAAAGGTGAATGTCATGTCAGAATGCACTGAGGCCGGGTCATTGTGGTCCCAGATCCGGGCGATGATTTCCATACGGAAAAGTCACTCAGCCCTGTGCTACGGGACCTTGACCATGGTTGATTGCGGATCGTCCGCTGTGGCTGCCTATCTGCGTGTAGAAAGCCAGGAGACCGTACTGGTCCTTCAAAATCTCAGCGCACATCCCCAGAAAATTACCAGGCCTCTGGTTCCGGATGTTCATGGAAAATTTATCGACCTGCTTACCCGCCAGTCGGAGGATAATATCCGTGGGAAGGCAAATTTGTTCCTCCAGCCCTATGAATATCGTTGGCTTTTGATCCAGTAAGAAACCAGTTTGATTAAGAATCTATCCGAAAATTATATAAGAACCATTCTTTTAGTATGTGCGGTCGCGAAGCACCGCGGAGCATCCCGTAGGGATACCCGAAGAGTGTAAAGCCGTGCATCCTAAAAATATGAACTTCTCTTAAATTTTCTGATAAATACTTAAGAAGTGTTGGGATCCAGGGGCAGATAGATGGGCCTTGGGCGGGCTTCGCCCGATTCACATGGTAAAATCAGGCCGATTCCACCTTTCAGGAGATCTATTGATGAAAATAGCCGTTGCCTGTGACCATGCCGGTTTTCCGCTTAAGCAGCGCGTTCTGGAAACAGTCCGCCGCCTCGGACACACGCCGCTCGATCTGGGCACCGATAGCACCGCCTCGGTGGACTATCCTGACTACGCTGAAAAACTTGGTCGTCTCATCCAGGCCGGGCAGGCCGAGCGCGGGATCTTACTGTGCGGTTCCGGTGTGGGAGCCAGTATCGCAGCCAATAAACTCAAGGGCATCTACGCCGGAGTTTGCCACGATACATTTTCGGGTCACCAAGGCGTCGAGCACGACAATATGAATGTGCTCTGCCTGGGGCCGCGTGTCATCGGGCCTGAATTAGCCATGGAGATCATCACGGCCTTTTTATCGGCGCGTTTCATCGGCAATGATCCCGGGCAGGAACGGCATGCCCGGCGGGTTGCCAAAATCAGGAAATTGGAAAGTTGACGGGTAGGAGCATGACAATCCAAAAACTCTATTCGCTCGGCCAATCGCTCTGGTACGATAATATCCAGAGGCGTCTGCTTGAGAATGGTGAACTGGCTGCTATGATCACGCGCGGCGATATCCGCGGTGTCACCTCCAATCCTTCCATTTTCCTTAACGCCATTACCAAAACAAACGACTATGAACCGGCCCTCATTCCACTGGCCTGGTCCGGCTGGGATGCCGAACGGATCTTCTGGCAGCTTGCCATCGAAGACATCCGGGATGCATGCGACAAGTTCTCAACCATGTACCGCGAGAGCGAAGGGGCGGATGGCTTCGTTTCGCTCGAGGTCAACCCGTTATTGGCTCACAATACCGCCGGCACGTTTGCCCAGGCCAAACAACTCTGGGAATGGGTGAATCGCCCGAACCTGATGGTCAAGATTCCCGCCACATTGGAAGGTATTCCAGCCGTGCGTCTTGCCATTGCAGCCGGGATCAATGTTAACATCACCCTGATATTCTCCCTGGAACGCTATCATGCAGTCATGGAAGCCTATCTGGGTGGGCTGGAAGATCGCCTTAATGCCGGGTTGGATGTCCGTCATATTGCCTCCGTGGCCTCCTTCTTCGTCTCCCGCATGGACACGAAAGTGGATACGCTTTTGGATGCGATCGGAACTGCCGGGGCGCAGGATTTACGCGGCAAGGCTGCCATTGCGTATACCAGGCTGGCGTATGAGGCCTTCCTCAAGGTTTTCCGCGGTGAGCGCTTTGCCAGTTTTAATGCGGCCGGGTGTGCGGTGCAGCGCCCGCTCTGGGCCTCCACCAGCACCAAGGATCCGGCCTATCCCGACACAATGTACGTGGACCAGTTGATCGGTCCAGGCACAGTCGACACCGTCCCGCCCAAGACTCTGGAAGCTTTCCGTGACCACGGCAAAGCCGTGGAAACCATCCTCGACGACCTGGACGGGGCCCGCCAAACCCTCGCCTCCCTGGAAAACCTCGGCATCTCGATGGATAAGGTGACGGCGGAACTCGAGGCGGAAGGCGTGAAATCCTTTTCGGATGCTTTTTCCGCCATGTTGCAGGCGATAGACGAGCACCGTTCCCGCGCCGTCAGTGCCCTTGGTCCCCTGGCTGAATCCGTCAACCGTCGGGTTGCCAGCCTGATTGCCGCAGCGGCTCCTGCTCGTCTGTGGTCGCACGACCCGGCCCTGTGGACGGCTGATCCGGCCGGCCAGGAGGAAGTTCGCAAGCGCATGGGCTGGTTGGACCTGCCGCGCAGTTCACGCGCAGCCGTCAAGGAGATCAACGATTTTACCCGCCGCGTGCACGCGGATGGTCTGACAAATGTGCTCCTGCTTGGCATGGGTGGTTCATCGCTCGCACCGGAAGTGCTATCCCTCATTTATTCTGCCCTCGCTCCTTCAAAAAGCCACGCCGCGCAAGCCGGCCTTACCTTCTCCATCCTCGATTCCACCGATCCTGCCCAGGTGCTGGAAACCGCCCGCCAGTTCCCGCCGAAGAAGACTCTCTACATTGTCTCCTCCAAATCCGGCGGCACGGCGGAAGTGAACGCGCTGTTCAATTTTTTTTGGGAGCAGACCGGCGGGGATGGCAGCTATTTTGTTGCCATTACCGACCCGGGCACCACGCTGGAAGCCCTGGCGAATGCGCGCGGTTTCCGTAAAACCTTCCTGGCCGACCCGACTGTTGGCGGGCGTTTCTCAGCCTTGACCCATTTTGGACTGGTCCCGGCGGCATTGATCGGCTTCAACGTGGAACACCTGCTCCAGCGCGCCCGCTGGATGATGCGCCAGAGTACTGCAGCCGTAAGCGGAGCGCGCAACCCTGGCCTGGTATTGGGCGCCGTGCTGGGTCAGGCCGCTGTGGTAGGACGGGACAAGCTTACCATCCTGGCTGATCGATCGGTTGCCTCGCTGGGCGCCTGGTTGGACCAGTTGGTGGACGAGTCGAGCGGAAAACAAGGCAAGGGCATCCTAGTCGTTGACGGCGAACCGGTCGCGCAGCCTGAACGGTACGGCGCTGACCGGATCTTCGTCTACCTGCGGCAGGATGGCAGCCTGGACTCGCAGGTGGAAAAGCTGCGCCAGGCCGGTCATCCGGCGCTGATATTCGAGATTTCTGGCATATACGACCTGGGAGCCGAGTTCTATCGCTGGGAAGTGGCAACGTCTTTCGCCTGCGCTGTGCTGGGTGTCAACGCCTTCGACCAGCCGGATGTGCAGGATAGCAAGAACCGCACCGTAAAAAAGATCGAGGCTTATAAACAATCCGGGAAACTGGAAGAGGGCCTACCCATCTGGAATAAAGCAGGGATACGTGCCTTTTCGAATATGGATCTGGTTGGCGCCGGCCTCGAACAGACTTTGCAGGCTTTCCTGGGCGTGGCGCAGGCCGGAAAGAATTATGTTGCCATAAATGCCTACATTCCACGCAATCCCGCCACGGCTGCTGCGCTGACCGAATTGCGCCTGGCCATCCGCGCAAGGACCGGTTGTGCCACCACAGTCGGGTTTGGCCCGCGTTTCCTGCATTCCACCGGTCAGATGCACAAGGGCGGGCCGGATACGGGCCTGTTCCTGCAGATTACCACCGACCCGCTCACTGACCTGGAGATTCCCACCCAAAAGATGCGTTTTGGCGTACTGGAGCGCTGCCAGGCCCTCGGCGATTACGAGGCCCTGGCGGCCCGCCAGCGGAGTATCCTGCGTCTGCATCTGAATTCACCGGAACTGCTGGCCAAACTGGTCAAAGCATTAAAATGACCTCCCATCGGAGTCCGAAGTCTGGAGACTTCGGACTCTATATATCTGCACTGATGCTCGTTTTCCTAGCGGCCTGCCAATCCCAGGCCGCTATAGCGTTAACATCAACTGCCACAACCTCCCCCAACCCAACCGCCAGCCCGACTGTCACCAGCACACCCACATTAATTCCTTCTCCCACCGCAACTCCCACTCCCGCCCCAACCCTGTTCATGTTGCCAACCCTGGACCCGCAAGCCACGCTCCAACCCTGCGATCAACGCCGTCCGGCCGACAGTGATTTGTTTTCCGAAGTGGATGCCAATTATGGCCTCGACCCAGCCTATGTGCCCGGGGACCTGGTCAGGCTGGGAAATTACCTGCCCGGCCGGGTGACCCTGCCGGATATGCTGTTGCGCCAGCCGGCCGCCCGGGCGTTGGGGAAGATGGTCAAAGACATGCTGGCTGTCGGTCTCGCCCCGACCGTGCTGTCTTCCTACCGGAGTTACTTCGACCAGGCCGTGGCCCATAATCTCTGGGTGGTTTCCGATCCAACCAACGCCAATGAGGTCAGCGCCCTGCCCGGTCACAGCGAACACCAGCTGGGCACGGCAGTGGATTTCGGCTCACCAGAGCTGCCCTCCCTGACAGGCACCACCACCGATCCATTTTCCACTCTTTTCGACCAGACCAATGAAGGTCGTTGGCTGGCCCAGCATGCTTTCGAATACGGTTTTAGCCTGAGCTCCCCGCCGGGAGCCGAAAGCGTAACCGGCCTGGCCTACGAGCCCTGGCATTACCGTTACGTGGGACTGGAAATGGCAGCCTACCTGCACGCGAGCGGATATTATTTGGACGAGTATCTGCTAAAGGTGCGCCCTGTAATGCCCTGTCAGCCCTGAAAACCATGATTGCCATGAAATTACCAATAGGAAAGCATGACACTTTGCAGTATGATTAAAGTTGCATCCTTCGGAGTGCCGCATGCGTTATAGAAACATCCTTCTGTGCCTGGTTATTCTATCGTCCTTGATCGCCTGCACGGTTGACCCCGGTACCCTGCCCTCTTTTTGGGGATTCCTGGGGCCAGACTTGCTCGTTCCAACGGATACCCCCACGGTCACCCAAACGAAGGTACCAGCGACCTTTACAGCCTCGGTCACGCTTACCCTCACCTCCACTTCTTCAACGACCTATACGCCAACCTCTACAGGGACCTCCACAGCCACATTACCCACTTCCCTGACGACAACCGCCACGCCCTCTTTCACCACCAGTCCAACCTTCACCCTTACGCAAACCCCCTCCTTGACGGCAACCGCCACGCGCACTTTCACCGCCACAGCAACATTAACGCGCACATTAACTCCATCGATTACCAAGACCCCAAGTACAACATTCACCCGCACTTCCACAGTCAGTCTGACCAGAACGCCAACCCCAACATTTACGCATACTCCCAGCCAGATTGCCTCTTTTACCTCCACAACTACAAAAACGGGCACTCCGGCCTTCAACCCCTCTGATACGGGAACGGCCACAAGCACTTCCACTGCCAGTCAGACCAGGACGTCCACACCGGCAGATACCATGACTTTTACCCCGGGACGGACCAGCTCCATCACCTCTACATCTACCCAAACCGCCTCACCAACCTACACCCAGTCAGTTTCGGCAACGGAAACGCGCACTCCCACCGCCAGCCTGACCAGAACGCCCACCTCGACGCCCACCAAAACTGTTTCCGCAACAACCACGCCAACCCGTACGAATACCCCGCCTGCTGTAGCAACGAGCACCCCCACGAAATCCGGCTGCAGCTTGATTCATAATGGCGCCTTTGAGAACCAGATGCTCAGCCTCATCAACGCCCAACGCGCCCTGGCTGGCCTGGGCGCATTGACAGATTCCTATCCGCTCGAGAACTCTTCCGGGATCCACAGCGATGACCAGGCGGCCAATGATTTCCTCTCGCACACCGGCTCGGATGGTTCTACCTATTGGCAGCGGGAGGTCGCGGCGGGCTATACCGGCAGATGGGGCGGCGAGATCATCTACGCCGGTTCGGGCGCCTATAACAACCCCCAGAGCGCCGTGACCTGGTGGATGAATGACGCACCGCATAAAGCCATCATCCTTGCCGATTACAACGACTTCGGCGCAGGTTATGCTTATTGTCCCACCGGCACCTATGGCGGCTTCTTTACTGTGGATTTTGGCCATCGATGAAAGTCAATAATAAAAAAGGATTCTTAAACACAAAGGTCACCAAGGTACACGAAGAGTTTTAAAGTTTTCCTTAGTGTCCTTGGTGGCCGCCTGTCCCGCGGAGCTTTCCCGCGGGATTGAGGTGAATCTTTTTTTGTGGTGAATCTTTTTCTTACACCGGGTTTTCTGCGAGCCTCTTTCCCAGATCCCTTTTTTCCAATGCGTTGAAAATTCTCATCAAGAAGGGCACATTCGCCAGCCCGCCGAGAACCGCGCCCATCAGATTGGTGAACGGGCCTGGCAGAGGCGGCAGGTCGATCTGCGCGCCGAAATCCACGCCGCGGCCATCCAACTCGTAGCTGTTCCGGCCCATTTTCAGGACGCCGGGGTTGCTCTCCAGGAAAAGGCGCAAGGCCGCCTGCTCGGATTCCGTCAGCCAGGCCGGCACGTCGGAGCTGGCTTTGAATTCCGCAATCTGGGCCAGGTCTTGCAGGAGCTGCTTCTGCTCTGCGGTCAGATCGTTCAGCCTGGACCGGAAATAGGTTACGTCCGGGTCGGTCTGGACCAGCGGTTTGAGCCACAGCCGCTGCAGCGTGGTCCGGATGGCATTGCGCGTGCCGGGTGTGGCGGTGTTCATTAGCAAATCTTCATCCCTGTGCGAAGCCCAAAATCCGGCTACATCCGGTCCCACCCGCAGCCCGTCGCACAGGCCCAGGGACGGCAGAACCGGCGCGCCGCAGGTCAGGAAGTAGGCTTCCCCCAGCGCCTCCCGGATGGCTTTCAGCCCTTGCCGGTAAGCCGCTTCGCGTGGCATATCCACGGACCGTTTGCCGGGCAGCGCGCCCGCATACAGGAAGTCCAATTTGGCATATTCATAGCCCCAGCCGCGCACCTTTTCCATCAGCGCCCGCAGCCAGTCCAGCACCCCCGGATGGGTGGTGTCCAGGGCATATAACTGCTCACCCCAGTTGAAGCCCGCCGAAACCGGCCTCCCATGCCCATCCCGCAGCAGCCAGTCCGGGTGCTCTTGATAGAGGCCCGAGGATGGCACAACCAGCAGCGGAGCCAGCCACAGGCCGGCTTTCCGCCCGGTTACTTTAATGCTGGCAGCCATCCCATCCATGCCGCCTGGGAATTTAGCATTTGGCTCCCAATCGCCGATAGTCATCTGCCAGCCGTCGTCCACCTGGAACACGTCGAAGGGCAGGTCGCCCAGGTCGCCTAGGATTTTTAGCAGGCGCGCTTCGGTGATCCCGCTGTACAGGCTGTACCACGAGCACCACACCCGCAGTGATTTTTGGGCCCGCCCACTTCCGAAGTTTTGCTTGAGCAACCCGGCGTACTGTTCGAAGATCACGTCTTCGTTTCCGCAGCCCACGAACCATTCCGCCTCTCCTGCTTCAACCCAGCCGGTCAATATCTGGCCCTGCAGCATAACGTGGCTTTCCAGCCCCAGCCCGCCCAGCAGCAGCACCTGCCCGTCCGGCATTTCCACCGCCCCATACCATGACCCATGCGGGCGGGTCTCGCCTGCGTAGGCCGGGTCGGTCTGCATGGCGGGCAGGCTGGAGGGCCGCATCGGCCCAAGCGGCCGGCCCATTTCCACCCAGGCCGTCAGCGACCAGGACTGCCAGCCGGAGTACAGGTAGCGAATGGGTGCAATTGGCAGCTCCACGCTGACATGCGCGCCGGACAGCAACCGGCCTTCGCTTGCCTCCTGGATGGAATCGGCCGTAATCTTGAGTTGATCGAGGAAGGTTTCAGCCATGCTGGGTTCCTTTTAGAGAGCTGGATTGTGTGCTTTCGAGTATACCAAATTGAGCAAAGAATAGTACATTCATTGGCGGAAAATCCATTCCTCTTGGGCGCGTGCGACCAATCTTCAATCCTCAATCGGCCTTCCGCACTTGTCCGCCCACTGTTTCTGTGGCATAATTTGGCGAATTAAAAGGATTTCTCCATAAAGGTTTTTCTTTGTGTCCTTTGTGACCTTTGTGGTGAAAAATCCTTTCGAATAATTAGCAATTAAAGGCGATGATGGGAACGAGTACACCCCGTACTGCTGCCAGCGAACCCGGAAATAGTGCAAGCCGGGTTAGCGGGAAGGGCCGAAAATCCTCCCGGAGCCGTGCTCTGAAATTAGTCCAATAGTCACGAGTCTGATAGTCTCATGGTTGGGCTGAGAGTAGGAAAACCGGAGTTGTCCTCCGTTAGAAGGACAGGAGTATATCCCTTCGGGGCGTACTCCACTGAGAGCCTGCCTTTTGGCAGGAAGCAGAGTGGTAGCGCGTGAGTCATCCGGCTCTCGTCTCTGGGTTGAGGCGAGAGTTTTTGATTTTATAAAAAGATTTTTAACACAAAGGACACCAAGGAGCACAAAGAAACACTAAGGAAAGAAATGCTTTTTTATAAACCTTTTTCTTCGTGATCTTTTTCCTTGGTGATACCTAGTGTCCTTTGTGTTGAATTCTTTTCTTTTTGGAGGTAAGCATGTTCAAACCGGTCAGCCCCAAGCTGGATGTCACTGCCCTGGAAGAGGGAGTTTTACAATTCTGGAAAGACCGCAAGATCTTCGAAAAGACCGGCACCCAGCGCAAGGGCGCGCCGGAATACGTCTTTTACGAAGGGCCACCCACTGCCAACGGCAAACCCGGCGTCCACCACGTGGAAGCGCGTGCCTTCAAGGACATGTTCCCGCGTTACAAGATCATGAAAGGCTTCCATGTCTCGCGCCGGGGCGGTTGGGATACCCAAGGCCTGCCGGTGGAGATTGAAATCGAAAAGAAACTCGGATTCAATAATAAACAACAGATCGAGGAGTACGGCATCGAGAAATTCAACGAACTGTGCCGTAAATCCGTTTTCGAATATATCCAGGACTGGGAGAAGCTGACCGACCGGATCGCTTTCTGGGTCGACCTGCGCGAGGCCTACGTCACCTATACCAACGATTACATCGAATCGGTCTGGTGGATCCTGAAAACCTTCTGGGAACGCGACCTGCTTTTCAAGGGATATAAGATCGTGCCGTACTGCCCGCGCTGCGGCACGCCGCTCTCGGACCATGAAGTGGCCATGGGCTACGCGGATGCCACCGACCCGTCCGTCTTCGTGCGCATGCCGCTGGTCGATAAGCCCGGCACCTCCCTGCTGGTCTGGACCACCACCCCCTGGACGCTGCCTGCCAACGTGGCGGTGGCAGTCGGCCCGGAGGTCGATTACGTCACGGTCGAGCACACCCTCCCGGAGTCCGAGCCCGGAGTCAAAGCGGGAACGGAACGGCTCATCCTGGCCAAAGCCCTGCTGGAGAAAGTCTTCCGCGACGAAGAGGTCAAGGTGGTGGAACATTTCAAAGGCAAGAAGCTCAAAGGCAGCAAGTATCGCCCGCTCTTTACCTTCATGCCGTTGGATAAACCAGCCCATTATGTGATCCTGGGCGATTTCGTCACCACCGGGGATGGCACCGGCCTGGTGCATATCGCCCCAGCCTTCGGCGCGGACGATATGGAAGTAGCCAAGAAATATGACCTGCCCGTTCTTATGACGGTCGGCCCGGATGGCGCTATCCTGCCGCAGATCAAGCCCTGGCGGGGTGTCTTCGTCAAGGATGCCGATCCGTCGATCATCCTGGACTTGCAGGCGCGCGGGTTGATGTTCCGCTCCGAAAAGTATACCCATACCTACCCCTTCTGCTGGCGCTGCGGCACGCCCCTGTTATATTACGCCCGCGATTCCTGGTACATCCGCACCAGCCAGTTCAAGGACCGCCTGGTGGAGCTCAACAACAAGATCAACTGGGTGCCCGAACACATTCGCGAAGGCCGCTTCGGCAACTGGCTCTCCAACAATATCGACTGGTCGCTGTCGCGCGAACGCTACTGGGGTACGCCACTGCCGGTCTGGGAATGCCCGGACTGCAAGAACCGTGAATGTGTCGGTTCGGTCAAGGAACTTTCCGAAAAAGCCGGGCGTGACCTGAAAGACCTGGACCTGCACCGCCCGCACGTGGATGCCATCACCTGGAAATGCAGCAAGTGCAGCGGCAAGATGAGCCGCGTCCTCGACGTGATCGATTGCTGGTTCGACGCCGGCTCCATGCCGGTGGCCCAATGGCATTACCCCTTCGAAAACCAGGCTTTGTTCAAACAGCAGTTCCCGGCTGATTACATCTGTGAAGCCGTTGACCAGACGCGCGGCTGGTTCTATACCCTGCATGCCATCAGCACTTTGCTCTTCGACCAGGAATGTTTCAAGAACGTCATCAGCCTGGGCCATGTTGTCGATGCGGAAGGAAGAAAGATGTCCAAGCACCTAGGCAATGTGGTTGACCCGTGGACGGTGCTGGACGAATCCGGGGCGGATGCCTTCCGCTGGTATTTCTACACCTGCTCGTTGCCTGGAGCCGAGAAGCGCTTTGCTCCCAGCATGGTCACGGATGTGGTCAAAAATTTCACCTTGACGCTCTGGAACATCTACTCATTCTTCGTGACCTACGCAAACCTGGACCAACCGGCCCTTACCCCCGCCCCCGAGCGGAGAACGGCACCAGAGGGCAAAGGCAACGACCTCGACCGCTGGCTGCTTTCCTCCCTGAATACGCTTGTACGGGATGTTAGCAAGGCCTACGAGACCTATGATGTTCCGGGCGCCACCCGCCCGATCGAAGTCTTCGTTGAAAGCCTCTCCACCTGGTACCTGCGCCGCTCGCGCCGGCGTTTCTGGAAGTCTGAATCCGATACCGATAAACAGTCCGCCTACGCAACCCTGTATACCGCCCTGGTGACCCTGTCCAAATTGTTGGCGCCGGCCATGCCCTTCCTGGCCGAAGAAATGTATCGCAACCTGGTCTGCTCGCTGGATCCCAAGGCACCCGAGTCGGTGCACCTGGCAGCCTGGCCTAAAGCGGACGAAGGCCACATCGATGAAACGCTCAACCGTGAAATGGACCTGGTCATGAAAATGGTTTCGCTGGGGCATAACGCCCGCCAGAAAGCCAACCGGAAAGTCCGCCAACCTCTGTCAGAAGTGGCCTTTGCGCTCAGCCGCCTGGATGAATATCACGCCGTTGAAACCTACGCCGACCTCATCACCGATGAACTGAACGTTAAGAAAGTGCGCCTGCTGGATACAACATTGGAAGCGGTCTCCTTCACGGTCAAGCCGCTGCCCAAACAGTTGGGCCAAAAATATGGCAACAAATTCCCCGAGTTGGCCAAGGCCATCCGCCTGCTCGATCCCAATCAGGTTGCCCCGGTCTTTCTCTCCGGGCAATCCGAAAAGATCATGCTGGCAGATCAGGAATACACCATTTTGCCCGAGGATGTGGAGGTGCGCGCGGATGCGAAAACCGGTTTCGCAGTGGCCGCGGATGGCGCCTATCTGGCCGCCCTGGTCACCGACCTGACCCCCGACCTGGTGCGCGAAGGCCTGGCGCGTGAGTTCGTCCGGCGCGTGCAGGACCTGCGCAAAACCGCCGATCTGGACGTGGCCGACCGGATCAAGGTGAATGTGGTGGCGACTCCCGGGCTGAAGGAAGCCATCGAAGCCAACCGGGATTACATCACCGCCGAAACGCTGACAGTGGAATTGCGCTACGCCGAGCCCGCCCCCGAATCCACGACCTCTTCGGACGAGTTCGATGGCGAGAAGGTAACGGTTGGGCTGGTGAAAGCCTGATGTAGGCCGCCTTGTATTCGTCAACCTTTCATCCGCTAATTGAAGCGAATTTGCGCCTATCATTTAAAAAACAGCTATCCGACGCGCTGGTTAGCGCGTCGCATTTTTATTCCTTAACAAAACGGAAATGACCCCCTTTGGACGATATCGAATATAATTTTATCCATCGAGGTGGACCGTTGGCCTATACCGATTCGATCATTGACAACTTCATGGGCAGGGAGCAGGTTGGCTAATGCAGAAAATAATACGCTGTAAGGTGACGGAGATCCAGGATCATGGCGAGCAACTCTACAGTATTTTCCTGAAGCCGGAATCGCCCGCCCCGCCCTTCCTGCCAGGCCAGTATCTGTCGCTGGCCCTGGACGAGTACAGCCCCGGCGGCGCCTGGCCGGAGAGCCGCGCATTTTCCATTGCCAGCGCCACGGCGGAGCGACGACTTCTGCGCATCACCTATGCTGTCAAAGGCCGGTTTTCCGCCCGGATGGAAGCCGGGTTGCGACTGGGGTCTCCGGTTTGGGTCAAAATGCCCTTTGGCGAATTCACGATCAACCCCAACCGGGATGCCTGTATGCTGGCGGGTGGTACCGGCGTGACGGCGTTCACCGCTTTTCTGGCCGGGCTTTCGGCCACTTACCCACACCATATCCACCTTTTCTATGGGGCCAGGCGGCCTGGCCAACTGATCTACCGTCCGCTGGTGGAGGTTGCCGCGCAACGCTGCCCGGGCTTGCAGGTGCGTTATTATGCCGAACAGGATTTTGAGGGCACTGATTGCCAGCCGGGGCGGATCGAGGTGGAGACCGTTTTCCGGTCCATTCCCGAACCGCTCTCCTTGGCCTACTATCTGGCCGGTCCCCCCGAGATGATTCAGACCCTTACGGTTGCCTTGACCCGGCGCGGCCTGCCAACCGGTCAGGTCATTGCGGAGGCGTGGGAGTAGGGCTGCTTGAGCCCTCTTAACCGACGACCTGGACATAGCCAATCCAACCCATATGCAGCACTGGCTCTGGATGTCATTGGGGTTAACCCGTTTCAGATACCCCCCTGCAGACAATTAGCTATTTATTCAATCCATTTTCACTTTGAGTTGGACTTATCCCCGCAATTACTAACTTTGAAACCCAGAAGGTCATTAGCGGCCGTTATCCAAAGGTCATTTATAATTGTATTATGGCTTTTTCATCTTTATTTTCTCGCTATCGTTCCTGGGCATTCAAGGGTGGGTTCAGCATTCTTGATCAGGGATTTTTTTCCGGTTCGAATTTTATAATAAGTATACTTCTTGCTCGTTGGCTAACCCTGAATGATTATGGCGCTTTTGTGATTGCATTTACTTTTTACTTATTGTTGACCGGTTTTTACAATGCTTTCATCCTCGAACCGATGAGTGTGCTTGGCCCGGCCAAATATTCGGATCGATTGCCAGACTACTTATTTATCCAATTCAAGTTACACGGAATAATAACTTTTATCCTTGCGCTTGTTATAATAGCAGCGGGGTGGTCAATGGCACATTGGATAAACAGTTCTTTAGGAAATGCTTTGATGGGAATGGGGGTTGCAATACCATTTATATTGTTGTTGTGGCTTGCACGGAGGATATTTTATATATTAATGAAGCCTGGCAATGCATTCTTGATCAGTCTCTCTTTCTTTATTCTTTCTATTATCGGGATAATAATTTTGCATTCGACAAAATTGCTAAATACATTTACGTGTTTTATCGTAATAGGCATTGCAAGCATAATAGCTTCAATTTTTCTTTTTAGGAAATATACAAACCTGCCAAAAACCAGGAATCTTTCGGATCTGGCATGGCGAAGTCTCGTAAAGGAACAATGGCTATATGGCCGGTGGATAGCCGCTGCCACAGTTCTGACTTTCCTGGGAAATCAAATCCAGGTTTTTCTTCTGGCTGGATTAATCAGCTTGCAATCCGCCGGAGTCCTGGATGCATTACAAAACTTCATTGGGCCAATTTCTCAGGGAATCACTGCAATCACCACATTGGCTATACCAATCCTTTCTTATGATTTTGGACGATCGAACTACCAAGATATCCGCCAGAAAACCCTTTTTGTGGCGATCCTGCTAACAATTATCGCTGGCGTTTATGAAATATTATTGTGGGGATTCTCGTCTCAATTGGAAACACTGATCTATAATGGAAAATATTCAAATTTTATTCACTTTATACCAATATTAGGAATAATTCCTATATTTACGGCAATAACTACGGGATACTCTCTTGCCCTGAGGGCGATTCAAAGGCCGCAGTTCTTTCTAATTTACGGAATGGTTGTAGCACCGGTAGGATTGCTTACAGGGGTAATATTCACACATATTTGGGGATTGGAAGGAGCTGTATGGAGCTTGGTAATAATTTCGGTTATAACACTCGTTGTTCACATGATACTGTATAGAAATTGGTTTATAAATTCAATCATAAGAAAACAGGTCACCAATGAGTCAAATTAAGTCAAACCACTCTTTATTATCTTTTAGCCAACAACGTATTATTGTCCGTTAGAAGCTTGTAAGCTCATCAAACCGTCTAAGATGGTAACGAATGAAATTCATTAATTTGATTACCAGCCCCAATAGATTAGAAAGAATACTCTCCTTAATAGAGATAAGATTCAATCTCCTTTTTTTTGACGCAAGGCCGAATGAAGCTGTTTATATAAATGATTTATTTTCGATTTTGAATAATCGTCAGGATTTAAAGAAGCTCTTACAGGATGATGAGGTGGAAAAAACCGTAGAATCTATTCGTCACGAATTTGATAGACAATTAACCAATTATGGAACCGATCTACCCTTTCCTGTAAAGTTTAATGCGGATAAGTCGTTTGCATTGTTAGTTTATGCGATTGCCCGATTTTTACACCCCGAAAAGGTCGTAGAGACAGGCATCGGTTATGGGATGACTTCAGCTCTAATTCTCCTAGCGTTGAAAAACAATGGAAAAGGGAACTTAATGAGTATGGATTTACATCCATTATCAGACCCTGAAGGCGCTTTTATAGGGATTGGGGTTCCGCAGGACTTAAGGAAAAGCTGGAAGCTGCATTCTGGGAGCAGCCGTCGTTTGCTGCCAAAGATAATAACCGAATTCGGGACAGTCAGTTTGTTTGTTTCCGACAGTGCTAATGTTTTTACTTTGCAGCGATATGAATTCAATGCGGTATTCCCCAAACTGATTCCAAATGGTGCTATGATATTCAATAATGTTTCATTAAAGTTTCAGGAATACCTCAATTCTGTCAAAGGTATTGAATTTTACTCTATTTGGCAGTCGGAGAAGATTTCATGTGTGACGATAGTGGTATTCAAAAACCCACTCGAATAATTACAACAAGTTGGGATGATGGACATCCGCTCGACATTCGCTTGGCAGAGTTATTGGCTACCTTTGGACTTAAAGGTACATTTTATGTGCCTATAAGTTACGATGCGAAAAAGATATTGGACTATGGGCAACTCAGATACCTTATGCAAATGGGTATGGAAATTGGCTCGCATACATTAACTCATCCAATTCTTACGAAATTGGATAAAGAGACAGTATCTGGTGAGCTGGTAGAAAGTAAAAAAAAGCTCGAAGATATATTAGGAGATAATGTACAAGCTTTCTGTTATCCGGGCGGAAAATTTAATAAAAGGACCCGGGATATGGTTATCTCAGCTGGATATGTTTTGGGCAGAACTACGCTCGGGTTCAGAATTGACACGGATTTTGATCCTTTTCTAATGCCAGTCTCTCTTCAATTCTACCCTCATCAACGTCAGGTTCTTTTTACTCATTTGCTCAAAGAAGTTAATTTGAGAGGGTTACGCAATTGGATAGGTTACCGCCACTTTAATACAGATATTATCTTATTGACAAAATGCCTGCTTGATTCGGTTACTAAGAAACAAGGAGTTCTTCATATTTGGGGCCATTCTTGGGAAATAGAAAAGTATGGATTATGGGATTTGTTGAAGGAAACATTGAGTTGTGTCTCAAATCAGAAAAATGTCATGTATTGTACTAATACGGAAGTAATTAAAACTATCAACAAAACGAAAATTGCTATTTAGAGTTTTTTAAATCTCTTCATGATAAACTAGCAAAGGTAATTGAATTGCCAAATCCCCAGAATTTTCATAGAAATCTTTGGAAAGGTAAGATTAGTGGCCAAATAAATCCTCTCCAAAATCGCGATTGGTTCCACCGGTATTTTTTGGATTTAATATTCAATCCGATGGAAAACCCGCGTCAAGAAATAGCTGTACGTTTATTAAGATCCGGGAAGAAATTACTCGATATTGGATGTTGGGAAGGACGTTTATTATCTGAAATTGATCAAGCAGGTTTATTTCAAGAACTTTATGGAATTGATATTTCCTCTGAAGCTGTAGAGAAAGTTATATCCAAAGGATTTACTGATGAAGTAGTCGACTTGAATAACGAGACTTTACCCTTTCCAGATGAATTCTTTGATGCCGTAACCATACTGGCTGTTTTGGAACATGTTTTTGATCCGTACATGGTTATTCAGGAAATTTATCGTTTTTTACGTTCGAATGGTATTTTAATTATTGATGTCCCCAATGTAGCATCGTTTTCGAATTGTGTTCGTATCTTGATTGGCCACTTGCCTGTGACATCGAGAGATCCAGGTTGGGATGGTGGATATCTTCACTATTATACAAAGCGATCTCTTGATCAATTCCTTTCGAGTCAAGGTTTCACTATAACAGCTAGAAGAACAGGCGGCCACCCTGCAGTAAGAAATTGGTGGATTTCTTTGCTGGCTAGGGAATTGATTTATTCTTGCAATAAAAAATGAATTGGAAGAGGACTAAGTTGAATATTGCATTTGTCACAAATTTCTGTCCATATTATCGAGTCAGAACTTTCGAAACATTAGCAAAATACCATAATGTGGATTACTTTTTCTATTCTGCGGGGAACGAATGGTACTGGCAGCAGCAGCACGGCATTCGATCTGGAAATTTTCATTATGAGTATTTACGAGGGTTATCAGTTGGTAGGACGCGGATTACACCCGATCTCCCAGGAAAATTATTACGAGGCGGATATGATGTATATATCAAGTGTATCAATGGGCGGTTTGCATTACCCATCACATATTTGATCGCGAGGATAAGAAATAAACCGTTTATCCTCTGGACAGGAATCTGGATGCGCTTAATGACGCCGAGCCACAGGTTGATATTTCCGGCAACTCGCTTTATTTATCGGAATGCAGATGCTGTGGTTGTATATGGTGAGCATGTTAAGCGCTATCTTATCAGTGAGGGAGTTAGCGAAGAGCGCATTTTTGTAGCCTCGCATTCTGTGGATAACAATGTCTACAATCGTGCGGTAACCGAGGAAGAACGAGCTGCCTTAAAGCAAAAATTGAATATTCCGGAAGAAAAGAAAATCATTCTTTATTTGGGACGCTTGGAAGAGGCCAAGGGCCTTTCTTACTTGCTGGATGCTTTCGCGTCATTAAAAAGGGAAGATTGCATTCTGGTGTTTGCAGGCAACGGTAAATACCGCCACCAATTGGAAGAGCGGGCTGTTGAAAAAGATATTATTGCCCAAATTCGTTTTGCAGGATATGTCCAACCAGAACAAGCTACAGTGTATTATGCTGATGCAAATGTCTTTGTTTTACCATCTATCACTACAAAGACAACGAAAGAGACGTGGGGATTGGTTGTAAATGAGGCGTTTAATCAGGGTTTGCCAGTAATTGCTACAGATGCCGTCGGGGCAGCAGCTGGAGGGTTTATAAAAGATGGTATTAACGGCTATATTGTGAAAGAACGTGATACAAATGAACTGGCCAAAGCAATGCAAAAGATTTTGGATGATCCTCAAAAGCGAGAAGATTTTGGGAAAAATGCACGAAGTACCGTTGCTTTATGGGATAATGAAAATATGGTTTTGGGCTTCAGGCAGGCCATTGATTATGTGACAACCAAACGAAAATGAAATTGTTCCGTGTTTTGATGGTTCATAATTATTATCAACATCCTGGCGGCGAAGATACGGTTTTTTCTGCTGAAAAGGAATTATTGTCGGGCCGAGGCCACGAAGTTATGGTACTTTCTGATACCAACCTCCGCCTCAATCAAATAAGTAATTTCAGAGTAGCAAAGAATGCAGTTTGGTCAAATGAAACAATAAACAAAATCGAGCGACTAATAGATAATAATCATCCTGACATTGCCCATGTACATAATACTTGGATGATGTTATCTCCGTCCATTTATTATGCCTTTCAGAAGGCAAATATTCCGGTTGTTCAGACCCTCCATAATTATCGCTTGTTATGCCCCAACGCTCTTCTTTTTCGAAAAAACAAGGTATGTGAAGATTGCATGAGATTCCCAATACCGATTCCGGGGATTCTCCACAAATGTTATCGAGGTTCAATAGCTCAATCCGCCCTTATGACTGCCATGCTCACCTATCACCGCGTTATCCATACTTGGAGAAATCAAATAAATTGTTACATCGCTTTGAGTGATTTCTCCCGAAATAAATTCATTCAAGGTGGGCTGCAATCTGACAAGCTGTTTGTTAAGCCGAACTTTATTGAGTACTCGACTCAGAATCATGATCTTGATCGAAAATATGCTTTTTTTTCAGGGAGGCTGTCAATAGAAAAAGGGGTTCGAATATTTGCAGATGCCTGGAGATCGCATGTGCCCTCCAATATTCAGCTTCGGATCGCCGGGGAAGGTCCTGAACATGGATTGGTCAATCAATTGGTTTCACAAAAAGATAATGTGAGATATCTTGGGTTCTTAAACAAAGAATCATTAACGGAAACTTTTTGGCATTCGAAATTTGTTATTATCCCGTCCGTTTGTTATGAAAGTTTTCCGATAACCATCTTGGAAGCATTTGTTACATGTACACCAGTGATTGCATCTCGAATTGGTGCGTTGGCTGAACTCATTAGGGATGGCGAAACCGGACTGCTGTTCAACCCGGGTGATCCCGTTGATTTGGCTGAAAAAGTGGATTGGCTCTGGAACCATCCCGAAGAGTCTGCGCGCATGGGGCGCAATGCCCGTAAGGAATATGAAGCCAAATACACACCCGAACGCAATTACCAGATGCTTATGGAAATTTATGAAATGGCCATGACGGGGCGAAAATGAAATCGCTTGTGCTCGAAACAAGGGTTAATACTACCAGTTATACAGACGCAACCCGCCAGGTAGAAGACTGGGCCTTCGCAGGACAAAGTCAGTATGTATGCATTGCCAATGTCCATGTAATTATGGAAGCACACGATTCCATTGATTTCAGAAATGCAATCAATTCGTCCGATCTGGTTACCCCGGATGGCATGCCATTGGTTTGGATGTTGCGCCTGAAAGGAGTAAAAGGTCAAACCCGTGTTTATGGCCCGATCCTCATGCTGCATGTTCTGGAGATGGCTGCCAGGGAGAAAATCCCGGTGGGTTTTTATGGTGCGAAGGATCAAACATTGGAGAAACTCATTGCTCATCTGGGTGGGCTTTACCCTAGTCTGAAGGTAACTTATGCGTTCAGCCCGCCCTTCCGACCTTTGGAAAAACAAGAATCTGCCCAAATTATTAAGGATATTACTGCCTCCGGCGCTCGTATCCTTTTTGTAGGATTGGGCTGCCCGAAGCAGGAAATCTGGATGGCTGAACATAAAGGGAAGATCCCGGCAGTCATGCTGGGCGTGGGGGCTGCCTTTGATTTTCTGGCTGGAACCAAGCCCCAAGCTCCCAGCTGGATGCAAGCAGTTGGGTTGGAGTGGTTTTTCCGCTTTATTCATGAACCTCGTCGCCTGGCGAGGCGGTATCTGTATAATAATCCGCGCTTTCTCTTTTTAGCTCTGGCAGATTTATTGGGTATACTTGGGAAAGGAAATAAAGAGGCCTAGGGATGCTGCGGCGATTTTCGATTAATTATGCCATTTTCTCCATGATCATGGATGCCATCTGGGTGGCAATTGGCCTGAAGACGGCAGTCCTGGTGCGGCCGTTTTTGGATGGTATCCCTGTTATCAAGACCATCCCTGAACCGGTCAACCTCCCGGCCGGCCTATACATTATTTTTCCGCTGATCTGGGTGGCCATTCTTTCGGCTTTCGCCATTTATGACGGCCGAAAATATCTGCGCGCTGTGGATGAATATGCCATGCTGACATTGGGCAGCCTGATCGCAATAGGAGCGATGGCAGGCATTCTCTATCTATCCTACCGTCTGATATCCCGGGCATTATTTTTCATGTTCGTACTGATCGTGTATGCCCTGTTACTGGGCTGGCGTGGGATTGCCAGGCTGGGTTTCCACATGCGCAGGGAATGGCCGGATGTCGCCCGGCGCGTGCTGATCGTGGGAGCCGGCCCCCTGGGAATCCGCATCGGGGAACAAATCCAGAAGGCGCGTATAGAAAATATGCTATGTGTGGGCTATGTCGACGATGAAAAATTGGATAAAGCCTCACCGGACCTTTTGGGGAAATTCAAGGATACACGCAAGATAATTCAAGAAAGCGGCATCACGGATGTAGTCATAGCTTTGCCTTATTCTATCTATCGAAGGATGAACGAAGTAGTAACCCTCACGTCCGACCTGCCGGTGAAAGTGTGGGTGGCCCTGGGCTTTTTTGACCTGGCCTTATATAAAACGGATATTGAGAATTTTGCCGGCGTCCCGATGCTTGATCTGCGGGCACCGGCTTTGAGTGAGTACCAGCGCCTCGTTAAACGCGCTTTCGATCTGTTCTTCGGGAGCCTGGCCTTGTTGCCGGCATTACCTATCATGGCCCTGATTTACCTGGTAATCTGGATATTTGAGGGAAGGCCGGTCTTCTTCGTGCAAAAACGTGTCGGGGAAAATGCGCGGATCTTTGAAATATACAAATTCAGGACAATGGTAAAGAATGCTGATCAAATAAAGGGTGCGGTGGAACGGACTGATGCTGAAGGCAATTTAATTCATAAAAGCGAAGATGACCCGCGCATTACTGGGTTGGGTCGTTTTCTGCGAAGATTCAGCCTGGATGAATTGCCCCAATTAATCAATGTGGTCAGGGGCACGATGAGCCTGGTCGGTCCCCGGCCGGAATTACCTTACCTGGTTGAGAAATATCAGGCCTGGCAGCGCAAGCGTTTTGCTGTCCAGCCGGGCCTCACCGGGTGGTGGCAGATCAACGGGAGAAGTGAACGGTTGATGCATTTGCACACCGAGGATGATTTGTATTATATAAATAATTATACGCTCTGGCTGGATATACTCATCCTTGTCCGTACTATCTGGGTGGTACTTCTTGGGAAGGGCTCTTATTAAATTAAATTAGATTAAGGATACACCGATGCGAATGAAATTTCTGGACCAGTTCATGGATGTGCTTGCAGTCAGCTTGATCCTTTTCCTGGCAAACTCGCGCGCCCTGAGGATTTATTCCCTTTTTCCAGCAACAGATAGCATTGTTGCACCGGCCTGGCGCGAGATCGCGTTGTGGATCCTGGCAGCCGGTCTGGTTGTATTTCTATTAAAGCGGCATTCATTATATAAAGCCTACCTGAATGCCTGGAAAAAAAATGGGCTGATCTTCCTGTTTATTGGTCTGGCTTTTATCTCCCTGGTCTGGTCCGTATCACCGGTAGCATCGTTATTCCGGGCGCTGGAGTTGCTTTTTACCACATTACTGGGAGCCTACATTGGTCTTCGTTATAACCTGCGCGGCCTGCTGAATATCCTCTTCTGGTTTGGGACAATTGTAGTTCTATTTTGTTATACTTTAGCCCTGCTCTATCCGGGAATCGGAACAATGGTGAATAGCCCGTATTATGGCGCCTGGAATGGAATATTCTGGCACCGAAACCATATGGGAAGTATCGTGGCACTGTTGAATAGCATCTTTCTAATTCGCATGATCCTGGAGATCCGGGATCATAAGAATATTGCCCTTCTGGATGGTATCTTCTATCTTCTTTCTTTGGTTCTTATTGCCCTCAGTCGTTCAGCCACAGCATTAATTCTTCTCCTGGGGTTGAATTTCTTAATCGCCCTGATAACCGTTTGGTTAGCATTCAAGGCTCGCCTTCGCCCCTTGCATTATTACCTCGGCGCCGGCGTGCTGGTACTCTGCTCTATCCTGGCCTTTGCGAATATCAATTTTATCTTGGGTTTATTTAACCGCGATACTTCATTGACCGGCCGTGTGCCGATGTGGATGTATTTGATTCAGAATTTCATCAGCCAGCGTCCATGGCTGGGGTATGGTTATGGTGCCATGTGGACAATCGAATCTTTCCGAGTCCAGGTGCAGCACGCAGTGGGCTGGCCGTATCCTGTTTTGATCGGCGACAACGGCTTCCTGGATATTCTGCTTCACTTGGGCATGGTAGGTTTGATAGTTTTCATTCTGATCTTGGCTAGTATGTGCTTTCGGACCGGAAAATCCGCCTTTCACCACCTGACAATTGAAGGTTTTTTTCCTTTTATTGTCATCATTTACGCACTGGCGGCAAATATCAGTTTCAGCCTTTTTCTGGAGACCGAGTCTTTTGTCTGGTTATTGATGATTGTTAGCATATTTTTGACGACCGGCAGGAATGACTATTGATCATGCTGGATATATAAAACCAGGGCACGGAAACTTGTTCCGGGATTTTCGAATGTTATCTTGCGACTATTCCTGTTGGGCGACGCGCTGATTGCACTGGTGGTGAGTGTATTGGCTTCGAAATTAGCAACTGGCCCGGGCTTTACGCCCGGGCCTACTTTTGCTTATTCCAGATCTTCGACCAGTTCCATCGGCATCACGGCTACGCCCACAACGCCTGGGCCGGTATGTACACCCAGCACGGGGGAGATGCGCAGGATCTCCAGCTTCTTGATGTTCAGCCGCTGGTTCATGGATTTGGCCAGCGCGTCCGCGCTTTCGGCAAAGCGTCCGTGCAGGACGGTGGCCCATAGTGGGATGGATCCGTACATAACGGCAATATGGTCAACGATGGTGCCCAGATTCTGGGTGATGGTACGGCCTTTGCCAAAGGTGGTGTATTTACCATCCTTGTGGTCCACCCGGATGATGGGTTTGACCTTCAACACGGACCCCATCATCGCCTGGACGCGTCCGATGCGACCACCGCGCGCCAGATATTCCAGCGTTTCAAGGGTATAGATCACTTCGGTATCTGCCCGGATCTTTTCCAGCCGCTCCAGAATGGCTTTCAGATTCCAACCGGCTTTGGCAGCTTTAGCTGCCGCCAGCACCTGGAAACGTTCGCCACCGGAAAGGGTCATCGTGTCAACTATAATGACAACGTTTTCCTTGATGTGTTCCGCGCCCACGCGGGCGGAGTTAATCGTACCGCTTAACCCGGATGAAATATGGATGGAGAGGATATTCTTGCCGGCATCGGTTACCTTGCGGTAAATCTCGCTGAATACACCGCTGGAAGGCTGGGCGGTGGATGGTATGGCGGGACGCATGGCTTCCAGGCGGTTGTAGAACTCATCGGCGGAGATGTCGGTAGCGTTGACCTCGCCTTCTGGAAATTGGATGAATAAAGGTGCCTGGATGATGTCCAGCGATTCCAGTTCCTCGATGGGCATGTCAGCCGCGCAATCAGTAACTATTTTCATTACTGTCTCACTTTCAATGATTTTCTTATTTTCTCAAAAATGCAGAGGAGAGGGGCATGAGAATAGTGAAGCTTTCCGTGACACCTCCCCACCTCCAAGCTATTGGGATATTCCCAGATATTAATATATTTGGGTAATTATATTCGTTATTGGCAGCTTTGACATACTTGCTCGGTCGATTGTTGGGGAATTGTAGTGGAATGAGGTGAATTGTGGCGCATTTCTGCTGTTTTTGCAGGGAAACCTTTATCGCTTACCATGCAAGGCCTGTAATATCTGCACGCCAAAGGCTTTCAGCCTCCAGGGAGATTGCGGCATGAGTGAGGAGAGCTCTTTGAGGTTCTGGGGGTTTTGCTCGGCAATGGCATGCATCCAGGGTTTGGGCAGAACCACATCTGATTCGACTTCCATTTTCTGGGCAGCGACTTTACGCCAACCCGAAAGGCCATTCAGCCGGTTAAGGATTTGCGGGTCGGGGCGCCCTGAAATTGGGCGATGAACCGGAGTGGCTTTCCTGCCGCGCCCAACAGCTTTGAGAATGTCGCTGCCAAAAACGTAGATCTGTCTGGCCGTCAGGTTGAGTGCTTCCAGTTCGGTCTCACTCTTCGGGGCAGCCAATGCAATCGAGACCAGACGTTTATCGTCCATCACTTTAAAGACAGGTCGGCCTAAGTGCTCAGCCTCAGCACAACGCCAGTCGCACAGCTCCTGCAAAATGGCCAACTGCTTTCTGCTAAGATTGCTGGTGCCCTTGACACGTTGCCATGCCGGGAGGTCGGCCTTGGTGGTACCGTTCCCGGCGGCCAGGCGGATGAATTCCTCGCAAGCCAGCTCCCAACGGCCGCGTTCCTGCAATTCTGCTTGCAGGCAGTCGCGCAGATCCAGCAAGTGGTGCGTATCCAGGCGCGCATAATTGAGCATTTCCGGCGAAAGCGGTCGCCTTCCCCAATCTGCCTTCTGGTAGCGTTTATCCAGGCTTATGTCAAGTTTCTCGGCCAGCATGGCATCCAATCCAACTTGTTTGTAGCCAAGGATCCGAGCCGCCTGCATGGTATCAAAGATATGGGCGAAGGTGATATCGAAATCGCGCTTCAAACAGATCTGGTCGTATTCGACGGCATGGAAAACCTTTTCGATGCCCGGGTTGCTGAAAAGAGGCGCAATGGCAGAGAGATCGTGCAGAGCCAGCGGATCAACCAGGTAGTCTGTTTGCGGTGTGGAGAATTGGATCAGGCAGACTTGCTCGCGGAAAGCGTGCAGCGAATTGGATTCGGTATCCACTGCCAGCCGTGGCTGGGACGCCAGGCTGCGGACAAGCTTCGCGAGGCTGCCGGTATCAGCCACCCAGACAGGTGGAGGAAGTGACACGGTCATGGCTTGATTATAGTTTATTTAGAGCAGTTTTAACAAAATGCTGACATTTCTTTAGCTTTTTTTCTACATTGGCCTTGTATATTAAGAGCGTACCAACATAATCCCATCTATTCAGAAGGATGTTCACCATGTCCAATCTAACCCGTTGGGAGCCCATATACGAAATGATGACTCTGCGCGAGGCGATGGATCGTTTGTTTGAGGATGCCTTTACCCGCCCGCTCAGCATGAGTGGAGGCTCCGTCGTCCCCGCCATCGATCTTTTCCAGACCGAAGATGAGTTGGTTGTGAAGGCTTCGCTACCCGGTCTGAAGGCGGAGGATGTGCACATCTCTGTCACGGCAGACGTGCTGACACTCTCCGGCGAATTCAAGCAGGAGAATGAGAAGAAAGAGGCCACCTATAACATCCGCGAACACCGCTATGGCTCGTTCGAACGTTCGGTCACGTTGCCGACCGATGGGCAAACCGCCAAGGCCAGGGCCGATTTCGAGAATGGCGTCCTGACCAACAGCCTGCCCAAGGCGGAAACGGTCAAGCCGAAAACGATTAACATCAAGGCCAAATAATGGCTTATCCAAAAAAACCCGGTTTCTGCGCAAGGAGCCGGGTTCTTTTTTTTAGCCAGCTTTTTCATCGCTTTAGCGAAAAAGCAGGTATAGTGCAAAAGTGGGGGGTAATGTATGTAATAAATAAATGTTTTTTAAATTCGAAAACATTCGAAAACTCAAATCTAACCGGAGATGAATGGAGAAAGCTGTGATTTTATATACTGATTAGGTATAAAAGGGCGGCTTTGTTTAACGAACGCGGCTTTTCGGGTCATTCGGGCGGAAATGTGCTCTAATTTCCAATGAATGCGTCTCCCTTGGCTGCGTTCGCTACCATGTAGTCGCTTCTGGGGGTGGTTACTGGTCCGATTATTTGAGAATGCTGTTTGTTTTTTATTGTGAGTAAAATAAAAAATATGCCCTCCGCCGCTTTGTTTGGCATGGGGCAGGATCGCTACGATACATAGTAGTATATACGCTAATATCTTCCCAAACTCATTTGTAACCAGAATCCCACACTCTTGATAAATTAAAAATTTCCGGCAAATTTTCTACGCCTTGGAGAAATAAAATTATTGTGGAATTATTATGGTTGTTGCCCATATGCCCAAAAAGCACGATAATATATTTATAAATTTGGAGGAGGTTATTATGAAAAAGTGCCCTAATTGCGATGGTGAATTAAGAGATGATGCTGATGTTTGCCAATATTGCGGCCAGACGGTGCCACTAAAGAGTGTCCTGGTTATAATGGACCAGCCTCAAGAAACCAAAACAGAGAAAGAGACTCCTGTAGTAAGTTCTCCAACTACAAATGGATTGAGTAAGGCAGAACACGAATAGTTCACAACCCAATTCACAACCCTCAATAAGGGCGTGCAGGCAGAGGTTGAACTTCTTGAAAAGATAAATGGCAAGCTGGCATTCTTAAAAATACTTGTTATTATCACGTTAGCTCTCGAATTGATGTCAATTTTACGTGCCTGTGCAGGTTTATGATGAGCTTTGCCAACGCAAGCAGGAAAGTGACATGAAAAAATGTCCTTATTGCGCAGAAAAAATCCAAAACGAAGATATTGTATCTTGGTATTGTCGACGTGTTCTGGTGGCTAGGTCGGCTCCAAAAGTCAAAGGGAAGTAAATCTATAACCAATTGAAGAACAGCAAAAATGGAAGAACAAACCTTGGCATCGACCATCATAAAGAAAATTGCTGAAATCTTGCTAATCTTTATGGCATCGGTAATGATTATCCTGGTATTTTGGGGCGTTAATAAAGGTTTTGATATCACCGACGAGGCATACTATCTTATGGGATATCGTGGAGGCCAGGAAAAACTCACCAACCTTTCCTTTTTTAATCTTCTGGAAATCTCTAAGTTATTCGGTTGGCTCAACTATCTAATCCAATTTCGTTTATTATCCATTGTCCTTATTATTATTTCTTCAATAATTTTCTCATTGGGTTTTTATCGGTTTATCCAGGGCATTTATTCGAATAAGAAGTGCGTTTTTCGTTTATTCACAATAATAATTTGGTTTATTGGGGTCGGTTTCTCATTTTGTACTGCTTTACCATTAACATTTTCTTATAATGTATTTGTACAAGTGGCTTTGAGCAGCATTGCTGGTTTATTGTTATACATTCTTTCATTTCAAAATATTTCTCAGATGAAATTTCGATTATGGTTGACAGAAGCAACGATTGGGTTCTTAACTGCTATGGTTTTGTTGGTGAAACCCACTTCAGCGATTTTGATAGCAATAATTAATGTCTGTATAATTGGAGTACTCGTAAGTAGGAATAGAACAATTACGCTTCTGAACTTAGCTTTTCTACCATTTTTAGGGGGATTGGTATTAGGGTTGGTAGTTGTACTTTTCGGGCTAAATACTTTTAACGAGTTCAAGTTCGCTTTTACCAGCGGCCAGGTATTCACCACACCTGGCTATGGCCTATCTCTACTTTTAATAAATGCAATTAAAGATATATGCTCTTTTCTCATACAAATAGCTTGGATTTCATGGTTTTATATTGTCACTTTCCTTCTGCTTCTATTTCAAAAGAGTCTGATCTTGGATAGACGCTTCCGAAGTCTGATCACTATATCTATTTCAAGCTGGGCAATAATTTTCTTTGCAATCTACGATTTCAAGGATATATACATTAATTCGATTAATGGTTCTCTCCCAATAAGCGGATTCATATTTACTGGAATATTTCTCTTCATAGTTCTTATAGCAAGTCAGATTTTAGAAAGAGATAAATCGGTAGATAACAATCCTAGAATTGAAATCCCGGCCGAACGTAAATTCTTAGGTGTTGGTTTATTGATTATTTTGCCATTCGTTAGCGCTTTTGGATCCAGCAATCCTCTATCGTTTCAAATGTGGCTTCATATCTCTCCTTGGTGTGCCATTCTGGTTATTTTGCTACAAGAGTTCCAAAACTACCGAAAGTTCCAGTCATTAGTCTGGGGAGTTTTTATACTATTTTCCCTCTGGCTGTCATTTCTATGGATTGGTCGATATTTTTATAGTCCTTATCGATTAGTACAAAACAGGTTACAACAGACCGAACTCCTCTCAGCTCAAACAGGCTATTTAAAAGGCATAAGAGTAGATATGCCGACAAAAACTTTCTTTGATAGCCTTTCTACTATCGCAAGAAAAACGAATTATGTCCCAGGAGATGAAATAATAGAAATCGCACAATCCCCAGGATTAGTATTATATCTTGGAGGATACCAACCTGGAAATCCTTGGCTTTCTATGCGAGCAGGAAATTTCAATTTAGTTTGCGATTCATTGAAATTATCAAACTTGAATCATCAGAAGGCATTATTGATTCTAGATGATGATGTGATAAAAAATCGTTTGTTCCCTACTTTGATCGAATGTCTGAATCAAATGAAGGTTAGTTTCCAAAATTCATATATATTAGTTGGTGAATTGTTTAATCCTTATTCAAATGAGGGGGTTGAAATATATATGCCCAAAATAAAATGATATTTATGCTAGCAGTATTTTCCTCCAACTTATTTGAGCAACAAGGATGGTAATGAGTGTAAAACAAGGTAAACTTGTTTTGATAAAACAATTTCCGTACTTATACCCCATTACCATGAATCTTCAATAATAGGTTTCCTATAGGAATGGTGTCTATCAGATTGAGATGTTGCTCTGGCCGAAGCTTTCCCAACCACTTAACCGGCCAAAAACCTATCGCAATTATCGCAAATAAGAGTTTCTTTCACACTCGACTTTCTCATTGATCATAATCCGCTTTGCCATATTTTCGCCGGCCGACCCGTGCTAAAATCTCCCCACCTTCTCTAGGCGGGGATTTTCTTGCTGTCAGGATGATCCCATCCGCAATTTGACGTTTCCCACAATAACAGGTATATACTCTTGAAGTTCCAATAGCATTTTTATCTGGTCATCCCCGTATATCTCATTTTATCTCCGGCAATTGATTGGCTTGGATTAATTTCCGAATACTTTCAATTCGGTTATTCGTGTTATTCGTGATAAAAAAAACAATTCTCTTAGAACCTTTTTTAACGGAAGGGGGTGTAAAATCGGGTGGTTGGGCAAGTAAAGATGAAAATGGATATTCCAAATAGGAGATGCTATGGCGATAGTTCTGGATGGGTCTTCCCTGAGCATTGAGAAATTGGTTGCGATCGCTCGCTTTGGCGAAAAAGTGGAATTGGCCCCCGCAGCCCTGGAACGCATCAAGGTCTGCCGGTCCATGCTGGAGGAAAAGCTGGCGGCAGGCGAAACCATGTATGGAGTGAATACCGGCATTGGGGAATTCTCCGAGAAAAAACTAAGCGACGAGCAGGTGAAGGAATTCCAGAAATACCTGATCTACAACCATGCCGCCGGCATCGGCGATCCCGCGCCGGTGGAACACGTGCGGGCGGCGCTGGCAGGACGCATCAATGTGCATGCACACGGCAATTCGGGCTGCCGGCCCGAGATTACGCTGACGTTTGTCGAGATGCTGAACAAGGGTGTCACGCCGGTGGTATGCCAGAAGGGCTCAGTCGGAGCCTCGGGCGACCTGGCGCCGATGGCTCAGGCAGCCCTGCTGTTGATGGGAGAAGGGGAAGCCTATTACCAGGGCGAACGGCTGCCCGGTGGTGAAGCGATGCGGCGGGCGGGCATCCCGGTGCCTGGCTTGATGGCACGCGATGGCCTGGCTGCCATCAATGGCTCCAATCTGCTGACGGCCATTTCGGCCATTCAAATTTATGATATGGAACGGTTTCTTAAACAGGCCGAGATCGCCGCGGCCATGTCGATCGAAGCCCTGCTCGGCAATCTCAAGCCCTACCATTCCAGGCTGCACGAATTGCGCGGTTTCAAGGGTGCGGTGACAAGCGCCGGAAATATACGTAAGATGGTGGAAGGTTCGGACCTGGCTACCGGTAAAATGAAAACCAAGGTACAGGATGCCTATTCGATGCGTTCCACGCCCCAGGTGATCGGGGCGGCCCGGGATGCCATCGCCTATGCGCGCTCGCAGGTGGAGATCGAGTTGAATGGCGTGGGGGATAACCCGATCTTTGTGCCCGAACTCAAGTTGACTCTGACCGGCGCTAATTTCCAGGGTTCACCGGTGTCCCTCCCGATGGACATGGCCGGCATAGCCATCACGATGGTGTGCGTCCTGGCGGAACGGCGACTGAACCGCTTGACCAATCCGGCGCTTTCGCAGGGTCTGCCGGATTTCCTGGCGCACGAACCGGGCTTCTATTCCGGCCTGATGTTGTCGCAATACACTGCCGACCACCTGATCGTCGAGCAGCGCATCCTGAGCACGCCGGCCAGCGTTCAATCCATCCCGGCCGCCGCGGACCAGGAGGACTTCGTCTCTATGGGTATGAATACTGCCATCAAGAACGGGCAGATCCTGGATAACGCCTTTGGAGTGCTGGGCATCGAGCTCATGGCAGCCGCACAGGCGCTGGACTTCCGCACTTTCATGCCCGGCAAAGGGACGCAGAAGGCCCGTGAGATCATCCGCAAGCACGTGGCCCACCTGGAGGTGGACCGTCCGCTCTATTCCGACCACAACGCCATGAAAGCATTGGTTAAATCCGGGGAGATTTTGGAAGCGGTCGAAGCTGCAATCGGGAGTCTGGGATGATCCTTTCCCAAATAAATTTCTATTCGGATTTGCTGGCGACGCGCTGCACGGTCAACGTTTTGCTGCCGCAGCGCCGGCCCGCTAATCCGCAGGATGCTTATCACCCGCCCTTCCGGGTGCTGTATCTGTTGCACGGGTATTCCGATGACCAGACCGCCTGGCAGCGCTGGTCTTCCATTGAGCGCTATGCCGAAGGCCTCAACCTGGCGGTTCTGATGCCGGCCGCCCAAAACAGTTTCTATACGGATATGGCCCACGGCGGGAAATTTTTCACCTTCCTGACCGATGAGCTGCCGGCCGTTGCCCACGACCTTTTCCCGCTCACAAGCGAACGCACCGACACCTTCGTGGCCGGCTTATCGATGGGAGGGTACGGCGCCTTCAAGCTGGCGCTCAGCCGGCCGGACCTCTTTGCGGCCGCCGCCAGTCTCTCCGGCGCAGTGGATATCGCCAAAGTGGTTAAGCCAAACGATGATCCCGAAAATGATGCCTGGCTGGTGACGATGCGGAATATATTCGGGGACCTGGAAAAAGTGGAAAATGGCCCGAACGACCTGTTTGCGCTGGCTCGCAAGGTTTCCCAATCCGGGCTCAAACCCCGCCTTTTCCAATACTGCGGAACGGAAGATTTCCTCTATCAGGACAACCTGCACCTGCGCGATTTTATTCGCCCGCTGGGCTTCGACTATACTTATGAAGAGACACCCGGCGACCATTCCTGGGTCTATTGGGACAGGATGATCCAGAAGGTATTGGCCTGGCTGGGGCAGTAATGAAGAAACTCAGTTTTCTAACCAAAACTTCATTGTTGCTGTTCTTTTTATTCGGCATTGATAAGGCCCTGGCTTTTCTGCGCCAGGTCATCGTGTCGCGACAATTTCAATTATCGGCGCCATATGATGCCTTCAATTCGGCCAACAGCTTGCCGAACCTGCTGTATGCACTGATTTCGGGCGGTACGCTCGCAATGGCCCTGATTCCCGTATTGAGCGAAACCCTTAATACGAACGGCCGGCGGGATCTCTGGAATGTCTTCTCGCGCGTCGCCAATATTTTCTTCCTGACCGCGGCCTCTGTGGCCGCCCTGATCGCCGTTTACGCCCGGCCAATCGTGAGTAGCGAGATCGGCATCGTTCCAGGCTTCTCGGCTTCGCAGCAAGTATTGGTGACGCACCTGATGCAGTTAAATCTGATCGCCACCCTGATCTTCTCCATCAGCGGATTGGTGATGTCGGGCCTGCAGGCCAACCAGCATTTTCTTTTCCCGGCCCTGGCGCCGATATTCTACAACGTTGGGCAGCTTTTTGGAGCGTTGGTGCTCTCTCCATCCAAACCTTATTCCTTCGGCCCCATCCATTTGCCGGCCTTCGGGCTGGGGGTTTACGGCCTGGTCTACGGCGTCATCATTGGAGCGGCGCTGCACCTGGCTATCCAGATACCCGGGTTGGTAAAATTCCAGTTCCACTGGACCCCCTCGGTCAGCCTGAAGGATGAACGTGTTCGTCACGTGCTGAGGCTGGTGGGGCCGCGCTTGATCACGATGTTTTTTATCCAGGCCACATTTATAGCGCGTAATAACCTGGCTTCACGTTTACCGCAAGCACTGGCAGTAGGCGCCATATCGGCTCTGACGATTGGCTGGGATCTCATGCAGGTGCCGGAGACATTGATCGGAACAGCCATAGGGACGGCGCTCCTGCCGACCATCTCTGAGCAGGCCGCCGCCAAAGATTGGGAGGCATTCCGGGCGACCATCCAAAGAGCAGTGCGCGTGCTGGTGGCCGTCTGCTTGCCGGTGGCGGCCATCTTGGGTGTGGTCATCCACCCTCTGGTGCGGGCGGTCTTTGGACTTGACGAGGCCGGCACAACTCTGCTCACCTGGACAGTGCGGATCTATTTGCTGGCGCTGGCAGGAGAATCCGTGCTCGAAGTGGCAGCGCGCGCTTTCTACGCCCGCAAGGATGCCCTGCGACCGTTTGTGGCTTCTTTCATCAATACTGTGTTCTTCATCGGCGGCGGGACTCTGATCCTGCTGCGCTGGCCGGAATGGGGCGCGCCCGGGATTGCATTGACCGAAATGGCCTTCACCATCGAAGCGATCATCCTGCTGGTCTGGCTTAACCGTCTGCTCCCGGAGAAAGTCACTCTCGGCACTTCTCTGGTGCGCGGACTGGCAGGGGCGTTGGTCGGCGGGGGCGTGGCTTATGGCCTGGCGCTATGGTTGCCACTCTCGGGTACACTCTCAAGCCTGCTGGCGCTGCCGGTTGGTTTTGCGGCCTGCCTGCCTTTCATCTGGCCGGAAGTAAAGTTGCTGATGAAGCTGTAAACACACAGCAATAACCCGCCTGTCGCGCTGGAAAAGAAGTAATTACGAAGAATACTAATTTAATAGTGTTACTACCCCCTTTGTACCGTCTACGCGTATTCTTTGTCCATCCCTCAATACATTTGTCACGTTTTCAATAGCTACAACAGCCGGTATCCCATATTCCCTGGCGATGATCGCTGCATGGGAAATAGCGCTCCCTCTTTCAGTGACCACTGCAGACGCCACCCTGAAAAGAGGTGTCCATGCCGGTGAAGTATAGCTTGATACCAGTACATCTCCTTTTTTTAGCTTATTGAATTCAGCTGGGCTCCTCACGATGCATACGGGGCCTTCATATACGCCATTGCTTGCAGCACTCCCCCACATTGAATCCGAAGCATCCTTCCCATCTTCCCTCGTTTTTTTCTTTGTCTCGAATACCGGAAATGAACCGGTCGAAATCATCCAATGCACTCCTTTTTCATGGGCAGCATAAACCTTCGCAAAGGATTTCTTCCTTTTTTCTATTCTTTCTTTGATATCCAATTTCCCTTCCGCCACAGGGCCGAGTTCTTCCAGAAATAGAAAGAATACATCGCCAGCTTCATTGATTACCGATTGATTAACGAGAAGACTTCCAAGCTTCATAGCCATTCTGCGCATGCAGGCAGTCAGCTTCTCCATTAAAAACGAACTTTCTTCCCTGACGATTACTTCATTCCTGGCTCTTTCCAGGACTTTCTGGAATTGAAGATACGCGCCTGGTTTCAGCCTTTTCTCAATTTGCTTTTTCGCGGCTTCATAATCGGCTTCCTGATTTTTGAAGCTTTCCTCTGAATTTAACAAGTTGGTATCTGAGAGCAATGTATCAACAAGTTCATGAATAATTTCAGGCTTTTCACGCCATGTAGGCATCCCCAGTAAGGGAGTCATGTTGAGAGAAGATCTGTCTCCGTATTCTTCTAAAAATCTTTCAAATTCTTCTTTAAAAACGGCGCTATCCTTTCCATTTACGACCGCCGCCTGCGCCATCTTTACGAGTGCCTTATTCTGCAGGGCGGTTCTGAAGGGTAAGGCTCTGAGAAGACTTTCCTTAATCCCGGTAGCATTTTCCTTTCCCACAGCTTTTTTAACCGAACGGCTTAATTTAATATCAGTGACCACACTGGGGATTATAAATATTAAAAATCTTTCATAAAAAAGCGCACCGAACTCTTCCAGGGCTTGTTTAATAAGCTGCACGAATTTTTCCGCATCATTTGTATCCCTTACCGAGGCTTCCATCCTCGTGAGCCACGCGTTCAATTCCTCAAAAAGAGGTTGCCATGAATCCTGGGCATCCTTAGAGTAATTATTAATAATGAATGCTGGAGCTTTCCATATCATTGCAGGGGACAGCCGCGCCAGAGCGATGCTAATTGCTACACATCTGCTTTCTCTCTCCACAAGCTTGATCTGCTCTTTCGGCAGTTTTAGCCCTAAATCATGCAAAATCATGTTGAAGGACCGATATGTTTGGGATATGATGGCAAAATCTAGCAGTGTCAACGGGTCGGGAAAACGTTCCATTGCCAGTTGCAGTCCAAAGGGAGGTTTTTTGCCTTGATAAATAATCCTATCCTCAGAACCCAGAATATTCAAATCTTCCGTACCGGATTTCATAGTAGTAATGGGCCGGCCCTGGAGCAGTTAAATTTTATCTTTTGAAAGCGCCCACTCTATATCCATCGGCCTGCCGTATTGTTTTTCCACTTGATTTGCCAGGTTCGTAAGCTGCACAAGTTCATCAACTCCAAGGCAGTATGATTTCCGCTCTGACTGAGGAACTTCTTCGGTAATTGTGCCTTTTTCCGTTAACCCTATCCTGAGCTCTTTGGAACCGAGAACTTTTTCCTTGATCCTGCCTTCCTTGGTCATAATAAAGGTATCCGGGTTTATCAGGCCGCTGACAACCACCTCTCCAAGGCCATACCCGGCACTTATTAGTATTTCATCTCTGTTTCCATTTAGAGGATTTGCAGTAAACATGACCCCGGCAGACTCCGAAGCTATCATAGCTTGAACTACCACCGCAAGATCAACTTTAAGGTGTTCAAAACCCATGCTCATTCTATAAGATATGGCTTGTGAGGACCATAGACTTGCCCAGCATTTTTTCACATTGAAAAGGACAGCCTCTTTTCCATAAATGCCCAGAAAAGTGTCGTGCTGTCCTGCAAAGGAAGCCGATGGCAAATCCTCTGCAGTAGCACTTGAACGCACTGCGACTGAAAAATTTTCAGCAAGCCCCATTTTTTCAGAAAGGTTCACATAAGCTATCTCTACTTGCTCCTGCACCTGGATGGGCATGGGAGCTTCCTCGATCCATGCAGAGATAACCTGGCTTGCCTCTGATATTGCAGGTATATCCTGCTCTTTAATATTTTCAAGCCTGCCTGCGATTCGCTCCTGGAGCCCTGACGCTTCAAGATGGGTACGATATGCACCGGCTGTAACGACAAAGCCCGGCGGAACCGGAAGACCCGCATTAATCAACTCGCCAAGATTGGCAGCCTTGCCTCCTGCTTCTGGCAGTAAATCTTTATTCAATTCACTTAAGATTTTTATATAATTTATCATGTTTGTCTTCTCTTATTATTTAAATTGTTCACATTTAATAAAAAATTTTCTACCAATAAGAGTATAAGCTGCGATTGTGAAATGAGTGTGAATACACGCGGGAGAATCTATGGTAAATAGATAATATGCACAGCTTGAATTGAAATCGCGAGTCGTTTCTGGTAAGCTCCTATTAGACGAGTTTTAGAAAAGAAAGGAGCTCATATGAAACCAGAAACAACTCGCACCATTAATGATACACCACAACCTCAGTACCTTTACATGGCAATCGAACTCAGCAACGAAAAGTGGAAGCTTGGGTTCAGCATCGGGTTTGGGCAGGCCCCGCGCCTGCGCGACCTGGATGCCCGGGATCTGGCAGGATTGGTCAAGGAGATCCATATGGCCAAGGAGCGGTTTGGTCTGCCAGAGAGTGCACCAGTGCTCAGCTGTTATGAGGCTGGGCGGGATGGCTTTTGGCTGCACCACTACTTGCAGACGCAGGGGGTCGCCAACCTGGTAGTGGATTCGGCCAGCATCGAAGTCAACCGTCGCAAACGACGGGCAAAGACGGACCGGATGGATGTTGGGAAACTGCTGACCATGCTGATGCGCTACCATCATGGCGAGAAAAAGGTCTGGAGCATCGTGCATGTTCCCAGCCCGGAAGATGAAGACCAGCGGCAGTTGCATCGTGATCTGATGGCGCTCAAGGCCGAGCAGACCCATCATATCAACCGGATGAAAGGTTTGCTGGCCAGCCAGGGTGTGGCGCTGCCCTTCCAGAAGGATTTTCTCTCCCGCTTGGAGACGGTGCGGCTGTGGGACGGCTCACCCTTGCCCTCTGCCTTGCATGCCCGGATGAAGCGGGAGTACGAACGCTACCGGCTGGTCAAGCAGCAGATCAACCAACTCGAGCTCGAGCGGGAGCAGGTGGTTTGCACTTCGACCGCCCCGGCCGTGGAGCAGGTGCGCCAGCTGTTGCGGCTGAAAGGGATCGGGATGAATTCGGCCTGGGTGTACGTGATGGAGTTCTTTTCCTGGCGCGGCTTTCACAACCGGCGAGAAGTGGGCTGCCTAGCTGGATTGACCCCCACCCCCTACCAGAGCGGTGAGAGCAACCGGGAACAGGGCATCAGCAAAGCCGGTAACCGCCGCATCCGTGCCATGGCGATCGAGATCGCCTGGGCCTGGCTGCGTTTCCAACCTGACAGCCAGCTCAGTCGCTGGTATCAAGAACGCTTTGCCCAGGGCGGCAGCCGGGCGCGCCGCATCGGCATCGTTGCACTGGCCCGCAGGCTGTTGGTCGACCTCTGGCAATACCTCGAGAAGGGTGCACTCCCGGAAGGCGCCTGTTTGAAATCCAGTGGCCTGTCCGACCCCGGCTGAACCATTTCAGCTAGAGCGATTATGCTCCCTCCGGCCACCCTATCAAGGGATCGCTGCGTTCGGCTCCCTTCGGTCGCTGCCCTTGACAGGGGCCCGGCCTCCGGGAAATCGCTCTGCTTATGAAATGGTTCAGCCTGAAAATGTCCACTCGCTGTCTCTCCCAAGATTGGATCTGAGACAGCTGGCGAGATCCCTGCCCCTGAAAGGACTACTTCCTCCCTGGTGTGAGCTGCCCGTTTTTACTCCGGGTTTTCCTCTGGAAACCGATAAATAGATGGGGCTGCTCCCCAAGAGCTTCTTTACTCGCCTCCAAGCGAAGACAATATTGGGTACCTGGTCATGGACCAGTACGGATAGAAGACACGTTTTGTCAAGAGGCCAATCCCCGACAAGGTATATCAATCTAGCGGAGTCAAGCATCGTTTTTGACCCGAGTTGGACTGTGTCAGCAGGAAGTTTGCTTGGCGATCTTAGGGTTGAATAAAAGCTGAGGTGTTTCTCGACTGAACCGCTTCTCGCAGAGCAATTCTCTTCCCTCCGGCCACCCCGTCAAGGGATCGCTTCGCTCGGCTCCCTATCGGTCGCCGCCCTTGACTGGGCCCCGGCCTCCGGGAAGGCGCTCTGCTTATGAAGCGGTTCAGTCAAAGAATGTTCAGCC